>Ga0307516_10005614_pt1 | contig 14936 bp, 11 predicted proteins | sample 19_EM_MG_FD_203310 | JGI IMG/M metagenome (GOLD analysis project Ga0307516, IMG submission 203310) | Populus trichocarpa ectomycorrhiza microbial communities from riparian zone in the Pacific Northwest, United States - 19_EM | ecosystem: Host-associated > Plants > Roots > Unclassified | place...
CACGGGATGCCGAAAAGAAAAGTGTTGCTACCAGTTGAGGGGTAGTAAGAAGCATGGCATTTCTAGAAGGTGGGGCGGCGGCTTCTTAAGGGAAGTCCGCCGCCACTAGTGCTTGCCGCTAGTGTCACTCTGTGACTACACACGACGAGCCCTAAGTGCAACCCTAGACGGCACACCAGTGTGGCGTCCACTGTATCCGGAATCCTCCTCCTACAGGATACCGCGAGAACAACGAGCCCATGTAAGGCATGTGAGAAGAGCCGTGAAGAGACCATGCCGGGCATAATGGATACCGCGAGAACAACGAGCCCACACAAGGCGTGTGAGAAGAGCTACAAAGAGACCACACCGGGCGTGACGGATACCGCGAGAACAACGAGCCCACGCAAGACGTGTGACAAGAGCCGCGAAGAGACCACGCTAGGCGTGACCGATACTGTGAGAACAACGAGCCCACGCCAGACATGTGAATACACCAGAAGTGTGAGTACGCCGGAAGTGTGAGTAGGAGCGCTCGCTCTGCAGACCCAAGCCTATGTTGCCTGTCGAGCCAGAACAGAGAAGTTGAGGCAGAATCTTGACACTAGGTTGCGTCTCCCCCATCGACACCTGACGTAGCAATAAGAAAGATACGGTGGAGTCCTCAGACCCCCTCAACCTGAGCGAATTCAGGGACGTCCCTGACGACCAGCGAGCACTGAGTCCAGTAACCCCAGAGCAAAGATCCAGGCCACAGACCCCCGAGTCACCAGAACAAACCAGAAGAATGACGGAAGGACCCCACCTGTTGACAACGGAAATGTTGCAGGCCCTCCTAGCGGCACGCGACAGACCGCCGCAGACCAGCTACCCAAAGCTCCGGGACCCCGAACCGTTTGAAGGATAAAAAGCAAAATTCAAAACATTCCTGGCGCAGAGCGAGCTGAAGTTTAGAAAAGAGGGAAATCGATTCGACGACGATGAGAAAAAAATGAGATACGCATCCTCCCTACTCTGGGGGGTGGCATGTAACTGGGTGGAAACCTTCCTGAACCAGGAAGGAGGAATCAACCTAACCTGGGAAGAACTGAAAACTAACATGAGACATGCGTTTGGCCAAGTAGACGCAGAGGAAATCACATTCGAGAAATTCCAGAAAATCCAACAAGGACATCGAACGGCAGCAACCTACTGGGCAGAATTCCAGCGGATCAAAGCAGATCTCCCCTACGCGGACAACGTATGCATTGCACGATTCAGAGACGGATTACACCCCGAGGTAAAAAGGCACCTAGTCATGAGCGAAACCCCCGCCACAGTCTTGGTGGACTATGCCACCGCCGCCATCAAAACAGATAGCCACCTATGCAACCTCGGAGTCATTACTCGACGACCTACCACCAACCCAGAACCACGCTTCCATGTCCACAAAAAGAGCCTCCGTCAACATCCCCGGGAGACCCAATGGACCTCGATGCCACCCAACGATTCAAATTCGCAAGGACGCCGAACCGATTACCACGACGAGTAATCACGGGAGAATGTTACAACTGCGGAAAGAAAGGACATTTGGCAAAAGAATGCCCCCAGCCCAGGAAAGAACGAATTCCATGGAGAAGACCATACAGGGCCGTGGAAGCCACCTTCGAGGAAACGACCAAGGAAGAACCGTCGCGAAATAACAGCCCTCGGGAATAGACAACAGCAACAGTCACCCGGGGGAGAAGCCAGTTGCGAAAGAGGAACCTCCCTACCAGGTCGGGACCACCCGGTACGATCGGGAAGAAAAAATAATGATCAAAGTAAGGATCCAGGGAACTGATGGCAAGGAGTATACCACTACAGCCCTGGTGGACAGTGGAGCATCAGAAAACTTCATCGATAAGGCCTATGCTGAGGCCAGCGGAATACCTATGCAGCAGAAAACGACGCCAAGAGGAGTACTAACAGTCGATGGGAGGGAGGTCACCGGCGGGCCGGTAACCCACGACACTCAAATCCACCTAACCATCAACCACCACGAAGAAGATATCCAGCTACACTGTATCACGATCGGGAATGCCCCGATCATCTTAGGGCTTCTGTGGCTCAAGCTCCAAGACCCGGTGATAGGATGGAAAAATCATACTGTGAAGTTCCATTCGGAGCACTGCGCCGACAGATGCTTGCCCAGCTCACCGAAAGCCAACACCGTCCCTGAGGAGAAAGCCACGGAGCAATACTACAAGAAGACACCGGCAGAAGAAGAATGGGAAATCGGCGAAATGGACTCATGGGAGGTATGCCAGACAGTAATCAACAAAATCAAGGAACCCTCCAGGACTAGCAAAAAGCCAATTTCCCTGGAATATCACGAATTCCTTGAGGTGTTCACCAAAAAGGAACCAATGGCCCCTCTGCCCCACCGCACTCAGGACCACCATATTCCGTTGGAAGAAGGGAAGACGCCCCCGTATGAGCCCCTGAGGCCCCTGAACGAAGAAAAAATAAAGGCCCTCAGAGAGTACTTAGAAACCAACGAGAAATGGGGATGGATCCGCGCATCCACCTCCCCAGTGGGGGCCCCAATACACTTTGTCAACAAAAAGGACGGAGGATTACGCCTGTGTGTAGACTTGCGGCAGTTGAACGAAATCACAATCAAAGATCGAACCCCGCTGCCATTAATCGGAGAATCCCTCGATCAACTATCTAGCGCCACCATCTACACCAAACTGGACATCCGAGACGCATACTACAACCTCCGCATTGCAAAAGGTGACGAATGGAAAACGGCGTTTTGTACTCGATACAGACTGTATGAGTATTGCGTCATGCCATTCGCACTCACCAACGCTCTGACCTTCTTTCAGCGATGGATGAATGAGATCCTAAGCGACTATCTGGACATCTTCTGGGTGGCATACCTGGACGACACCCTGGTCTTCTCACCCGACGAGGAGACACACTGGGAACTTGTCCGGGCAATATTCACACGAGTACGAGACACCGGACTGACACTGAAAGCGTCCAAATGCGAATTCCACACAAAAGAGACAGAATACCTAGGATACGTCATATCACCACAAGGACTAAGAATGGACGAAGAAAAAATCTGGACCATCAAGGACTGGAAGGAACCGACGAATGTCAAAGGAATACAGAGTTTCCTGGGCTTTGCCAATTTTTACCGATGGTTCATCAGAGACTACAGCAAGATTACAACACCTCTATCCTCCCTGACAAGGAAGGAAAAAGCATGGGAATGGGGGGATAAGCAGCAGAAGGCGTTTGAGATGCTCAAGGAAGCAATGATCACGGAACCAATACTGCAACACTTCGACCTGGAATTGGCCGTTACCATCGAAACGGATGCCACAGACTACGCCATAGGAGCAATCTGCTCCCAACCCGACGAGAAAGGGATCCTACATCCTGTAGCATAATACTCAAGGAAACTCAAGGACCCGGAACGCAACTACGATATCCACGACAAAGAACTACTGGCGATCGTAGACACACTGCGAAAATGGGATACCTACTGCAAGACAACGGGATCCAAAATCACGATTCTCACGGATCACAAGAACCTCGAATACTGGAAAACAAAAAAAGATCTCAATTTGCGACAAGCCCGGTGGGGTGAGCGATTAGCTAACTATGACTTCGTGATCAAGTATCAACCCGGGAAATTGGCCAGGAAGCCAGACATCCTCTCTAGAGAGTCAGGAGACTCTCCCTAGGAAGGGGATATAAAGCATCGACAGAACCACAGCCGAATCCTGTTACCCGAAGAAGCGTTCGAAGCACTCCAGGCCAACACAACAGAAACCATCAACCTCGAGATAGACAAGGAACTCCTGAATGAAATCCGGACACTAAGCGCAGCAGATAAAGAGATCCAAGAAATCTGGAGGAAAAAGGCGAGCAGGACCACCCACGACAGAAAGATCGCACTAGGGCTAAACGAGGAAAACAGCGGGCTGCTAATGTACGACGGCCTCATATGGATCCCGGACGATGACACCCTGCGACTACGCATATTAAGAGGCCACCATGACGTGCAAGCCGCGCGATACCCAGGCCGAGCAAGAACCCTGGAACTCGTTAGCCGAAACTTCTACTGGCCAGGGCAACGAAAGTACATCCACAGATACGTCGACCACTGTGACATCTGCCATCGCATCAAGCCAATCTGACACGCGCCATTTGGACTGCTAAAGCCACTCGAACTCCCACACCGGCCGTGGAACACGATATCAATGGACTTTATCGCCGCGCTGCCGACAAGCAACGGAAAAGATGCGTTATGGGTAATAATCGATCGCCTCACAAAGATGGGACATTTCGTCACCTGCCAGGGCACCATGAACCCCGAAGACCTAGCAGACCACTTCCTCCAACAAGTCATAAGACCCCAGGGACTGCCAAGCAGTATTGTATCAGACAGAGAGTCCCTGTTTACCTCAGACTTCTGGAAACTAGTAACGGAAGCACTTGGAATATCACGCAACCTGAGCACAGCTTTCCACCCACAGACGGACGGACAAATGGAAAGAGCCAATGCCACCCTCAAGCAGTATCTCCGGGCATACTGCAACTACCAACAATACGACTGGGAAAGGTTGTTGCCAATTGCCGAATTCTGCTACAACAACACACAAACCGGAACCACAAGAATAACCCCCTTCTTTGCCAACTACGGATATCACCCTCGATTCCTGCAAGACCTCGGCACCCGGAACAATGAAACCCCAGAAGCGTCGGAATATGTTGCGGCATTAAGAAGGTTGCATGAAGAACTTCGAGCAGAGATTAAGGAAGCCCAAATTGTTGAAAAAAGCTTCTCTTGCTTGGTACTCAGTGTTACTCTTTCTTTGTGTCGAGCGGAGGGACGACGGGAGCGAGTAGGGTAGACTACCCAATAGGGATAGGCGTGACGTCTGTGGGACTCTGTACAATGTTTGCTTTCTCTCGTTTTTCCTTTAGACTTAAAAATAACGATCACGGTTCCCAAAAGATCGCTCGCTGCTCTCGCCCAACATGAGCATCAACTGAACCATTGCCACTTCTCTCTCACTCCCTTCAAGTCCTTCTTCCTCATCTTTCTCGCTGTCTCCTATCGCTCAGCGCCTTGAAGAAGGACCCTGCCCGGCTTGCCCCTCAAACCTCTACTATTTGTTTAGGTTATGAGCCCGGAGTCGTGACCGCTCCATCCAACGCTCAATCCTCGCGCAAAATGTAGCTCTGAAGGGAGCCAGCTATAAACGTGGGGGCCGGCAAGTCGAGGCCCATTCTTCTACGTCTCCCTGCCTCATTGGAATCTACTGCTCCATTCAGTACTAACTCGATCAAGAAAATGTCAACAGGTCCCCTTATCACGATGTCGGAGAAACCCTACAAACATGCGCTCGGATCGATTGAACTCCTCAAGTCAACAAACTACGCAAAGTGGAATAGGAACTGCCGTTGCATCCTCGAAGGTATTCGTGCTTGGAACATCATTACCGGCGAGGAAGTTGAGCCAAATGCTCCTGTTGGATTCAATGCTGCTGCCATAGCCGAACGGGCAGTCCACACCAATTACTTGGAACGTTGGGCACAAGCGGCTGCCATCATCAGTGGATCTTGCTCAGAGGAAGTCCAAATCGAGCTCGAAGGCATTCATGATCCTGCAGAAATGTGGACTGTCCTAGCCACTCGAATGGATGCAGTCAGTACTACAGTTGGACGAATGGTGCTTCTCCGAAAATTTCGAGATTTGAAACCGACCATTGGCAAACCGATCCAGAGCTATTTCTCTCAGCTCATGGAAACCAAGAATCAACTGGCCGGTTCTGATGAAGCCATATCTGATGCCTCATTCAAAACCCATATTTTCACCACCCTCCCCTCAATATTCTCAGTTACAATCGAAATTCTCCAATCCCACGCCGGTATCACGATCCAGGAAGTCATGGATTCCCTGAAAGAATGCGAATGCAACAAAGCAATGATGACCAAACCAGACGCTGTATCAGAAGCACTATAGTCAGCAATCGAAAAACGGAAAAGGAGGACAAGGTCGTCGGAATGGAAACAAATGGTGTACCAACTGCAGGATGACCTCCCATGACATGGAGAACTGCTGGAAACTGAAGAATCAGGACGGCAATAAACGGAAACGAGAAACCAATCGTGACATCTGTTACTATTGCGGAGATGAAGGACATATGCAAAAGGATTGTCCAATTAAGAAGAAAGCCCAGGCCGCTCGTTTTGGAAACCAAGGATCATCTGGCAGACCTAGCGGTGATGGATCTGGTGGATCTGGAGGAAATGGATCTGGTGTAAGTGGATTCAGTGGCAACCGACGAAACCGATCTGGTGGCAGCAACCGGGGAAATGGATCGAACAGAAGTGGAAACGATTCAGACACAATAAACGGTCGTCACCTAATTGCCAATGAACCAGACAATGGGGAATGACATGAGGGTTCCACCTCCCTCAGCTTGGAGGTGATGGTCGCAACACATCGATCGGCAACATCAAGACTCGGAACCTGGGTAATCAACTCAGGTGTATCCCACAACTACAGCAACAATATCAGAGACTTTCGGAAAGCCTCGCTCACAGAGACAAAGATGTTAATTAAACTCGGAGACAACAGCACGGTACACGCAAACAAAAAGGGGATTGTCAGGCTTAAAGGCGTCGACATAGAAGCGTTCTTCGTCCCAGAATTCCGAATCTCGCTACTGTCTGTCAGCCATCTCGACACATCCGGACTCACGGTGACCTTCAAATCTGGAGTGTGCTCGATTACCGACTCCCACGGGAAGAGCGTTCTAAAGGGAGGACTAGAAAATGGACTCTACACACTCACAATCGAAGGATCCACGTATGTCTTGGAACTAAGATCTTACAACCGCAAAACACGACATTACAACTCGATAGACATCTGGCATCAACGATTCGGACATCTCAACTACGTTGATGTGAAACGGATACTGGAAACGACACTGAAAACACCCTGGAAACTGCCGGATTCTGTGAGTCTATGTCAAACATGCATCCAAACAAAACAACAACAACGCATCGCGTACACCCCGTTATCTCGCACTTCAATCCCATTCGAACTCATCCACTCAGACCTCTGTGGACCTATCAAAGGAAGTATCGGAGGAAGCCAATACTACATTGTATACATTGACGATTGTACAAGATATACGGAGGTGTACTTCCTCGTGACGAAATCAGCAGAAGAGATATCAGCGAAATTCCAAAATTATCAAGCCTGGGTCGAAGCACGGGGATTTCGTATCAAACGATTTCGGTGCGATAATGGTTCAGGCGAATACAACAATTAGGTATTTCTTGTACTATTAGGAGAGAAAGGAATTGCCTATGAACCGGCACCACCATATATGCAACACAAGAATGGAGTTGGAGAAAGAATGATTCGCACGCTTAATACCAAAGCGAGAAGTATGATGTGGAAAGCAAATGTGCCGACCAAGTTCTGGTCTGAAGCGATCCGCACAGCATGTTATCTCCACCGGTGATCTCCAACCACAAGCCTATCTGGCAATCGCTCCCCCTTTGAAGCACTATTCAGAACCGTCCCGCCCATCGAACATTTACGTCGCTTTGGATGCCGTGCCTTCAAACATATACCACCAGCCCAGAGAAATGAAAAGATGTTTGGAAGTTGATCCAATCCGTCAATGATGTTGGGATATGTCTACAACATGATGAAGATTTGGAGAATTTGGGACTTCAACTCAGGAAAGTCTGGAAGAGCAGTAGAATGCTCAAGTGTGGTGTTTGACGAACTAGAAGACGCGTTTACAAGTTCCAGTGGAGAAAGGGTGGAAACCGTTGAGTTTCCGGATCAGACCAAAGAGCCAGAACAGATAGACAAGCCACAAATGACTGCCGTGAGAACGGATTCATTGGGTATAGTGCAAGACACTGATGGTAAGTCAAATACCCCAAAAATCTTGTGGACTTTCTCGCTTTCGCTCCCGATAGAAATCTCCCGTTGTCACAGCTGGTGGCCGGCGGTGAGATATCAATGGCCGTCATTTAATAAACGGAAGAGGCTCCCATTGACATGGCCGTTAGTAGCTGGTGGGAGGTAACCTATGGTCCGCCGAAGCAGCAGATATCTGTGGAGGGTGAACAAGCACCGAAATTCAGCAGATATCTGTGGTGGGCGAAGGAGTATGCGAGAAGCCCACCGATCTTCCGTGTTGACAAATCAGTACTCAGAAAAATCCTGACAAAGCCCACTGATCTCAGTGTTGACAAGTCTAGGTCGATCCTGAAAAGGATAAATGCCGGAAGCTGTAGCAGCTGAAAAAGGGCATTAAAGAAAAAAAAAAAAAAAAAAAAAAAAAAAAAAAGTTAGACTGCACAAAAAGACTGCAAGTCGCTAACAATGGATTAGGCTCTGATTATGTCTCTGCTCGAACACGCAGTAAGTCACGACTTGCGACGAATGAAGCGATCATGAGCAAGGCTTCTGAAGAAGGGGGTGATCTGAGATCTTCAGAGAACCTTGCAACCGCTTTCTTGATGCTTGGAATTACTGAAAGTTCAGCCTCAGCGCTTCTCACATTCAAAATCGCCGAAGTCGAATCAACAAACATTCCTGAAGATGAATACGAACCTGCCACCTATGAGGCCGCTCTGAAAAGCCCACAGGCTGAAAAGTGGAAAGAAGCAATGCAGCAGGAATGGCAGACCCTGATTGAAAATCAAACTTTTGATATTGTCGAAGAAAACCGAAAAGACCATCACTTCCACTGTGACCGCGACGCTGAGTTTACAGCGCTGAGTCCGCAGAGCCAAGTCCGTAGCGCCGAGTCCGTGGGGCCGAGTCCACAGCGCCGAGTCCACAGCGCCGAGTTCATGGAAGAGCTGATCGGTTGCAAATGGATCTATCGAAGAAAATTCAACCCCGACGGAACCACTCGATATAAGTCACGTCTTGTAATTAAGGGTTACGAGCAGAAGGCTGGTATTGACTATGATGAAACCTACGCTCCTGTCTCAAAACTGGCAACCTTCCGACTGCTACTCGCATTGGCAGCACAGTATGGTTGGAACATTGACCATATTGATGTGGTAACTGCCTTTCTAAACCCGAAGATAGATCGAGACAACATCTGCATGTCTCTACCACCTGGAATCGAGTGGCTCGAGACCACTAGTACCATAAAGGCTGAGTCAAGGCTTGTCCTTCACAAAGCTCTTTACGGATTAAAACAAGCTCTCCGGCTTTGGTACAAAGATATTGATGGCTTCTTACGCTCTATAGGATTCAAGCAATCAGCTGAAGACCCGAACCTCTACCTCCAGCCGGGAGTCTTACTACTTCTCTATCTTGATGATCTTCTCATTGCGTACAATGGAACCGACGGACACCGAATCAAGCAGCTCCTCCACACGAAATACAAGATGAGCGATCTAGGACCGGCAAGGAGATTCCTAGGTATCGAGATCGAGAAAAAGGAGGACGGGTTCTGCATCAGCCAATAGGCCTACATCGACACGATTCTCAGAAGATTCGGATTGCTTGATGCAAAGCCAGCAAAAACGCCTCTCGATCTTCAAGTCGACCTGAACAACACCCACTGCAAGGACAAATCCATTGATCGAAAGGAATATCTCTCAATAGTTGGTTCCTTGATGTACGCTGCACTTGGAAGCCGACCAGATATCGCCTTCAGCATCACTGCCCTTAGTTGCTACAACGTTCATCCCCTTGAGATGCACCTGACAGCAGCGAAATGAGTACTCCGCTATCTAAAAGCCACATCCAATCTCTGCATCCACTATCGACGTCTACCCCACTCCGAACTGTTCTTACTGGCACAATAGTTCTCTGCGATATCCATCCTGCCTAGACGAATGCTTTATCATACCGACTACTGCTTTACTACATAGCGATGCTATGTTCTTGAATGAAAACTGAACGGCGAGTGTAAAGTTATTTGATAACCGGACGACGTATCCCAAGACAGATACCTTTCAAATGACCAGTTGCTGTGCATATTGGTTATGCAACTTACCGCACTATCGGTCAGGTCACTTGAAGTCGCATAATCAATATGCACAGCAACCGGTCGTTTGAAAGGTATCTGCCTTGGGATATGTCATCCGGTTATCAAATGACTTTACACTCGCCGTTCAGTTTTCATTCAAGAACATAGCATCGCTATGTTGTAAAGCAGTAGTCGGTACCATAAAGCATTCGTCTAGGCAGGATGGATATCGCAGAGAACTATTGTGCCAGTAAGAACTACAGGTTCTGTGGTATCTACAACTGTAGTGGTTCTCATCACCGCTTTCGCAAATTGCGAGTGATCCCTCATGCACGCACCAAAGACCCTCTCGTCTGCACGCTCGCAGCTCCACACTCACAGCTCCACGCTCGCAGCTCCACACTCGCAGCTCCACACTCGCAGGTCCACACTCGCAGCTCAGTGCTGGTACGTCTGGCTCAGTGTCGTCAGCTCGCTTAACATGACTGTGACCCTAAGACAGGTGACGGCATAGGCAATGGTTTCTTACAGGTGCGTGTTTGCTCACGACGGCATGTTGCCGGATGGCAGCATGCCGAAACAGCACCTCACCGGAACAGCACCTCGCCAGAGGACGGTGGGCCGGCTGGCGCTCAGCTGCACACCGCCGGAAGCTGAAGTGTGACTGTGCAGGAAGGGCTTGGCAATGGATATATAAGAAGCAAGCTCCTCCCGCTCATCGATAGAATGACATGACTTTCTTCCTCTCTTTCTTCTTTCTTTCGCTGTCCGTGACATTGTGACAATTGGTAGCGACACCAAAACCAGTCTTTTTCGACCACTAGGACCATAAACATCCAGCCAAAGAACCTCCCATTTTCCGCTCCCCCCCACTTCCGTTGCCTTTTTGCCCCCCCCCCTCTCTCTCTCTCAACCCCACTCGCCCCCAGTACTTTTCCTCACCCCCACTCACCCCCAGTACTTTTCCTGCCCCCGTTTGCTCCCCTCTAGTACATTTCCTCACCACCCTCCCCCCGTTTGCTCCCCCCCTAGTACTTTTCCTCACCCCATCCCCCTGTTTGCTCCTCCCCCCCCTCTCTCGCTACCGCTCGCCCGTAGCACTTTTTTCCTCACCTCTTCGTTCGACCCTTCCGGTCAACCCGTCGTTAGACCCCATCGGTCGACCCTGGGGTTCGACCCCGTCTTTCGACCCTTACGGTCGACCTGTCGTTCGACCCCGTTGTTCAACCTCGACCCCATCACTCAACCATCCCTTTCACCCCTTCTCTCTCCCTCCTCGCGAGCGACGGCTGCTCCTGGCACATGAGCGATCAGAGGCAGCGGCAGCAACAGCATCACCGCCCATGTCCATCTCGCTTGGAACGGGAACAGAGACGTATTTCTACCCAGGTTAATCAGCTTGCTAACCGGTTGCCGCAAGTAAACCAGGACTTCCTGAATCTCACCCGGATGCAGCTGGAAGCCTTCAACTCGCTACAGCGAGAAAGGCGCAGCAGCTACACCTCCCTGCGAGAGCTGCTCTCTTCCCGCTCCTGCTCCCCCTCGCCGCCGAGGGTTGCAGCCAGTTACAGACGGAGACCCAGTCTACTTTTGACGGGTATTCGTACCCCGCCCACTCCCAGGCGCCCATCCTCATCTCCTGAGCGACCAAGGGAAGACTCGGAGACATTACCAGACGCCCCAGGACGAGCGCTACATTCTCCTACCCCATAGGTAATTGGTTGGGATAGTTATGTCGCTGAGAATCAACAGACCAGACGAGCCACAGATCGCTACATCCCCAATTACACAGAGCATACCCACTTGCCGGCAAGACATCCTCACGCACCCGAGAGGCCTCGCCAGCATGGAAGCTTCAACCGTCGCGTCAGACAGCCCCACCGTGGCACCGAAGGAACCGCTCCCTCCCGGGAGGACACTACAAGTGGCGTCAGAGGTCGGGCCAGAGGTCGAGGTAGAGGCCGTGGAGGGCAACGTGCTCGTTCACTACACGAGCGTATCCGCTTCTAGACCAGACAGTTTTAGGACTCCAGGCGCTTCTATTCCACAGGAAATAAAGTGAAGTTTCACTCTCCTAGCCCGTTACTACGCTTCTCCCAGCACACACGTTTCTCCTACTCCTATTACCGCTTCTCTCTTAGCTTTCCTTGACAATTTCATCGCTAATCGCATTACTCCCACTTCCTTTCATACAGTCACTGTTCAGAATCTATCCGCCATTGAGGATCGGCTACTGGTCGATACCATCCGCTGGGCACGATCCGAAGGAATTTCCTTCCTCTCTCCGAGACTGTCTATACAACCTGTTCATCAGGCACAAGGACTGTCTATACAACCTGTTCATCAGGTACAGAGACTGTTGATACAAGGACCGTCCGTACACCCTGTTCAGCAGGTACAAGGACCGTCTATACAACCTGTTCATCAGGCACAAGGACTGTCTATACAACCTGTTCATCAGGCCCAAAGACTGTCGATACAACGACCGTCCGTACAACCTGTTCATCAGGATCAGGAGCTGTCCATACAGCCTTGCCACTGCCGCCTGCAGATAGAGTACGAACTCCCTGCCGGTGTAAGTGCCGTACCCGGCTCGCCAGGTACTGTTCTCATTCCTATCCAAGTAGAGAACTCAAGCAAGAAGCGTAAGGTTCGGCTGCAGCTAGTGCAACCTCCGCTCAATCAGTTACCAGTTGTCCCGCTTGTCAAGCACAGCACCCACTCGAGACCGGAAGTCACTAGTACCGAAATCAGTTTAGACCTGCCAGACACTTCAGATGCTATGTCTAGTAGCAGCAGAATGTTGAAACGCAGAGAGTATAGCCCTGCTGGCTCACTGAGCGAATACGAGGATGAGGTACTTGCTGATCCGCCATCAAGACGCCTTGCCATTGAAGAGAGCCAGTCTAAAAAGTTTCGTGGCAAACAACAAGAACGTTCCCCACAAACCCACCTTGCACGTCATGGGTACAGACAGCTATCGGTCAATCCCAAATCAGAAGACGACGATGCAATGGAGGGGATACGTCATGCTATTGAAGAACCTCCCAGCAGCCCGATAGCTAGACCAGAAGGGCGCCGGCAGTCACCTAAGGTTCCGCCAGCCACTTCAGTCACGGTACCAGAAGTGACGCAGCCCGAGCTGTCTCCGCAGTATCTTCCGATAGAACAGTACATGCCAACGCAGCCAGCCTTTCAGCAGCAGCGAGTGGTACAGCAGCAGCAGCTGGTATCAGAGCAGCAACCGGTGCAGCAACAGCAGCCGGTGCTACAGCAACAGCCTATGGTACAGCAGCAGCCCGTGCAACAGTACTCACCACTACAACAGCTGCCATCACCGTTGCAGGTACCACATCAGTATTCGCCACAGCAGTATCTGCCGCAGCAGTATGTGATGCCACAGTGCCCACTACAGCAACCCCAGCAGTATACACCGTCGCAGTAGTACATGCCAATCCTGCAACAGCCACAGTCTACCGCTGCCTTGGAGAATATCGCCGCACAGATGGCAAACCTCGCAATAGCTTTGAGCCGAAACCAAGGAACCATGCAGGTGGAGGTTGCCGACCTACGGAATGCACCAGCTCGTGCACAGGTTCCCATGGAGCCTGTGGCCCTGGCCCTAAAGCCATCGGACATTGCCACCTTCGAGCCAAGGAACCAATCTGATGCGGACGTGGCGTCAAGGTTCATCAACTCCATCCACGATGCGATTAACCACTATGGAGAGGCACGTACCCGTGTCGTCCTTCGACGTTGCTGCAAAGGGCCAGCCGCAGAAGATTGGGTTGCAGGAATGTCGGATGACGACCGACTTCTTCTTCGCACAAACTGTCACCACTGGATCGACTTGCTCCAGCGAGATTTTATGCCATACCTCGTATCCCGACTGTCGGTGGCACGTGCAGAAACCTTCCGCTGGAACCAGGGCTGTACTCCCACTGAATATGTGGCCAAAAAGCTGCGTTTACTACATATGGCCAATATAACCAATGAGGACGATATTGTTGAAGAGCTCCACCGAGGGCTTGTTGATACTCCAAATCTTCACCTACACCTAGATAAATATGTTACCGAAGGTGGAAATTCCGTTTCGGAATACTGGCACGCGGTTGCACGTATGCAGGACTCCGCGAAGCACGAAGGTACCATACAATCGCCTCAGCCACGTTCCAGTATGCGCCGTCCCTTTTTCCGTGAAACCAACAGACCTCGTACTCAGTTTTCTGACATGAGACAGGAAACTCTGGCACCCGCAAGCACGACAGCCAGCGTAGTAAGTGCACGAAACCCCATTGGTTCCACCTCCAGTCTTTCCAGTCCTTCTACAAGGACAGGTAAGCAAGTATGAGAGCGTCTATGCAAGTGCAAGAACTATCCAGGATGTGGTGATGGCGAACATTGGGACTGGCAATGCATTCATAGAGGGAATACGAGCAATCAAGTAAAGCGTGCCTATTATGCAGAACCTCGTGAATGTGAATCAGAGAATGATGATGGCGACGATATGGCAGACACTCTAATTGATGAGCTTGAGCTACAGGCATCTCTGGAACAAGAGTATGAGCATGCCCAGAACATATACCTTGCCACACGATATCTGGAAGAGAAAGGACTAGGCTTTATGGGTACTCACAAGTCCATTCGTGCGAAAACACACAGGCCTTCCATGACATGTAGAAACTGTGCTGCCATCTTTACATCAAATAACAAACTCCACAAACACCTTCGAGACCCTTGCAAGGGCTCGGCCAACTTTATGTGTAACGGGTGGGTCTGGGCAAGGCTCCAGGTAGCAACGCGTGGCGGTCGAGCGGGACGGCGCGGCGGTCAAGCGGAACGGCGCGGCGGTCAAGCGGAACGGCGCGGCGGTCGAGCGGGACGGCGCGGCGGTCAAGCGGAACGGCGCGGCGGTCAAGCGGAATGGCGCGGCGGTCGAGCGGAACG
>Ga0307516_10005615_pt1 | contig 14931 bp, 12 predicted proteins | sample 19_EM_MG_FD_203310 | JGI IMG/M metagenome (GOLD analysis project Ga0307516, IMG submission 203310) | Populus trichocarpa ectomycorrhiza microbial communities from riparian zone in the Pacific Northwest, United States - 19_EM | ecosystem: Host-associated > Plants > Roots > Unclassified | place...
TCACCGTCGTGACCAACGGCCAGCAGGAGACCCGCCAGGTCGAGATCGGCCTCGTGGGCGACCAGAGCACCCAGATAACCTCCGGCGCACAGGCCGGCGAGCAGGTGGTCGTCACGACCGCCAGCACCACCACCGGCTCGGGCACCCAGGGCGGCGGCTTCCCGGGTGGCGGCGGCCTCACCGGCGGCGGGCTGACCGGCGGGGGCGGCGCGCCGGCCGGCGGTGGCTTCAGCGGCACCGGACGGGGTGGACGGTGACGCCTCACCCGGTCCTCGACGTCCGCGACCTGACCAAGGTGTACGGCACCGGCGAGGCCACCGTGCACGCCCTGGCCGGCGTCTCCATGACGGTCGACCGCGGCGACTACGTCGCGATCATGGGCTCCTCCGGCTCCGGCAAGTCGACCCTGATGAACATCCTCGGCGCGCTCGACATCCCCACCGCGGGCAGTTACCACCTGGACGGCGTCGACGTCAGCAAGCTGGCCGACCGGCAGCTCGCGCTCGCCCGCAACCGGCTCATCGGCTTCATCTTCCAGGCGTTCAACCTGATCCCGCGCACCACGGCGGTGGCCAATGTGGAGTTGCCGCTCGCGTACGCCGGAGTGAAGGCCAAGGAACGCCGCCGCCGCGCGATGGCCGCGCTCGAGGTGGTCGGCCTCGCCGACCGGGCCAGGCACGAGCCGAACCAGCTCTCCGGCGGCCAGCAGCAGCGCGTCGCGGTGGCCCGCGCCCTGGTCACCGAGCCGGCCCTGCTGCTCGCCGACGAGCCGACCGGCAACCTGGACAGCCACTCCACGGCCGATGTGCTCGAGGTGTTCGACCAGCTCAGCGCGTCGGGCCGGACCATCGTGCTGATCACCCACGAGCCCGAGGTCGGCGACCGGGCCAAGCGGCTGATCCGGCTGGTCGACGGGCGGATCGTCGAGGACGTCCGGCAGTCGGCGGTGGATCAGCTGCCGGTCGGCGCCGCCTCGGGGCGCCACACGGCACGAGCGAGCATGCCAGGGTGGGCGCAACATGAGTCTGTATGAAGTCATCCGGTTCGCCCTGCGCGGGTTGTCGGCCAACAAACTGCGGTCGGCGCTGACCATGCTCGGCATCCTGATCGGCGTCGCGGCCGTGATCCTGCTGGTCGCGGTCGGCAACGGGTCCGCCAAGGCGATCAGCGACCGGATCGAGGCGCTCGGCACCAACACCATCACGGTGATGAGCACCGGCCGGGGCGGCTCGAGCAGCACCGCCCTGACGGTCCCGATCGCCGACGCGCTGGTGGATCCCGCCCTCGCCCCCGACGTGGCCTCGGTGTCGCCGGTGGTCACCGCGTCCTCGTCCACGATGACCTACGAGGGCACCGAGCACTCCGTGAGCAGCTTCGTCGGCACGACGCCGAGCTGGTTCGCCGCCTCCAACACCCCGGTCGGGACCGGGTCGGCGTTCACCGCGGACGACGAGGCGCAGGGACGCCGGGTGGTGGTGATCGGGCAGACCGTGTCGGAGGAGCTGTTCCCCGGCGTCGACCCGATCGACAAACAGGTCACCGTCGGCGGCGCACTGTTCACCGTGGTCGGGGTGCTGTCCGAGAAGAGCTCGACCGGTTTCCAGGACGCCAACGACACCGCGGTCGCCCCGCTCAGCGCGGTCCGCGAGGTGCTGACCGGGTACGGCGCGCTGAACTCGATCCTGGTCGAGGCGAAGAGCCCGGACCGGGTGGACGCCGTGCAGTCCGAGGTCGCCACGATCCTGAACCAGCGGCTCAAGGTGTCGGCCACCTCGACCGGCTCGGGAAACACCGGCACCAGTTCGACGCCCTACCGGATCCAGAACGCGTCGCAGCTGCTCGCCACCCAGACCGAGACCGCCGACACCTTCACGACCCTGCTCGGCGCGGTGGCCGCGATCAGCCTGCTCGTCGGCGGCATCGGCATCACCAACATCATGCTGGTCACGGTGACCGAACGGACCCGCGAGATCGGCATCCGCAAGGCGCTCGGCGCGCCCCGCCGGGTGATCCTCACCCAGTTCCTGATCGAGGCGACCCTGCTCAGCGTCCTCGGTGGCGCCCTGGGCGTCGCCGCCGCCCTGATCGGCAGCAGCTTCGAGATCGTCGGGGTGAAGCCGGTCATCGTGCCGAGTTCGATCGGGCTCGCCCTCGGCGTGTCCATCGCGATCGGCCTGTTCTTCGGCGGCCTGCCCGCCAGCCGTGCCGCCCGGCTGCGGCCCATCGACGCGCTGCGCTACGAGTAAGGACCGTCGTGAACAATTCTCAGAGCAAGTACGCGCGACCCGACGACACGGCAGTGATCCCGGCCGTGGCGTATCCGGTGCCCGACGAATCGTCCCCGGTGACCGCAGATGACGTACTCGCGCCGGTCGACCCCCGGGATGACGGGCTGGCCGCCGAGCTCGCCAAGGCCGCACCGCGCCGCTGGTGGAACCGCGGCACGCTGGCCCTGGGCGGTGTCGTGCTGGTCCTGGCCGGCTTCCTCGGCGGCGTCCAGGTGCAGAAGAACTACGGAACGTCAGCGACGGCGGCCGGTGGCGGCGGGGCGGCACGCGGCGGGGCGGGCGCTTACGGTTTCGGAGGCACCGGGCGCGGCGCGGGTGCCTACGGCGGGGCGAACGGGTTCCCGGGCGGCGGCGCGGCACCCGGCGGCGCAGCAGCACCGAGCGCGGCTGCCGCGTCGGGCACCACCGGCACGGTCAAGCTCGTCGACGGCGACACGATCTACGTGCAGACCGCGAACGGCGACGTGGTGACGGTCAAGACCAGCAGCGACACAGCCGTGAAGACGGCAAGCAAGGGCACACTGAAGGACGTCAAGGCCGGCGATTCGATCACCGTGCAGGGCGCGGCCGGCACCGACGGTACGGTCACCGCGACATCGGTGACCGCCGACAAGAAGAAGTAGCGCGATGCCCGGGAACTCCCGGAAGAAGAACATTCTGAACAACGAGATGTGACAAGATCGATGCGTCGTCAGATGCGAACCCATTGATGGGCGGGGTCGCTCTTCCTAGGCTGTGGTGGCAGACAACGGCCTAGCCTGGGGAGGACGGCCCTGTTGACGCACGTGACGGTGCTGGTCGGCCGCGCGTCGCTGCTGGCTGCCGTCGAGGAACGGCTGGCCGCGGGCGGCGGCGCGGCCCTGCATGGCCCGGCGGGCATCGGCAAGTCCGCCGTGCTCGACGTGCTGGCGGCTACCGCTGCGGCCCGTGGCGAGCGCGTCCTGCGGTTGCGGCCGGCGCAAACCGAGCGTGTCCTGCCGTACGCGGGGATCGCCGATCTCATCGCCCAGCTGCCGCCGGCCGCGCCCGCTGCCCTGCCACCCGCCCAGCGTGCCGCCCTGAACGCGCTGCGCCAGGGCGTGCCGCCACGGGCCGGCACCCCCGCACTCGCGCGCCGCCTGGTGCTGCCGCTGCTGCTCGCGCACTGCGCCCGGAGCCGGTCGGTGCTGCTGGTCCTCGACGACGTGCAGTGGCTGGACGCGGAGTCGGCCGAGCTGATCGGTTTCGCGATGCGCCGCCGGCCCGGCCCGCGGGTCCGGGTGGTCGCCGCCGAACGCCGCCCGGGTCGCCGGCGCGCGGCCCGGCTCTGCCCGGCGCCCGTGGCCGAGCTCGCGGTCCCGCCGCTGGACGCCGACGACCTGACCGTCCTGCTCGAGTCCCGTGGCCTGCCCTGCCGTACGGCGAGCCGGCTGCACGAGGCCAGCGGCGGCAACCCGTTCCTGGCCCTGGCGCTGGGCGCAGCGGTGCCGCCCGGCCCCGCCTGGCGTCCCGCCCCGATACCCGAGCCGGCGCGAGCTCTGCTGCGCGACCGGATCCTCGCGCTACCGCCGGCGGTCGCCGACACGTTGCTGGTCGCCGCGCTGGCCACCGAGCCGACCGCGACCGTGCTGGTCAGGGCCGGCCGCGAGGACGCCGAACGGGAACTGCGCCTCGCCGCCGCGGGCGGGGCCGTCGAGCTGGACGGGGACGCGATCCGGTTCACTCCGCCCGCGTTCGCCGAGGTGCTGGCCGAGGACGCCGGCGCGGACCGGCGCGCGGTGATCCACGACGCGCTGGCCCGGGCCGCCGTGGACGGCACCGACGCGGTCCGGCACCGTGCGTTGCGCAGCGGGCGGCCCGACGCCGCCGTGGCGCAGTCGCTGGCGGCCGAGGCCGAGCGCTGCGCGGGCGCGGGGGCGAGCCGCACCGCCGCGGAGTTGTACCTGCTCGCCGCCGACCGCTGCCCGCACACCCTGGCCGGGCAGCGCCTGGACTGGCTCGTCGAGGCCGCCGGTGCGGCTGCCACGGCCGGCGCACCCGCGCTGGCGGGGCGCGCGGCCGAGGCGGTGCTGGCCGCCGAGTCGCCGCCCGGGCACCGGATCCGGGCCCGGCTGGTCCTGATCGACCTGGCCGGCCAGGCACTGGGCGACATGGGCGAGATGTTCGCGGCGGCGCTGGTCGAGGCGGGCGATGATCCGGCCCTGGTCGCGCCGGTCCGGTTGCGGCTGACCTGGGCCGCCATGGTCGCCGGCGACGCCGCCGCGGCCGCGCTCGAGGCCGGGCGGACAGTGGCCGCGGCCCGGCTGGCCGGCGACTCGACCACCGAGGCGATGGCGCTCGGCGCGCTGGCCCAGGTGCAGCGGCTGCGCGGCGAGCAGCTTTGGCCCGAGACCTTGACGGCGGCGCTCGCGTTGCCCGTCACGGAGATCCCAGGCTGGCTGCACCTGGCGCCGCGATACATGGCCGCCCGGTTCGCGATGGTCGACGACCGGCTCGACGAGGCCCGCGCGGAGTTGCTGCGCCTGCTCGCCGTCGCCGAGCAGGACCGCGCCGGTGAAGCCCTGGTCGAGGTGCTGCGCAGCCTGTCCGAGGTGGCCACCCGGGCCGCGCGTTGCCGGGACGCACTGCGATACGCGCACCGGGCGGTCGCGGCCGCTCAGCAGGCGGGGCTGAGCCCCGGCCCGACCTGGTACACGGCCGCGGTCGCCGAACTGGCGGGCGGCAGCCTGGCCGCGGCGGCCGGCTTCGCCCGGCGGGGCGTGCGCGCCTCCGAACAGGAGGGTGACAGCCTCTACCTGCGCCGTAACCTGCACGCGCTGGGCCAGGCCGAGTTGCGCGCCGGCGACACCCGGGCCGGGGTGGCCACGCTGCGGCGGCTGCGCGACCTGGACGCGTCGTTCGGGGCCGGCGATCCGCTGATCGTGCGCTGGCACGGCGACCTGGCCGGCGGGCTGGCGGCCCTCGGCGAGCACGCCGAGGCGGCGGAGATCCTCGCCGAGGCCCGCGCGGCCGCGCGCAGGCTCGGGGCGGCCCCGGCCGTGACCAGCTATCTGGACCGGGCCACCGCCGTGGTGCTCTCCGAAAGCGGCCAGGCCGACTCGGCGGTGCTGCTGTCGGCGGCGGCCGCGCTGCACTTCGAGCAGTTGCACCAGCCGATCGAGCAGGGACACGCGCTGCTCGTGCAGGGCGGCGCTGAACGCCGCCGGCGCCGGTACGCGGCCGCGCGGGTGGCGATCGGCGCGGCCCTGACCATCTTCCTGCAGGTCGAGGCGAAACCGTGGGCCGAGCAGACCGAACGGGCGCTGGCCGGGACCTCCTCGGCGGCGGCCGGCACCGCGATGCCCGACCTGGGGCTTACCTCGACCGAGGCGCGCATCGCCGGCCTGGTCCGCGACGGCGCCAGCAACCGGGAGATCGCGACCCAGCTCTATCTCAGCGTGAAGACCATCGAGGCCACCCTGACCAGGGTCTACCGCAAGCTGGGCGTCCGCTCGCGGACCCAGCTGTCGTCGCGGCTGCTGGCGGGTGAGGCGCTCGCCGGCCAACCAGCGCGATCGGCAACGGACTCCATGACGATAGTGGACGCCTAAGGTCAAGAGCTTCGTGTCGTAGGTGGGTGCGTGGTTGCGCGCCACAGCTCCCGCCGAGTCCGGGCGCGGCCGCTCGCTTCGCTTCACGTCCTGAGCGCCCTGCCAGCTGATTGCCTACACAACCCCGTCCCTTTTGCCCACTAGTCACTCATTCGCGGGTCCAGCCTCCGAGCTTTTGCGTGTTGCCACGTTGCGTTTTGTCCTCATATTCCCGGCGCCTTGATAGATCTTGGTCGATGTTCGCCCTCCTGGGGGCGGGCCGCGTCCAAGATCTCCCCGGAGCGCTGCCGTAATCGGATAAAGCGGACTTTCGCCGCGTGGTGCAACACCGAGAAGCTCGGGCGATCGCCTGCATTCCGCGCCTGAGCCCCTCGGATGCCCGATATGGGCGGCTTTGGACTGCGGTCCATCCGCACGCACCTACGACGTGAAAGCTCTTGATTGCCCTTCCCGTGGGCGAAGTCACCGACCGTTGCTGACCTGCACCTCGGCGACGGAGAGTGACATGGACTACAGCGTTCTGGTGGTGCCGATCACTTCCATAGCGGGAGTTTTACCTGGCTGATTTGGTGTTGAAGCCTTCGGTGGGGATCGTTGACGCCGAGAGCGACGACGCTTTCGCCATGACTCTACGTGAGGGAGAGAACGATGGAACTCAAGACCAGGGTCCGCGACGTCCGGGTCGGCCTGAGCAACCGGCGCACCGGGCGCGTCGCGCGCCGCCGGCTGGCCGCCGAGCTCGCGTCCTTCGTGTCGCCGGCCGAGCGCGCCGAGCTCGAGCAGATGTTGAGCCGGCACGCGCCGGAGGAGACGCGGGAGATCCGCGAGATCCTCCACCGGCAGGACTACGAGCGGCAGCGAAGGGCGACCGTCGTGGGCGGTTATCGCCGCTGACGGCCGACGCCCAACGAGCACAGAACCGCCCCGGCAACGCTGCCGGGGCGGTTCTGGCTTGTGGTGACTCAGCGTTCGGCCGGGCGTTCCTCCCTCGAGGCGGCTCGCACGCTGCCGGCGTGCGCGACGGCGCTCGGGTCTTTGCGTACCTTGATCAGGCTGGCCGCCGTGGTGATCGCGAGCACGACGACGATCACGCCGAGCGAGACAGGCGTGCCGATTTCGGGCACCGACGTGCTCAGGTCGCTGTGTGCCCAGTGCAGCACCAGTTTCGCGCCGATGAACGCCAGGATGATCGCGAGCCCGGTGGACAGGTAGACCAGCCGGTCCAGCAGGCCCTTCACCAGGAAGAACAGGGCCCGCAGGCCGAGCAGTGCGAAGGCGTTGGCGACGAAGACGATGTAGGCCTGCTCCGTCACGCCGAACACCGCCGGGATGGAGTCGAGCGCGAACAGCAGGTCCGAACTGCCGATCGCGATCAGGGCGATGAACAGTGGCGTGACCACCCGCCGGCCGTCCTGGGTGGCCACGAGTTTGCCGCCGATGTAGTCGTCGCTGACCGGCAGGAACCGCCGGCTCGCCTTGACCAGGGCGTTGTCGTCCATGTCCGGATCCTCGTCGCGGTGCCGGAACAGTTGCACGGCGGTCCAGATCAGCAGCAGGCCGAAGAGCAGGAACATGAACGAGAACAGCGACAGCAGGGTGGCGCCGAGCGCGATGAAGACCACCCGCAGGACCAGCGCGATGATGATGCCGAAGGTCAGCACCTCCTGCTGATACTTCTCCGGCACGGCGAACGTGCTCATGATGATCACGAAGACGAACAGGTTGTCGACCGAGAGGCTCTTCTCGACGATGTAGCCGGCGAAGTACTCGGTGCCGTAGTCCCAGCCGGCGACGCTCGCGAAGACGACGCCGAACACGATTGCGACCGCGATGTAGAAGACCGACCAGGCGGTGGCCTCACGGAACCCGACGGCGTGCGGTCGCAGCACACCGAGGGTCAGGTCGAGGGCGAGCAGGGCGACGATGACCGCGATGGTCAGCGTCCAGCCGAGCGCGGTGACCTCCAACATGAGCAGGGAACCTCCGGGGCGTCGAAGTGGCGCGAAGTTCCCTTGAAGGTTCCCTGCTCAGACTGAGAAGAAACTGAAAGGTGCAGCTCACCCGGCCACGAACGACCGTTTTGCCAAGCCCATCCAGAAGCCGTCGATCGGCTGGCCGGGGGACTGCTCCGGGTCGCCGGACGCACCCAGCGTCACGAACATCGGGGCGAAGTGCTCAATCGTGGGGTGCGCGTACGGCATGCCGGGGGCGAGCGTGCGGAAATCGGCGAGCTCGTCGACCGCGCCCCTGGACAGCGCCTCGGCGGTCCAGGCGTCGAACTCGCGCGACCAGGCCGGGGCGGGGGCGTCGGTGCGGAAGTCGCGCAGGAACGGCAGGCCGTGGGTGGTGAAGCCGGAACCGATGATGAGCACGCCCTCGTCCCGCAGGGGTGCGAGCCTGCGACCCAGGTCGAGCAGCTTTGCGGGCTCGAGCGTGGGCAGCGACATCTGCAGCACCGGGATGTCCGCGTCGGGGTACATCACCGTCAGTGGCACGTACGCCCCGTGGTCGAGGCCGCGAGTGGTGCGGGCGACGCGCTCGGTGTCGGGCATCAACTTCTCGACCTGGTCGGCGAGGTCGGGGGCGCCGGGCGCGCCGTATTGCACCTCGTAGTAATGCCGGGGAAAGCCGCCGAAGTCGTACACCAGGGGGACCGTCTCGGTGGCGCCGAGCATCAGCGGCGCCGACTCCCAGTGCGCCGAGGCCATCAGGATCGCCTTGGGCTTGGGCAGACCTGCCGCGAGGTCCTGGAGCTGGGCCACCCAGGTCGCGTCGTCAACCAGCGGCGGCGCGCCGTGGCTGATGAACAGGGCGGGCATGGCGGTCATGATTCCTCCAGTTGACGCTTCAACTACCGCCGGCAACCGTACGCCGAACTATTTGACCCGTCAACTAAAATGAGGCCAGGTGCCTCAGCCGGCTGACAGGTTCAGCTCGAAGGAGTAGCGGCTCGCGCGGTAGAGGTGGCTGCCGTACTCCAGGACGCGGCCGCCCGCGTCCCAGGCCGTGCGGGTCATCGTGAGCAGCGAAGCGCCGCGCTTCTCCTGCAGGGTGCGGGCCTCGGCGGCGGTGGCGGAGCGGGCGCCGATCACCTGGGTCGCGATCCGCGGCACGTAGCCCGCCCGGCGCAGCAACTCGTAGAGCCCCTGCTGGGCGAGATCCTGCTCGGTCAGCGGGAGCAGGCCGAGCGGGATGGCGTTGTGCATCAGGGCCAGGGGCTCACCGCCGGCGTAGCGCAGCCGTTCGATCCAGGTCACCTCGGTGCCGGGGGCGATCTCCAGCGCCGCCGCGATGTCGGCCGGCGCCGGGATCACGCGCAGGTCGAGCACCTCGGTGCGCGGCGTGCGGTCGGCGTTGACGAGGTCGTCGTAGAGGCTGGACAGCTCGACCGGCCGGCGGACCTTCGGGTGCACGACCTGGGTGCCGACGCCGCGCCTGCGGACCAGCATGCCGCGCTCCACGAGGTATTGGATCGCGCGGCGGGTGGTCGGCCGGCTGACGCCGAGCCGCTCGGCCAGGTCGACCTCGTTCTCGATGCGCGCACCGACGCCGATCTCGCCCTTCTCGATCAGCTCCTGCAGCCGCGTCGCGACCTGGAAGTAGAGCGGGACAGGGCTGGTCCGGTCCACTTTCACGGGGGAGAGATCAGGTGGCATGGCGCCCCCAGGTGTTTGAGGTTTGTCATGACAAAGTATTGACGTGGAAGCACTCACGTTATTACATCGAAACCAGCTCTCCTAGACCGCCAGATGCTTTTCACCGCGCCGTAACCCAGCACGGCACCCGGGCTGATCGTCACGCCCGTGTCCGCCCGCTTCAGCGTCAACCGCTGCCCGAAGGGAGCCGCATGCCCGCAGATGAGGTATTGACGATGGGACGCATCGGCGTCGATCTGTATCCACAGCAGGTCGGCGTCTCGCTGCGCGAAGTCCAGACCTTCGGCAAGTTCCTCGGCGGCAGCCCCAGCAACGTGGCCGTGGCCGCGGCCCGCTACGGCCGGCGCAGCGCGGTCATCACGCGCACCGGCGCGGACCCGTTCGGCGAATACATCCACGACGCGCTGCGTGGCTTCGGCGTCGACGACCGCTACGTGACCGCGGTGCCGTCGCTGCCCACGCCGATCACCTTCTGCGAGATCTTCCCGCCGGACGACTTCCCGCTCTACTTCTACCGCTTCCCGAAGGCGCCCGACCTGGAGATCTACTCCGCGGAGCTGGACCTTTCCGCGATCCGTTCCGCCGACATCTTCTGGATCACCGGCACCGGGCTCTCCCAGGAGCCGTCCCGCTCGGCGACGCTCGACGCGCTGCGCGAGCGCGACAAGGCGGGCATCACCGTCTTCGACCTCGACTACCGGCCGATGTTCTGGTCGTCGCGCGAGGAGGCCCGCTCCTGGTATCAGCAGGCGCTGCCGTACGTGACGGTCGCCGTCGGCAACCTCGACGAGTGCGAGACCGCCGTCGGTGTCCGCGAGCCGCGCAAGGCCGCCGCCGCCCTACACGAGGCCGGTGTCGAACTGGCCGTCATCAAGCAGGGCCCGCTCGGTGTGCTGGCCTCCCGCGGCGGCGAAGAGGTACAGGTGCCGCCCGTGCCGGTCGAGGTGGTCAACGGGCTCGGCGCCGGGGACGCGTTCGGCGGGGCGCTCTGCCACGGTCTGCTCGCCGGCTGGGATCTGGAGACCATGATGCGGTTCGGCAACGCCGCCGGCGCGCTGGTGGCCTCGCGGCTGGCCTGCGCCGACGCCATGCCGACCGAGTCCGAGGTCAGAATGCTGCTGCAGACGGGCGCGGGGGAGGCCGGCCGTGAGTGACATTCAGGATCTCGTCGCGACGCGGATGCACCGGCCCGACGCGATCGCCGCTGCCGCGGCCGCGCGCCGCCGGCCGGCGGCGCTGGTCGGCGAGCACGGCAAACTCATGATCATCGCCGCTGACCACCCGGCCCGGGGCGCGCTGCGGGCCGGCGCCGACCCGTTCGCCATGGGCAACCGGGTCGACCTGCTCGATCGCATCCGGACGGCGCTGGCCCGCCCCGGCGTCAACGGCGTGCTCGGCACTCCGGACATCCTCGAGGACCTGCTGCTGCTCGGCGCGCTCGACGACAAGGTGGTGGTCGGTTCGATGAACCGCGGCGGGCTGGCCGGCACGTCGTTCGAGATCGACGACCGGTTCACCGCGTACGACGCGGGCAGCATCGCCGCGGCCGGGTTCGAGGGCGGCAAGATGCTGCTGCGGATCGACCCGGACGACGCCGGCACGGTCACCACCCTCGAATCCTGCGGCCGGGCGGTCAGCGACCTGGCCGTGCACAAGCGGATGGCGATGGTCGAGCCGTTCATCTCGCACCGCGCCGACGGCCGGGTCCGCAACGAGCTCACCGCCGACGCGATGATCCGGGCCATGACCGTGGCCGCCGGGCTCGGCACGACCTCGGCGTACACCTGGCTCAAGGTCCCGATCGTCGAGGACATGGAACGGGTCATGGCCGCGACCACGCTGCCCGCCCTCATCCTCGGCGGGGAGGTTTCCGCCGATGCCGAGACCGCCTACGCGCAGTGGAGCAAGGCGCTGGCCCTGCCGACCGTGCAGGGCCTGGTGATCGGCCGCAGCCTGCTCTATCCGCCGGGCGGCGACGTGGCCGGCGCGGTCGACCGAGCGGTGGGCCTGCTGTGAAGGCCGTCGACGCGTTCTTGCCGCGCGGCAGCGCCGCGGACAAGCCGTTCGAGCTTGTCGTCACCCCGGAGCTGGCCGGCTGGCAGTACAGCGGGCTGCGCGTGCTGGACCTGCCGGTCGGCGCCCGGGCCACGTTCACCACCGGCGACGACGAGATGCTCGTGCTGCCGCTTTCCGGCGGCTGCGAGGTCACCTGCGACGACGAGCGGTTCACCCTGACCGGGCGCGGCTCGGTGTTCTCCCGGGTCACCGACTTCGCGTACGTGCCGCGCGACGCCGAGGTCACCGTGCGCTCGCCCCACGGCGGCCGGTTCGCGTTGCCGTCGGCGCGGGCCGGGCGGCGGCTGCAGTTCCGCTACGGCCCGGCCGAGGAGGTGCCCGTCGAGTTGCGCGGCGCGGGCCAGGCCAGCCGCCAGGTCAACAACTTCTGCACGCCGGAGAGCTTCGAGTGTGACGCTCTGATCGCCTGCGAGGTGCTCACCCCGGGCGGAAACTGGTCGTCGTACCCGCCGCACAAGCACGACGAGACGCGCGAGGGCGAGTCGTCGCTCGAGGAGATCTACTACTTCGAGGTCGCGGCGTCGCCGTCCGGTGCGCCGGGCGCCGGCTACCAGCGGGTGTACGGCCACGCGGACCGGGAGATCGACGTCTGCACCGAGGTGCGCAGCGGCGACGTCGTGCTGATCCCGTACGGGTGGCATGGACCGTCCATGGCCGCGCCGGGCTACGACCTGTACTACCTCAATGTCATGGCCGGGCCGGGCGCGCGCGAGTGGAACGTGTGCGACGACCCGGCACACGCCTGGGTCCGCGGCTCCTGGGCCGGCCAGCAGGTCGACCCCCGGCTGCCGATGACCTCCTCCGTGGAAAGGAAACGCTCGTGAGGCTCACCGTCGCGCAGGCCGTCGTGACGTTCCTGGCCAATCAGTGGACCGAACGCGACGGCGTCGAGCAGCGCACGATCGCCGGCATGTTCGGCATCTTCGGCCACGGCAACGTGGCTGGTGTCGGGCAGGCCCTGCTGCAGGCCCAGCGGCAGGGCAACCCCGACATGCCCTACCACCTCGCCCGCAACGAGCAGGCCATGGTGCACGCGGCCGTCGGGTACGCCCGGATGAAGAACCGGCTGTCGGCGATGGCCTGCACCGCGTCGATCGGGCCCGGTTCGACCAACATGCTCACCGGCGCTGCCCTGGCCACGGTCAACCGGATCCCGGTGCTGCTGCTGCCCAGCGACATCTTCGCCACCCGGGTCGCGGCCCCGGTGCTGCAGGAACTCGAGGACTCGCGCTCCTACGACGTGAGCGTCAACGACGCGTTCCGGCCGCTGTCGAAATTCTTCGACCGGGTCTGGCGGCCGGAGCAGTTGCCGTCCGCGCTGCTGGCCGCGATGCGGGTGCTGACCGATCCGGCCGAGACCGGCGCTGTCACCCTCTGCCTGCCGCAGGACGTGCAGGCCGAGGCGTACGACTTCCCCGATTCGCTGTTCGCGAAGCGGGTGTGGCACGTCGCCCGCCCGGTGCCGGAGCCCGCCGCTCTGGCCCGGGCCGTCGAGGTGATCCGGTCAGCCGAGCGCCCCCTGATCATCGCGGGCGGCGGGGCGGTCTACTCCGAGGCGTCCGCCGAGTTGGACGCGCTGGCCCGCGCGACCGGCATCCCGGTCGCTGACACGCACGCCGGCAAGGGCGCGGTGCGCTGGGATCACCCGAACTCGGTGGGTGGCGTCGGCTCGACCGGCACGCCGGTGGCCAACAAACTCGCCCGCGACGCCGACGTGATCATCGGGGTCGGCACCCGGTACAGCGACTTCACCACCGCGTCGCGCACCGCGTTCCAGAACCCGGGGGTGCGCTTCGTCAACCTCAACGTCGCGGCGTTCGACGCGGCGAAACAATCCGCGACCCAGCTCGTGGCCGACGCCCGTGCGGGCCTCGCCGCCCTGACGCAGGCGCTGGCCAGCCACACCTGGGACCTCGGCTACGCCGACGACGCGGCCGCCTGGCAACGCGAGGTCGATCGCGCTTACCACCTAGGGCACGGCCCGCTGCCCGCGCAGAGCGAGGTCATCGGCGCGGTCAACGACGCCTGCGGCGAGCGCGACGTCGTCGTGCAGGCGGCCGGCAGCATGCCCGGCGACCTGCAACTGCTCTGGCGGGCCCGGGACCCGAAGCAGTACCACGTCGAGTACGGCTACTCCTGCATGGGCTTCGAGATCGCCGGCGCGCTCGGCATCAAGATGGCCGACCCCAGCCGCGAGGTGTACGCGCTGGTCGGCGACGGCTCCTACCTCATGATGGCGCAGGAGATCGTCACCGCCGTCGCCGAGGGCATCAAGCTGGTCATCGTCCTCGTGCAGAACCACGGCTTCGCGTCGATCGGCGCACTGTCGGAGTCGCTCGGCTCGCAACGCTTCGGCACCAGCTACCGGTACCGCGACCAGGCGGCCGGTGACTACGACGGCGGCTACCTGCCGGTCGACCTGGCCGCGAACGCCGAGAGCCTGGGCGCGTCGGTCATCCGCTGCCGCACCATCGCCGACCTGACCGAGGGGCTCAAGCGGGCCCGCGAGGCGGAGCGGCTCACCGTCGTGCACATCGAGACCGACCCCCTGTCACCCGTGCCGTCCTCCGAGAGCTGGTGGGACGTGCCGGTCGCCGAGGTGTCCGCGCTGATGAGCACCCAGACCGCCCGCACAGCGTACGAGAACTTCAAGCGCGCCCAGCGGCAGTACCTCTAGAAAGGGCATTTCCCGTGACCACGATCGAACACTGGATCGGCGGCAGCTTCACCTCCGGCGCAGGAACGCGTCGCGGCGCCGTCTACAACCCTGCCACTGGGCAGCAGCAGCATGAGGTGGTGCTGGCCGACACGGCCGATGTGGACGCGGCCGTGGCGGCGGCGAAGGCGGCCTTCGAATCCTGGAGCCAGGCGTCGCTCAGCAAGCGTACGAAGATCATGTTCAACTTCCGCGAGCTGGTGAACGCGAACGTCGGCGAGCTCGCCGAGCTCATCTCCGACGAGCACGGCAAGGTGCTCTCGGACGCCGCAGGGGAGGTGCAGCGCGGCCTCGAGGTGATCGAGTTCGCCTGCGGCCTCCCGCAGCTGCTCAAAGGGGAGTACTCCGACCAGGCCTCGACCGGCGTCGACGTGTTCAGCTTCCGCGAGCCGCTCGGTGTCTGCGCCGGCATCACGCCGTTCAACTTCCCGGCGATGGTGCCGATGTGGATGTATCCGGTGGCGATCGCCTGCGGTAACACGTTCGTCCTCAAGCCCAGCGAGCGCGACCCGTCGGCGTCGAACTACATCGCCGGGCTGTGGCGCCAGGCCGGACTGCCCGACGGCGTCTACAACGTGGTGCACGGCGACAAGGTGGCTGTCGACGCCCTGTTGCAGCATCCGGAC
>Ga0307516_10005616_pt1 | contig 14931 bp, 11 predicted proteins | sample 19_EM_MG_FD_203310 | JGI IMG/M metagenome (GOLD analysis project Ga0307516, IMG submission 203310) | Populus trichocarpa ectomycorrhiza microbial communities from riparian zone in the Pacific Northwest, United States - 19_EM | ecosystem: Host-associated > Plants > Roots > Unclassified | place...
CTTTGCCGTATCAAACCGGGCTGGTTTCAACCCGGCTGGTGTTGATCGTGGAAGACCTGTCGGGTCGCTGACCCGCAGGCTGCGTGAGCCAGGAATCCCCCTGCATCAGCTGGGGGAGGATTCAATCCCCCGCGTCCGTCACTGGCACGTCCGCGATCGGCACGTCCATCACCGGCACGTCCGTCACGGACGGCTCACCCAGCTCGGTCAGCGCCTCCCGAGCCGCCCGCGCGTGGACCGGCGAGAAGTACGGGTTGATCCGCAGCGCCTCCTGAAGGTGCCTGCGGGCCGGCCCGTACCGCTCCAGCTCCCGCTCGATCATGCCCCGGTGAAAGGCGTACGGCGCACTCCGTACGCCACCGCCCTTCTCCCTGTCCGTCGCCAGGGTCGCGAAGCGCAACGCCTCCTGGTGCTCCCCGGCCCGGTACAGCGCCCACCCCAGCGCGTCGGCGACCGCGGTCCCCGGCTGCCGTGCCCACTCGGTCCGCAGCCGCCCCACCGCCGCCCCCGCGTCCCCGTGGTCCGCCTCGAACAGCCCGAGCACCAGCTCCTCGTCGGCCCCGCCCGCGGCGGCGTCGCGCACCCGCGCCCGCAGCAGCTCGTACTGCGTCAGGGCCTGCCGCCCGAGCCCCAGCGACTCGTACAACTCGCCCAGCTCCAGCGCGTACTGCGGGCACGGCTGCCCGGCCAGCGCCATCCGGTAGGCGTTCAGGGCCTCCTTCGTCCGCCCCAGCGCCGTCAGCACCCGCCCCTGCCCGGCCAGTGCGGCGCGCTGGTCCGGGTCGAGGCGGACCGCCTCCCGGAAGTACCGCAGCGCGTCCTCCGGTTCACCGCGCTCCCAGGCCAGCTGCCCCGCCCGCTCCAGATACGCCGCCCGCTCGGCCGGCGCCCGCGCTCCCGCCGCCGCGTCGGACAACGCGGCCGCCGCGTCCTCCCGCCGGCCCCGGTCCCGGTAGACGCCCGCCGCCCGCGCCAGCACGACCGGCCCGGACCGCAGCTCCATCAGCCGGTCCAGGGCATCCCGGGCCGCCTCGTGGTCGCCGAGCCCCGTGTCGGCGTCGATCAGCAGCGGATACGTCGTCCAGCGCCCCGGTCCGGCATCCCGGGCGGCCTCCGCCCAGGCCCGCGCCGCCCGGAAGTCCCGGCGCGCGTTCGCCAGGGCCGCCAGCCCGCCGAGCGTCTCGGCGTCACGCTTCCCGCGCATCTTCAGCGACCTGCGCAGCGCCGTCTCGGCCCTCGGGTAGTACGCCGGGTCGGCGGTCCGCCGCCCCTGCTCCACGTAGGCGGTCCCGAGCACCGTCCACGACCGCGCGTCCTCGGGACGCGCGCGCAGACGCCTGACGCGCTCGCCGATCAGCACCGCCAGGTCGGGCAGCGCGGCCGGCACCCCGGCGGCCACCGCCGCGTGCGCCCGCGCCCCCGGTGCCGGTGCGGGCGCCCGAGTGGCCGTCCGCCCCCAGGGCAGCAGCGTCAGCACCCCACCGAGTACGACACACCCGGCGACGGAGGCGATCAGGACCCGCCTGTCCCGCACCCGCCTGTTCCGCACCCACCTGCCCAGCGGCCCGCGTACCGGCGAAGGAGCCTCCTCCTGGTTCTCCATGGCGCTCACTGTGCGTCAACACGACGACCGCCCCCCGGCATACGGCGGCTGCCCCACATGGGGTTCACACCGATGGCCCCGGGTGCGAACCTGTGATCATGAGCCGTATCGAAGCGCCTCGCGATGAAGCGACCGGCAACCTCTTCGACCGTCTGCTGGACGGCCTGCCCGCCGACGCGGTCCTCACGGATCCGGACGTCACGGCCTCCTATGCCAACGACATGGCCAGCTTCTGCCCGGCCGGCGTCCCTGCCGTGGTCGTCCTGCCGCGCACGGTCGAACAGGTCCAGCACGTCATGCGCACCGCCACCGAACTACGCGTCCCGGTCGTCCCGCAGGGCGCCCGCACGGGCCTGTCGGGCGGGGCCAACGCCTCCGACGGCTGCGTCGTGCTGTCCCTGACGAAGATGGACCGGATCCTGGAGATCAACCCCGTCGACCGCGTCGCCGTCGTCGAACCGGGCGTCGTCAACGCCACGCTCTCCCGCGCGGTGGGCGAACACGGCCTCTACTACCCGCCCGACCCCTCCAGCTGGGAGACGTGCACGATCGGCGGCAACATCGGCACCGCGTCGGGCGGCCTGTGCTGCGTGAAGTACGGGGTGACCGCGGAGTACGTCCTCGGGCTCGACGTGGTCCTGGCCGACGGGCGGTTCATGTCGACCGGCCGCCGTACCGCGAAGGGCGTCGCCGGGTACGACCTCACCCGCCTCTTCGTCGGCTCCGAGGGCTCGCTCGGCATCGTCGTACGGGCCACCCTGGCGCTGCGGCCGAAACCGCCCGAGCAGCTGGTGCTGGCGGCCGAGTTCGCGTCCGGGGCCGCCGCCTGCGAGGCCGTGTGCCGGATCATGGCGGGCGGCCATGTGCCGTCCCTCCTCGAACTGATGGACCGTACGACGGTGAAGGCCGTCAACGACCTCGCGCACATGGGACTGCCGGAGAGCACGGAGGCCCTCCTTCTGGCCGCCTTCGACACCCCGGACCCGGCCGCCGACCTGGCCGCACTCGGCGCGCTGTGCGAGGCGGCCGGCGCCACCCAGGTCGTCCCGGCCGACGACCTCGCCGAGTCCGAACTGCTCCTCCAGGCACGGCGGTTGTCGCTGTCCGCGCTCGAAGCGGTCACGGGCACCACGATGATCGACGACGTGTGCGTGCCCCGGTCGAGGCTCGGCGAGATGATCGAGGGGACGGAGCGGATCGCCGAGAAGTACCAGCTGACCATCGGGATCGTCGCGCACGCCGGCGACGGCAACACCCACCCCACGGTCTGCTTCGACGCCCAGGACCCGCAGGAGTCCCGGCGCGCCCGCGAGTCCTTCGACGAGATCATGGCCCTCGGCCTGGAACTCGGCGGCACGATCACCGGCGAGCACGGTGTGGGCGTCCTGAAGAAGGAGTGGCTGGCCCGCGAGATCGGCCCGGTCGGGGTGGAGATGCAACGGCAGATCAAGCAGGTCTTCGACCCGCTGGGCATCCTCAACCCGGGCAAGCTGTTCTGATCCTCGCGCCCCGGCACGGTCACCGGGCGAGCAACTGGTCGAGCGCGTCGTCGACCTAGCTGCTCGCCCTCGGTCCCCGGGGGCACCGCCCGCAGCGTCCGCTCCAGCCAGGCGGACACCTGGGCGGCCGGGGCCTCCAGGAGGACGTCACCATCAGTTGAATCCTCCCCCGGCTGAAGCAGGGGGATTCCTGGCTCACGCTGCCTGCGGGTCAGCGACCCAACAGGGCTTCCACGATCAACACCAGCCGGGTTGAAACCAGCCCGGTTTATGCCGCAAAGCTGGGAGGTGCATGTGCTGTCTTGGCTCTCAAACAGCACGGCGTACGCGCTTGGTTCTCGCAACGCACAGCGGCCAGCTTACCCGGACCGCATGGACGGGCTTTCGCCAGAAAGGCGAAGCCCCGTACCCTACCCTGCTCCTCGCGGGGCCCGCGGTGGGCCCGTACGAGTGGAGAGCGGTAGGAGAGGTGACCATTGCGCGGGTTCGGCGAATATGTTTCCGGATCTGTGAAGCCCGTGCACGGCGTTGCCCGGAAAGGGGTGGGTCCGGCGGGACTGGCGGTGGGGCGTGCGCCGGTCTGGTAGATGTGGAGGCCCCCATTTGACCCCCGAGCAGATACGGGACGACGGACATGAGCGCCCCAACCCCGGCACCCGGTGACGACAGGCCCCGCGAAGGGTATTACCCGGACCCGTCCATTCCTGGATATGTCCGGTACTGGAACGGTGCCTCCTGGGTACCGGGCACCAGCCGTCCGGCACCGACGGACGGCGTACCGCTCGCCCCGCCGACGGGCCCGGCGGGACCGGCCGCCCCGGTCGAGGAGACGGGCCCGCACTTCTTCGACGAGGACCCGGTCGGCCCACCCGGTCAGTCAGGTCCGCCCGGTCACTCCGGCGGGGCCGGTCCGTCCTCGGCGGCCGTCGCCCAGCACGGTGGCCGGCCCGAACCCGCGGCCGCCTGGGGCGCCGACCGGACCCGGCAGTCGGGCTTCGGCGGCGACCAGGACCGCCGGGTGTCGTGGGGGTCACCGCAAGGCGCCCCGCAGGGCGCGCAACAACCAGGTCAGCCGGGGGCTCCGCAGGGCGGTCAACACGGCGTTCCGCAGGGCGCGGACCCACGGGTGCCGCGCGCGGCGGAGCCCGCCGACGGTCCGCCCCGGCCGGAGGGCCGCTCCGGCCGTACGGACGGCACCGCGACGATCCCGCCCGCCGAGCCGGACGAGGCCGCCGCAGGCGGCACGTTCGTCTTCCGCCGGCCCACCGCCGGACCCGGGGGAGCGGCGGGCGGCGCCGGAACCGCGACTCCCGGTGTCCCCGGCCCCGGTGGCCCCGTCGACGACGAGGGCACCGTGACCTTCCGCGCGCTCTCCCCGCGCGCGGCCCAGCAGAACGGGGCGGCGGGGGCGCATCAGGGGAGCACGGGCGCGCCGGGCACCGGAAGCGACCACGCTCCCGGTGCGGCCCCGGGAGCGTTCGGCGCCCAGTTCTCGCAGCCGGGCATCGGCGCCCAGGCCGCGTCCCCGGAGGCCGCCGCATCCTCCGGAGCCACTCCGGCCCCTGGCACTCCCGGCACTCCCGGATTCGGGGCCGGAAAGGCCGCCGCAGCGCGTGCGGCGACCACCCAGGGGCAGGCGGGAGCCGGAACCGCCGCCCAAGCCGCCTCCGGGGCCCCCGGTGCCCTCTCCGGCCCGCAACAGGCGACCCCCCAAGTCGCCCCGAGCGGGCCCCAGCAGCCGAGCGTGCCCCAGCAGGGTGGCCCCATGGCGGCCGGCGTCGGCGGAGGGCAGCCCTCCTGGGCCCAGCAGGTGCACCGGCTCGCGGGCGCGTCCGACGACGAGCAGCCCGTCGCGCCCTGGAAACCGCCCGTCGACGACGTGTTCCAGGCGGCCGCCAGACGGCAGTCGTCGGCCCGTCCCGCCGGGCTCGGCAAGCGGCTGGCCGCCCGGCTCGTGGACACCGTCGTCCTCGCCGCGGTCACCGCCGTGGCCGCCGTACCGCTCGGGACCAAGGCGCTCGACCACGTCAACGAGAAGATCGACGCGGCCAAGCTGTCCGGCGAGACCGTCACGGTCTGGCTCCTCGACGGCACGACGTCGGTGTATCTCGGCATCATCCTCGCCGTCCTGCTTGTCTTCGGCGTCCTCTACGAGGCGCTGCCCACCGCCAAGTGGGGCCGCACCCTCGGCAAGAAGCTGTTCGGTCTGGACGTGCGGGACATCGAGGGCGGTACGGCCCCGTCCTTCGGCGCCGCCCTGCGCCGCTGGCTCGTCTACAGCGTGCCCGGTCTGCTGGCCGTCGGCGTCCTGGGTGTCCTGTGGGGTCTGTTCGACCGGCCGTGGCGCCAGTGCTGGCACGACAAGGCCGCGCACACGTTCGTCGCGGGCTGACCGGGCACGGCGCGGGCTGACCGGGCACGGCGCGGGCTGGGCACGGCGGCGGAACCGCGGGATCCGGTACCCCGGACGGCCGCTCGCCGGATGCGGAGCCGGAGGGTTCGCGGTCGACTCGGGCCATGAGCACCGAACCGCCGCCCGGCTCCGGTCAGCCGCCGGAAGACGACCCGTTCAGGAAGCAGCCCCCGCCCTCCGAGGGTTCGGGGGGTTCAGGGGGTTCGGGTTCCCCGTACGGCAGCGGGCCCCCGCCTCCCGGGGGCGGTGACCCCTACGGCGGGGGCGGCGGCGACCCGTACGGAGGTGGCGGCAGCCCGTACGGCGGTGGCGGTCAGTACCCGGGCGACCCGCTGGCCGGCATGCCGCCGCTCGCCGACAGCGGCCGGCGCACGCTCGCCCGGATCATCGACATGATCATGGTGGGGATCGTCGTCTGGCTGCTCACCTGGGCCATGGACGTCCACGAGTACGACATCGACAACGACAAGATCGAGTACGGCAAGTCCCTCGGACAGTCGGTCGTGGCCGCCGTGCTCTACATCGCCTACGACACCATCATGATGAGCAGGACGGGACAGACGTTCGGCAAGAAGTGGCTGGGCATGCGGGTGGCCAACCTGGACAACGGGGCCACGCCCTCCGTGCAGAGCAACCTCATCCGCGCGTCGGTGCTGTGGATCCCGTTCGCCTTCTGCTGCGCCTGTGTCTGGACCGCGATCGCGGGCGGCTGGAGCTTCTTCGACAAGCCCTACAAGCAGGGCCTGCACGACAAGGCGGCCAAGACGGTGGTGGTCAAGGCCGGCTGACCACCCCGAGTCCAGGTCAGGAAGCGGCGCGCTCGTGCACGGGCCGCTCGGACAACACGGCGGCGACCGAGACCGCCGGCACGGGCTGCGGAGTCTGTGCCGCTTCGGCGGGCTGCGCGGCGGGCCGGTTCAGCGCGACCACGCGGGACTTCGGCATCGGTACCGTCATGGCGACCAGCAGCCCGAGGGCGAGCGCCGCGACAGCGATGATCGCGATCCCCACGCCCGAACTCGTCTGTGACAGCAGCAGCATGGCGAACGTCGAGCAGATCACGGTGCAGGAACCGTAAGCGAGCTGTGCGGCCGTCGGGCGAGGCGTGACAGTCGGACGAGGCATGGCAATCGTGTCCTCGGAAGTGGGGGTCCACGGGGTCGTCGGCCTGGCTTTCCGCCGAATACAGGGCGTTCCGCCAATCGACTCTAATCGCCTGCATGCCCGAGTGGAACGACAGGTAAGCGTGACCTGACCAACAGGGCCGGAGCATGGGGGGCGCACGGGTTCATGCCGTCCAGCAAGTGGACAGATCCGCGCGCCCGTTCGACGAGCCTCCGGCGCCCCGGAGGGTCCGAGTCCGGTGTCCCGGAGGGTCCGAGTCCGGTGTCCCCGGAGTGCTTGGACCCGCGTTCGTAAAGCGGACACCAACTTCGCATAATGCAATTGACCTGTCCAAGTCAAGGTCTGTCTTTTCTCGCCAACCTCTAGTCCAATGTCGTCACTTGACTACACGCGTTGAACACGCGCGCGCGGACCCACCAGGCGAAGGCCCCCCTCCTTCCGCGCGCCCGAACGCGGGGGAGGAACTCAAGTGACCAGCAGATCCTGGCAGTTCAGAACGGCGGCGACCGTGGTCGCGGTGGCCGCGGCCACCGCCACCTTCTCGACCTTCGCGGTAGCGCAGGCCGACTCGACCGCCGCGACCGCACCCGCAGCCGTGGACGGGCACGACCCGCAGCCGGCCAAGAGCAGGGGACACGACCTCGACGGTCCGCTGTCCAAGACGCGGGAGGCGCAGCGCAAGGAAGCACTCGACCAGGTCATATCCGGTGCCGCCAAGGTCAGGGACCGGGACGGCTCGAAGGTCGTCAAGCTCAAGGGCGAGGACAAGTACGTCGAGCTCGGCCGGGAGAAGACCGACAAGATATTCACGATCCTGGTGGAGTTCGGCGACCAGGTCGACAGCCGCTACGGCGGCACGCCCGGCCCGCTGCACAACCAGATAGCCCAGCCGGACCGCGCTGACGACAACAGCACGGCCTGGCAGGCGGACTACGACCAGCAGCACTTCCAGGAGCTGTACTTCGGCACCGGCAAGAACACCGAGTCGCTGAAGAAGTACTACGAGAAGCAGTCCTCGGGCCGCTACTCGGTCGAGGGCGACGTGACCGACTGGGTCAAGGTCCCCTACAACGAGGCCCGCTACGGCTCCAACAAGGACGATACGGCCGCCTGGTACGCGGTCCGGGACGGCGTCACCGCCTGGGTCGCCGAGCGCGAGGACGCCGGTGCCACCCCCGCCGAGATCAAGGCCGAGCTGGCCGAGTTCGACCAGTGGGACCGCAACGACTTCGACGGCGACGGCGACTTCAACGAGCCCGACGGCTACATCGACCACTTCCAGATCGTGCACTCCGGCGAGGACGAGTCCGCGGGCGGCGGCGCGCAGGGCGAGGACGCGATCTGGGCCCACCGCTGGTTCGCCTTCGGCACCGACGCCGGCTCCACCGGCCCCGAGGACAACAAGCTCGGCGGCACCCAGATCGGCGACACCGGCCTCTGGGTCGGCGACTACACCATCCAGCCGGAGAACGGCGGCCTGGGCGTCTTCGCCCACGAGTACGGCCACGACCTCGGCCTGCCCGACGAGTACGACACCTCCGGCGGCGGCGAGAACTCCACCGGCTTCTGGACCCTGATGTCGTCCGGCTCCTGGCTCGGCACCGGAAAGGAGTCCATCGGCGACCTGCCCGGCGACATGAACGGGTGGGACAAGCTGCAACTCGGCTGGCTCGACTACGACGTCGCCCAGGCGGGCGTGAAGTCGAACCACACCCTGGGCCTCGCGGAGTACAACACCGCGAACCCGCAGGCTCTCGTGGTCCAGCTGCCCGACAAGACGGTCACCACCGAGGTCGTCACCCCGGCGCAGGGCAGCAAGCAGTGGTGGAGCGGCAGCGGCAACGACCTGCGCAACTCGCTCTCCCGGACCGTCGACCTGACCGGCAAGTCCGCCGCCAGCCTGACCCTCGACGGTTGGTGGGACACCGAGACGGACTACGACTACGTCTACACCGAGGTCTCCACCGACGGCGGCGCCAACTGGACGCCGATCGACGGCAAGCTGGCCGACGGCAGCGCCGTCCCGCGTGACTCCAGCGGCAAGCCCGCCCTCACCGGCACGGTGGACGCCTACCAGAAGCTGACCTATCCGCTCGACGCCTACGCGGGCCAGAAGATCGACCTGCGCTTCCGCTACCAGACCGACGGCGGCGTGGCCCAGAAGGGCTTCGCGGCCGACGAGATCGCGGTGACCGCCGACGGCGCCACCCTGTTCTCCGACAACGCCGAGTCCGCCGACGCCGCTTGGACCGCGAACGGCTTCTCCCGGGTCGGCGGGTCCATCACGGACGACTACCCGCAGTACTACATCGCCGAGAACCGCCAGTACGTGTCGTACGACAAGACCCTCAAGACCGGCCCGTACAACTTCGGCTTCTCGACGACCCGTCCGGGCTGGGTGGAGCACTACGCCTACCAGAACGGCCTGTTGATCTGGAAGTGGGACACCTCCCAGGGCGACGACAACACCAGCCAGCACCCCGGTCAGGGCCTGATCCTGCCGATCGACTCCCACCCGACGCCGCTGAAGTGGTCCGACGGCACGCTGATGCGCAACCGCGTCCAGGCCTACGACTCGACCTTCAGCCGGCAGCAGACGGACGCGATCACGCTCCACAACGCGGGCGTCCCGACCAAGATCAAGTCGCGCGCCGGTGTCCCGGTCTTCGACGACGGCACGTCGACGTACTACGACGCCTCGAACCCGCTCGCGGGCGTCAAGATCACTGACACCAACACCCGGATCAAGATCGCCAAGGAGCCGCTGGACGGCTCGACGATCTCGCTCCAGGTTGGACCCTCCGCGAAGTAGACGGTATTTTCGCAGGTCAAAGACGTATCGGCGGTGACCCCCTGGCGGGTTGCCGCCGATCGTGTTTAGGTGCGTCCTGTGACTCCCTTATTGACACCGAACTCGACGCCGACTCGCACGGGGGTATGACCGCATGGCCGCAGGAGGTTTCTGCAAGCTGCCGACCGGCAGTGTGGTGGTGGCGCTGAACCTGCCCAGCCCCGCCGCCGGGAGCGTGGGCTCGGTCCGCGTTCTCGTCCACGCCCAGAACCGTGCGCGCGCCCTGACCAGGCTGCGCAACCTGGGCATGCGCGCGGTCTACCTGCGGGGCAACGCGGCCCCGCCGACACCGGACGAGATCACCGCGGTCCTGCACCACCCGGACGGCCTGATATGGCGCAGCACACCTGACAACGGTGTCCTCGCACCGGAGCTAGCCCAGGAGCTGTGGCACCCGATCAGGGCGCTGCTGAGGCGCCCGGTGGCACGGGTGTGAGCGGTGGTGGCACGGGTGTGAGCGGCGGCGGTACGGGATTGAGTGGCGACGGTACGGGATCGAGCGGCGACGCCTGGGTGACGTAGCGGCGGAAAGACGCCCCGCAGGGGTCCTGGGTGACCAGTAGCTCCCAGAGGGCCCTAGGCGACCACGGGCTTCCCGGAGAGTTCCACGCCCGCCGCCCGCATCTCCTCCAGGGCCCGCTCGGTGGTCTGCTCGGCCACCCCCGCGGTGAGGTCGAGCAGTACCTGGGTGCGGAAGCCCTCCCGGGCCGCGTCCAGGGCGGTGGCCCGGACGCAGTGGTCGGTCGCGATGCCGACCACGTCCACCTCCTCGACCTCCCGGACACGCAGCCAGTCGGCGAGCGTCACGCCGTTCTCGTCGGCGCCCTCGAACCCGCTGTACGCCGCGGAGTACGCCCCCTTGTCGAAGACGGCGTCGATCGCGCCGGAGGCCACCGCGGGGGCGAAGTTGGGGTGGAAGCCCACACCCTCGGTGCCGGCGACGCAGTGTGCGGGCCAGGAGTGGACGTAGTCCGGGTTGTCGGCGAAGTGGCCGCCGGGCGCGATGTGGTGGTCCCGGGTGGCCACCACGTGCTGGTAACCGGAGCCGGCCGCCTGACCGATCAGCTCGGTGACGGCGGCGGCCACATCGGCACCTCCGGACACCGCGAGGCTGCCCCCTTCGCAGAAGTCGTTCTGCACGTCTACGACGATCAAGGCGCGGCGCATGGTCGGTGTCCTTCGACTATGGGGTCGGGGAAGAGAAGGGTGCGGGCCCGGCCGGTGAACCTCCGAGCCTACGGACTTCCGAGGCGGGGCGGGAGGGGGCGGCACAGGGCGTGAGCGGCATGGACGGGCGCACCCGCTCTAGCTACCCGAGCGCCCCTGGACATACTCCGTCGGAATGACCGGTTCCCCGCGGGACAGCTGGGTCGCCGACAGCGGCAGACCGGCCAGGGCGGCGGTGTGCCGGTCGCGGGCCACGTCCAGCGGCTCCCGGGCGACGACATCGCCGCCCTTGACCAGCTCGACCAGCAGCTGACGGTCGGCCAGCTCAGCAGGCACCGGCCCGGTGCCGACGACCTCGGTCTCCGCGGCCCCGTACTGGTCCAGCCGGCGCGCGGCCCACTTGCGCCCGCCGACGGACGTCTTGCCGCCGGTCGCCCTCTTCGCCACCGGGACCAGCGGGGCCTTCGGATCGGCGGACTCGGCGCGGGCGACCAGCTTGTAGACCATCGAGCAGGTCGGGTGCCCGGAGCCGGTCACCAGCTGGGTGCCGACGCCGTACGCGTCCACGGGTGCCGCGGCCAGTGAGGCGATGGCGTACTCGTCCAGGTCCGAGGTCACGATGATCTTCGTCTCGGTGGCGCCCAGCTCGTCCAGCTGCTGCCGTACCCGATGCGCGACCAGCAGCAGGTCCCCGGAGTCGATCCGCACGGCGCCCAGCTCGGGCCCGGCGACGTCCACGGCCGCCCGGACGGCCTCGCCGACGTCGTACGTGTCCACGAGCAGCGTGGTGCCCCGGCCGAGCGAGTTCACCTGGGCCTGGAAGGCGTCCCGCTCCTGGTCGTGCAGCAGGGTGAAGGCGTGGGCGGAGGTGCCCACGGTGGGGATGCCGTAGCGGAAGCCGGCCGCCAGGTCCGAGGTGGTGGTGAAACCGCCGACGTACGCGGCGCGCGCGGCGGCGACCGCGGCCAGCTCGTGGGTGCGGCGGGCCCCCATCTCGATCAGCGGGCGCCCGCCGGCGGCGGAGGACATCCGGGAGGCGGCCGCGGCGATCGCCGAGTCGTGGTTGAGGATCGACAGGATCACGGTCTCGAGCAGCACGCACTCGGCGAACGAGCCCTCCACCCGCATGATCGGCGAGCCCGGGAAGTAGACCTCGCCCTCGGGATAGCCCCAGACGTCACCCGAGAAGCGGTACGCGGCGAGCCATTCCAAAGTCGCCTCGTCGACGATGGAGTGCTCGCGCAGGAAGCCGAGGACGTCCCCGTCGAAACGGAAGTTTTCCACCGCGTCCAGGACGCGTCCGGTGCCCGCCACCACGCCGTAGCGACGTCCCTCCGGCAGTCGCCGGGTGAAGCACTCGAACACGCTGCGCCGTTCGGCGGTACCCGCCTTCAGGGCGGCCTGCAGCATGGTGAGCTCGTACTGGTCCGTGAAGAGCGCCGTCGAGGGAACGTCCACCGGCAGCCCAAGGTCCGCTACATCCACGACAGCTCTCCTCGCTATGACTCTCCGAGTGCCCCCAGGCCGGCCGGGGGCCCGGGGGTTGTCCCCCGGTGTATGCGGCACGCGAATGGATGCTACCCCCATTTCGTCAGTGTGACGATTTGCGGGGGGCGTGGCAGCATGGGCGATGTGACGTCACCCGCTCCCCTAGAGATCGAACACACCGAGCCGGCGGAGGAGGTCTTCGCTGTCCCCGAGCCGGACGTCCCCTGGATCACCATCGTCCACAACGACCCGGTCAACCTCATGAGCTATGTGACGTACGTCTTCCAGACGTACTTCGGCTACTCCAAGGACAAGGCCACCAAGCTCATGCTCGACGTCCATCACAAGGGCCGGGCGGTCGTCTCCAGCGGCAGCCGCGAGGAGATGGAACGCGACGTGCAGGCCATGCACGGCTACGGTCTGTGGGCGACGCTCCAGCAGGACCGCAAGTAGTCCGGCGGACCGCCGACAGGCACCCCCACAGGCACCCCGACAGACCGCCGACAGCGTCCCCGGCACACCGCCGAGAAGCAGCCCGGCAGACCGCCAAGCAGCGAAAAGATTCCATGCCAGGACACTTCGAACCGCTCCCCGGCGGCGGCGCGGCCGTCGCCCTCGACGACGTCGAGATCTCGATCATCCGGTCGCTGGCCGTCCAGCTCCTGGAACTCATCGGCCCCGGCCCCACCGAGGAGGCCACCGACGACCCGCTCGCCGAGCTGTTCGCCGAGGGCCCCAGCGAACCCCCGTCCGACCCGGTCCTCAAGCGGCTCTTCCCCGACGCCTACAGCGACCCGGAGGGCGCCCCCGGGGCGAAGCGGGCCGAGGAGGAACGCGAGTACTCCGCCGAGTTCCGCCGCTACACCGAGAACGACCTCAGAGCCGGCAAGCGGGAGAACGCCCTCGCGGTGATCCGCTCCCTGGACGCGCTCAGTCCCTCCGGCGAGGGCGGGGCGGTCCTCAAGCTGGCGCCGGGCGAGTCCCAGCAGTGGCTGAGCTCCCTCAACGACCTGCGGCTGGCGATCGGCTCCCGGCTGGAGATCAGCGACGAGGACGACGGCGACCTCCTCTACCACCTCCCGGACGACGACCCGCGCAAGCCGATGGTGATGGCGTATCTGTGGCTGGGAGGGCTTCAGGAGACCCTCGTGTCCACCCTCATGCCGTGAGGGCCTGCGCGTGCGGGTGAATGAGGGGGAGTGCGCGGGAGCGTGAGGGGATTGGGGTGAGCGCGGGGTGAGCGCCACACATATGCCCCATCTTGTGTAGGTTCTGTGTTCGCTCAACGGACACTCAAATCCGGATAACGATCACGTCACCGCGGCGGGCACCTATGACCCTCCGCGGTGTTCTTTGTCCGGTTCTTCTTGTGTGACCCGTCACATGTCATACGGGTGATCAGTGTCGCGGCCGTGATAGATCTTCACGACCGCCCGGCGAACACCACCCATGTTCGTCCGGGTGCGCCACCGAGCCGGTGACCGCCGGCCAGGCACGAGCGGACTCCGCTCAGCTCCAGCTATCCGGGGGGATCGAGATCCGGTCCGAGGCCGACGAGAGGCCCGGATCGGCATGGAGAAAGGCGCACCACACATGACCTCAGCGCAGGTCGACAAGGAAAATGCCCCTGAGGAGTCAGAAGAGGGGTACGAGCGCGGGCTCGGCAGCCGTCAGGTCCAGATGATCGCGATCGGCGGCGCGATCGGCGTAGGCCTCTTCCTGGGTGCCGGGGCGAACATCGCCAAGGCCGGACCCAGCCTGATCTTCATGTACGCCCTCGCGGGCGTCGTCATCTTCTTCATCATGCGGGCGCTCGGCGAGCTCCTGCTCTACCGCCCGGTCTCGGGCTCGTTCGCGGAGTACTCGCGCGAGTTCCTCGGCCCGTTCTTCGGCTACTTCACCGGCTGGACGTACTGGCTGATGTGGGTGGTCACCGGCATGGCCGAACTGACGGCCGCCGCGATCTACGTCCACTACTGGTTCCCGTCCATCCCGCAGTGGGTGACGGCCCTGGTCTTCCTGGTGATCCTGTTCGGGGTCAACCTGATCTCCGTGAAGCTCTTCGGCGAGCTGGAGTTCTGGTTCTCGATGGTCAAGGTCACCGCCCTGATCGGCATGATCGTGATCGGCCTCGGTGTCCTCACCTTCGGCTTCAGCTCCGCCGGTGACACCGCCGCCGTCTCCAACCTGTGGGCCTTCGACGGCTTCTTCCCCAAGGGCGTCGGCTCGTCCCTGATGACCCTGCAGGGCGTCATGTTCGCCTACCTGGCCGTCGAGCTGGTCGGCGTCACCGCCGGCGAGTCCGAGGACCCGGAGAAGACCCTCCCCAAGGCGATCAACACCCTGCCCTGGCGGATCGCGCTGTTCTACGTCGGCGCCCTCACCGTCATCCTGTGCGTGGTCAAGTGGACCGAGTTCTCCGACGGAGTGAGCCCCTTCGTCGAGGCCTTCGCGAAGATCGGCATCCCGGCGGGCGCGGGCATCGTGAACTTCGTGGTGCTCACCGCCGCCCTGTCCTCCTGCAACTCCGGCATGTACTCCACGGGCCGCATGCTGCGGAACCTGGCCGACAGCGGTGAGGCCCCCGCGGTCTTCAAGAAGCTGTCCTCGACCAAGACGCCGGCCTTCGGCATCATGGTCTCGGTGCTCTTCATGGGTATCGGCGTGGTCCTCAACTACATCGTCCCGGAGAAGGCCTTCGGCTACGTCACCTCGGTGGCCACCGCGGCCGGCATCTGGACCTGGCTGATGATCCTGATCAGCCACGTCCTCTACCGCCGCGCGG
>Ga0307516_10005617_pt1 | contig 14928 bp, 12 predicted proteins | sample 19_EM_MG_FD_203310 | JGI IMG/M metagenome (GOLD analysis project Ga0307516, IMG submission 203310) | Populus trichocarpa ectomycorrhiza microbial communities from riparian zone in the Pacific Northwest, United States - 19_EM | ecosystem: Host-associated > Plants > Roots > Unclassified | place...
GCGCTGGACTTCGCCGGCGGGACCGTCGTGCACATCAACGCCGCCGTCGCGGGCCTGGTGGGCGCGTACTGCATCGGCAAGCGCATCGGCTACGGCAAGGAAGCCTTCACGCCGCATTCGCTGACGCTCACGATGGTGGGTGCCTCGCTGCTGTGGGTGGGCTGGTTCGGCTTCAACGCCGGTTCGGCGCTCGAAGCCGGCGACTCCGCCACGCTCGCGTTCCTGAACACCTTCCTGGCAACCGCCGCGGCCGTGCTGGCCTGGTGTGCCGGTGAAGCGCTGATGAAGGGCAAGGCCTCGATGCTGGGCGCCGCCTCGGGCGCCGTCGCCGGCCTCGTCGCGATCACCCCGGCCGCCGGCAACGTCGGCATCGTCGGTGGCGTGGTGCTCGGCGCCATCGCCGGCTTCGCCTGCCTGTGGGGCGTGCATGGCCTGAAGAAGCTGCTCGGCGCCGACGACACGCTCGACGTGTTCGGCGTGCACGGTGTCGGCGGTATCGTCGGCGCCCTGCTGACCGGTGTCTTCAACAACCAGGCGCTCGGCGGCCCGGGCCTGGTCACCGACTGGGTCACGGCCAAGGTCGGCTCCGCGCCCATGCTCGACCAGTTCATCGTCCAGGCCAAGGCCGTCGGCGTCACGCTGGTGTGGTCGGGTGTCGTCGCCTTCATCGCCTTCAAGCTCGTCGACCTGACCATCGGTCTGCGCGTGACGGAAGAAGAAGAGCGCGAAGGCCTGGACATCACGTCGCACGGCGAAACGGCTTACGCCAAGTAATTTGTAGCGAGGGCTTCGACCGCGGTTCGCCGCTGTCGGGCCGAGAGAGCTTGGGGCTGTCCGAAAGGGCAGCCCCTTTTTATTGCCGTCACGTCTTCACGCACTGCTCGGCCGCAATGAAACAGCAGCCAGGGCATGCGGCGTGATCGACGACAATGAAAAGACGTGACCCCGCGAAGAAAACGGCGCGGCCAAGACCCATGGGACGACCTCCGGCATGAAGCATCTACCCGCCCTTGACGGGATACGCGCAGTCGCGATCCTGATCGTCATGGTCAGCCACGTGCTGACCCCTGTCGTCCCGGGCGGCTTCGGCGTGACCCTGTTCTTCTTCGTCTCCGGATTCATCATCACCCGCATGATGTTGAGCCAGGGGTTCAAGGGCGACCACCTGAAAGCGTTCTACGTTCGCCGCTTCTTTCGCCTTGCGCCGGCCCTCCTGGTCTACATGCTCGTCTCCGGGCTGGTCATGAACGCCCTGGGATATCCAGTTCCGGCACGCGACTTCTTCGCGACGCTCTTCTACTACGCGAACTATCATCAGTTCACGAATTACGGGCACGTGCTCTCACCCCTTGTCATCACCTGGTCGCTGGCAGTCGAAGAGCATTTCTATTTCATGTTCCCGATCGTCTTGATCCTGTCGGGGCGTCACCTGGTCTCGGTCCTGGTCACGGCGATCGTCGCCATCCTCGTCTGGCGCATGGTCCTGGTCTACGGCTTCCATGTACCGACGGCCCGCACCTATGTCTCCACCGACACCCGGCTGGATTCCATCGCGTGGGGATGCCTGCTCTCCGTCCTGATCGATCGAAAGCATGTGTTCCTGGCCCGGCTGGCGCACTGGCGGGCGCTCGTGCTTTCCGCGATCCTGCTGCTGGCGTCATTCGCCATCCGGCGCGACGATTTCCGCGAGACGCTTCGCTACACCCTGCAGGGCGCGGCATTGATGCCCATCTTCTGCGCCCTGTTCTGGTCGCGGGCGCCCCTGCCCTGGCTGCGTCCGGCTCTCGAATCCCGTGTCGCCAGATACGTCGGCAACATCAGCTATTCGCTCTACCTGTACCACTTCCTCGTGCTGGCCGCCTGCACCGCAACGATCTCGAATCTCGTCGAGCTCAAGATCGCCGCGTTCGCAGGTGCCTTCCTGTTGGCAACGCTTTCCTACTACCTGATCGAAAATCCCATCCGGCGATTCGGTTCGAGATTGGCCAGATCGATGGAAGAATCGGCCAAGCCTGGCGTCCAGGCGGTCTGACACGGCCGCGCCGTCGTGCGCGGCACCCCGGCTCAGGCGCGTCGCCGAAGGTCTCCCCCCGCATGCCCTGTCGTCGATTTCATCGATCTTTGCAGGCGCGCATTGCATTGCGGCGAGCCGTCCCCAGATCCGGAATGCGCGCCCGCGCCTAAAATCGACTTTCCGCCTCCTAGGACGACCCCGTCATGGTCCCCCATCTCGTCACCGCGTTGACCGGCCCGATCAACGAACTCGAGCAGCGCGTGCTCGAATCGATGCCTGCGATCGAACGCTGGTTCCGGCTGGAATGGATGGAGCACACGCCACCGTTCTACACGTCGGTCGACATCCGCAACGCCGGCTACAAGCTGGCACCGGTGGACACCAACCTGTTCCCGGGCGGCTTCAACAACCTCACCGAGCCCATGCTGCCGTTGGCGATCCAGGCGGCGATGGCGGCGATCGAGAAGATCTGCCCCGAGGCCAAGAACCTGTTGCTGATTCCCGAGAACCACACGCGCAACTCGTTCTACCTGACCAACGTCAAGCAGCTGGTGCGCATCTTCTCCAGCGCCGGCCTGAACGTGCGCCTCGGATCGCTCGATCCGGCCATCACCGAGCCGACGGAATTCCAGTTGCCCGACGGCAGTTCGCTCACCTACGAGCCGCTGCTGCGTACGCCGCGCCGGCTGGGCCTGAAGGACTTCGATCCGTGCACGGTGTTGCTGAACAACGACCTGTCGGCCGGCCTGCCCAAGATCCTCGAGAACCTCAACGAGCAGTACCTGCTGCCGCCGCTGCATGCCGGCTGGGCCGTGCGCCGCAAGACGAACCACTTCCACAGCTACGAGGAAGTGGCCAAGAAGTTCGCCAAGCTGCTGGGCATGGATCCGTGGCTGATCAACCCGATGTATTCGCACTGCGGCCAGGTCAACTGGGCCGAGGGCACGGGCCTGGACTGCGTGCAGACCAACGTCGACGCACTGCTCACCAAGATCCGCCGCAAGCACAAGGAATACGGCATCAACGAGAAGCCGTTCGTCGTGGTGAAGGCCGACAACGGCACGTACGGCATGGGCGTGATGACCGTGCGCGATGCCAAGGAGCTCGAGGAGATCAATCGCCGCACGCGCAACAAGATGGACGTGGCCAAGGACGGCCAGCAGGTCACCGAGGTGATCATCCAGGAAGGCGTGCCGACCTACGAGCGCGTGAACGAGGCGGTGGCCGAGCCGGTGGTCTACATGATCGACCGCTACGTGGTCGGCGGCTTCTATCGCATGCATGCCGAGCGCGGCATCGACGAGAACCTGAACGCGCCGGGCGCCAGCTTCGTGCCGCTGGCCTTCGCGGAGAGCTCGCACCTGCCCAAGCCGGGTGAGAAGCCCGGCGTGAGCGCGCCGAACCGCTTCTACATGTACGGCGTGATCGGCCGGCTGGCGATGCTGGCGGCGTCCTATGAACTCGAGGCGACGGATCCCGAGGCCGAGGTCTACGAGTAAGGCAACGCGACAGTCGGCGGACTGACCGGGCGAGCCAATCCCATGGCAGCCCGGGGTTTCACCATGGCGCCGACACGGTGCCGGCACTAGTCTGGCCTGGAGGGCTCCTGTTCGATGCGGGCTCCACCAGCCAACGGTGCATCCATGAGCCAACCGCCTTCGTCGTCCCTCGCTCTCCAGCGCCTGTACCACTGGGAACGCACGGCGCCTGATCGCACCGTCTTCACGCAGCCGATGGGCGGCGGGCTGCTGAAGGAGTTCACCTGGAAGGACATGGTGGACGAGACCCGGCGGATGGCCGCGTTCCTGCGCCAGCAAGGCTTCGAGCCGGGCGCGCGGATCGCGATCCTGTCGAAGAACTGCGCCTGGTGGCTGATGGCCGACTTCGCGATCTGGATGGCCGGCTACGTCTCCGTGCCGCTGTATCCGACGCTGGCCGCCGGCACGATCCGCCAGATCCTGCAACACAGCGAGGCGCAACTGCTGTTCCTGGGCAAGCTCGACGACTGGGACGCGATGCGGCCGGGCGTGCCCGCCGACCTGCCTTGCGTCAGCTTCGCGCTGTCGCCCGAGGACGTCCAGGCGCGCGCGGACATGCGCTGGAACGAGATCGTCGGGCGCACGGCGCCGCTGGAGGGTCTGCCCGTGCGCGACGGCGCCGACCTGGCCACGATCATGTACACGTCGGGCACCACCGGGACGCCCAAGGGCGTGATGCACAGCTTCGCGAACTTCGCCTGGGCGATCGACAGCGGCCTGCGCCGGATCAGCCTGGACGCCGACGCGCGCATGCTCAGCTACCTGCCCCTGGCGCACGTGGCCGAGCGGGCGCTGGTGCAGCACGGGTTGCTGGCGAGCGGCATGCATGTGTACTTCGCGGAGAGCCTGCAGACGTTCGCGCGCGACCTGCAACGCGCGCGCCCGACCACCTTCTTCTCGGTGCCGCGGCTGTGGGTCAAGTTCCAGCAGGGCATCCACGCGCGGATGCCGCCGCAGCGCCTCGAGCGCCTGCTCAAGATCCCGTTCGCCGGCCGCTTCCTGCGCCGCAAGATCCTCAAGGCGCTGGGCCTGGACGCCTGCCGCTACGCGGCCGGCGGCGCCGCGCCGATGCCGCCCGACCTGCTGCGCTGGTACTCGATGCTGGGCCTGGACATCATCGAGGTCTACGGCATGACCGAGAACTGCGGCGTGTCGCACGCGACGCTGGTCGGCATGCGCCGGCCCGGCACCGTGGGCGTGCCCTACGACGGCGTGGAGTCGCGGCTGGACGCGCAGACCGGCGAGATCCAGGTCAAGACCGGCTGCCTCATGCTGGGCTACTACAAGGAGCCCGAACTCAGCGCCGCAGCCTTCACCGCCGACGGCTGGCTGCGCACGGGCGACAAGGGCGTCGTCGAGGAGGACGGCTGCCTGCGCATCACAGGTCGCGTGAAGGATCTGTTCAAGACAAGCAAGGGCAAGTACGTCGCGCCCGCACCCATCGAGGACAAGCTGGTCACCCACCCTGCCGTCGAGGCCTGCTGCGTGGTCGGCGCGAACTATCCGCAACCGTTCGCGATGCTGATGCTCAACGAGGACGCGGTGGCGAAATCGCGCGATGCCGCCGGGCGCGCCGCGCTGGAAGACACGATGACCAATCACCTGTTGACGGTCAACCACGGGCTCGACCCGCATGAGCAGCTCGAGGTGCTGGTCCTGATGTCGGAGCCGTGGACGGTGGAGAACGGGCTGATCACGCCAACGTTCAAGATCAAGCGCAACGTGCTGGAGGCGCGCTACCTCGCGCAGTTCGACGCGTGGACGTCGAGCGGGCGCAAGATCGTCTGGGCGGCCTGAGCGCGCTCAACCCCGATCAGTCCGGCGCGCCGATCGACGCGCCCGCAGCCCGGCCAGCGCGAACACGCCAAGCGCGGCGATCGAAGACGCGGCGGTGTCCGGTTCCGGCACGGCGCTCAGGAGTGGCGTCACGCTCAACGAGAGCAGCTGGACGTACGCGTCGAGGTCGACGATGCCGCCGCCGAAATCGCAGCCGTCGGCCTCGAAGCCCTTCACGCAGGCGCGACCCTCGCGGGCCGCGCCGGCCATGTCGACGAGCAGGTGCGGGTCGGTGACGAACCAGCTGGCGGCGTAGTGCGTCACCCCGCCCTCGCTCGATTTCGTGACCGAATGCAGGGGGTCCACAACGACCGTGAACTCGGCGAAGGCCGCCGACAGCAGGGTCGTCAGTTCGCTGGCCTCGTCGACGCGCATGTCCATCGAGAAAGACACCGTCTCCCCTCGCAATGCATAGCCCGCCTTCGGCGTGAACACGTAATCCAGGACGAACTCCCCCGAGCCGGGACTGCCGGCCGGACTCGCGAACGCGAGGAAGTAAGGAGGCTCCAGGAGCTCGACGGCGCCCCCGACGATGGCGTGCTCGAATCCGCTGTTGGTCGTCACCGTGAACTGGTCGTTCATCAACGTCGTCTCGAGGCCGAATGCCGGGCCGGCCAGAGCCAGTGCCACGGCAGCGATGGAACTGCGCATGAAAGTCTCCTTCGATTGGTGAGGCGCCGGGTGCGGAGAGCCCACCCGAGGTGCCGGCCAGAAGAATAGATCCGGCTGCCGCTCGCGCGCACAAGACCCTCGCGCCCAGGCAACCATGCAGGCATGTCGAGTTGCTTCCCCGCCGCTCGACCGCGAAACGAAAAAGGCCGCCCGGAGGCGGCCTTCGCACCGGGAGCGCCGACGCATCAGAACGTCGATTCCTCGTACAGCGGCAAGGTGAGGAACTCGGCGAACGCCTCGTCCGTGCTCATCTTCTCGAAGATCTGCGCGGCGCGATCGAACTCGCCGACGGCCGGCGTCGCCTTGATCTTGGCGAGTTCCTCGGCCACCAGCGGGCGCACCATCGCGGCAGTCACCTTGCGGCCGTCGTCCAGCACGCCCTTCGGGCTGCGGATCCATTGCCACACCTGCGAGCGGCTGATCTCGGCGGTGGCCGCGTCCTCCATCAGGTTGTGGATGGGCACGCAGCCGTTGCCGGCCAGCCAGGCGCCGAGGTAGTGGATGCCGACGTTGATGTTGTAGCGCAGGCCCGCCTCGGTGATCGGGGTTTCGGGCTGGAAGTCCAGCAACTGCGCGGTGGTGACGTTCACGTCCGGACGCTGCTTCTCCCACTGGTTGGGCCGGTCGCCAAGCACCGCCAGGAACTCCTTCATCGACGCCTCGACGAGGCCCGGGTGCGCCACCCAGCCGCCGTCGTAGCCGTCGGTGGCGTCGCGCTTCTTGTCGTTGATGATGCCTTGCATCGCGATGGCGTTCTTCTCCGGATCGTTCTTGATCGGGATCAGCGCGCTCATGCCGCCGATCGCCGGCGCGCCGCGCTTGTGGCAGGTCTTGAGCAGCAGCAAGGCGTAGGCGCGCATGAACGGCGAGGTCATCGTGACCTTGGAGCGCTCGGCCAGGCAGAAGTCGGTGTCGAGCTTGAACTTCTTGATGCAGCTGAAGATGTAGTCCCAGCGACCGGCGTTCAGGCCGGCGCTGTGCTCGCGCAGCTCGTACAGGATCTCGTCCATCTCGAACGCGGCGAGGATGGTCTCGATCAGCACGGTCGCCTTGATCGTGCCCTGCGGCAGGCCCAGCTTGTCCTGCGCGCGCACGAAGACGTCGTTCCACAGGCGCGCCTCGAGATGGCTCTCCATCTTGGGCAGGTAGAAGAACGGGCCGGCGCCGCGCGCGATCTGTTCCTTCGCGTTGTGGAACAGGAACAGGCCGAAGTCGAAGATGCCGCCGGACACGCGCTGGCCGTCGACCAGCACGTGCTTCTCGTCCAGGTGCCAGCCGCGCGGACGCACCTGCAGCGTGGCGATGCGGTCGTTGAGCTTGTAGCTCTTGCCGTTGGTCTCGAGCGTCAGGGTGCGGCGGATCGCGGCGGCGAGGTTGATCTGGCCCTGGATCTGGTTCGTCCACTTCGGGGCGTTGCTGTCCTCGAAGTCGGTCATGTAGCTGTCGGCGCCCGAATTGAACGCGTTGATGACCATCTTGGCGTCGACCGGGCCGGTGATCTCCACGCGACGGCATGCCAGCGCGGCGGGCAGCGGCGCGACCTTCCAGTCGCCGGCGCGGATGTGCGCGGTGGAGGCGAGGAAATCGGGGCGCTCGCCGGCGTCGAGCCGCGCGGTGCGCTCGACGCGCGCGGCCAGCAGTTCCTGGCGGCGTGCCTCGAAGGTGCGGTGGAGGTCGGCGACGAAGGCGAGCGCTTCCGGCGTGAGGATGGTCTCGAAGCCGGGCTGGATCGCGCCGGAGAGGGTCATGCCCTGGGGCAGCTTGAGGCTCATGGGTGAACTCCTGAAGAATGAATCGAAAGACGGGAAGGCGGAAGATGAAACGCGTGCTGCGGCCGTTGTGCGGCTCTTGCGGCGGGCGGGCGGGTAGCCCGGCGCTTCTCAAAAGAATTCGAGGACGTCGCGCAGCGAGCGGCCGACGCGGGTGGGCGCGATGCCAAGTCGTTCCATCGGCGCGTCCGCACGGTTGATCCACAGCGTGGTGAAGCCGTACCAGGCCGCGCCGATGGCGTCCCAGCAGTTGGACGACACGAACAGGATCTCGGCGGCGGGCAGGCCCAGCGCGACCGGCCCGAGCGCATACGCCGCCGGGTCGGTCTTGTAGCGGCGGGTGGCATGCACGCTGAGGATCGGGTCCATGAGCTCGGTGAGGCCGGCGCTGCGGATCGCCACGGCCAGCATCTCGGGATCGCCGTTGGACAGCACGCCGGCGCGAATGCCGCGATCGGCCAGCGCCTGCAGCACTGCGCGGTTCTCCGGAAACGCCGACAGGTGCCGGTACTCGTTCATCAGGCTGTCCTCGCCCGCGCTGTCCAACGGCAGGCCCAGCGCCGCCGCCGTGAATTGCAGCGCCTCGCGCGTCAGTTGCCAGAACGGACGGTAGCGGCCGCTCATCGAGACGAGGCGCGAGTACTCGATCTGCTTGTCACGCCACGCCCGCGCGAGACGTTCGCCCGCGCCCGGGAACATCTGTTCGGCACGCAGGCCCACGCTGTAGACGTCCAGCAGCGTGCCGTAGACGTCGAACAGCACCGCCTTGGGCGGCACGGGGCGATCGGCGGTCGGGGGAGTAGCGTCCATGGATGAAATCTATTCCATCCCTCAATGGCGATTCCCACCATAATTCGCGATTGATTGATGACTTTTTTGCAAAACTGCGCCGTCGTCCATGGACAAACTCAAGCAGATGGAATCGTTTGTCGCCGTCGCCCAGCGCGGCAGCCTGACGGCGGCGGCCCAGGCCGAGGGGGTGGCACCGGCCGTGATCAGTCGCCGGCTGGACGGCCTCGAGGCGCGTCTCGGCGTGAAGCTGCTCGCGCGCACGACGCGACGGGTGTCGCTGACGCACGAGGGCAGCGCCTTCCTGGAAGACTGCCAACGCCTGCTGCTCGATTTCGCCAGCGCGGAGGCCAGTGTCTCGGCGGGCGGCGTCAAGGCCAGCGGCCACCTGCGCATCACCGCACCGGCCGGATTCGGACGCCGCCACGTCGCCCCGCTGGTGCCGTTGTTCCTCGCCGAGCACCCGGACGTCAGCATCTCGCTGAACCTGTCCGACCGCGTGGTGGACATCGTCAACGAGGGCGTGGACTGCGCCGTGCGCGTGGGCGACCTGCAGGACTCCAGCCTCGTGGGCGTGCGCCTGGCCGACAACCGCCGCCTGTGCGTGGCCTCCGCCGCCTACCTGAAGCGCGCCGGCACGCCCGCGACGCCGGCCGACCTCGCTCGCCACGCCTGCCTGACACTCAGCTCCGAGGCCAGCCAGCCGCGCGGATGGGCCTTCACGATAGCCGGCGAGCCCACGCACGTGCGCCTCAACGGCCGGCTCGACTGCACCGACGGCCAGGTGTTGCACGACTGGTGCCTGGCCGGACTGGGCATCGCCTGGCGCAGCGCGTGGGAGGTGCGCGCCGACCTGCAATCAGGGCGGCTGGTGAGCGTGCTCGACGACTTCGCCGCGCCGCCCAACGGCATCTTTGCGGTGTTTCCGCACGCGCGCCACCTCGCGCTGCGCGTGCGCCTGTGGATCGACTTCCTCAAGCACAGCTACGGCGACTCCCGCTACTGGAACCGCCAGGACGCGACGGCCACCGCGCCCTGAGGTCGGGGACGGCGCCGCCTCCTCTGCCCGCAAGGCCGACTCGGGCGCCGCAGCGTTGCCCCGACCCGTGCTCTGCATCGGAAACGCGAAGCGCGCGCGCATGACGACCGCCGCGCGCTCAGGAGGCGGTCGCGGGCTTGCTCTTGCCCGACAGGCACTGCTTCATGAATGCGCGGCGATCCGGGCCGTGCACGTCCTTGGCCTTGGCGTCGGCGTTGCAGGTCTTCATCTTCGAGCGCTGCGGCGTGCCCGGCTGGGTGCCGCCGGCGGCGACGACGGTGGCGGACGCCGCGGCGCCGTCGGAGGCCGCGGTGGCCGGCGCGTGCGCGGCCCGCGCGAAGGTGGCGCCCGCGGCGACGGCGAATGACAGGGCGATGATCAATTGCTTCATGAAAATCCTCGAATGACAGTGAGTGGACGTTGAACGCACGGCCGGCCAGGGACTGGTCGGTGCGCGCCAGGTCATGCTCGGCCCGTCGGCGAAAACACCGCCGCGCCAAGTGCCAGGATCGGTGTCGCTCGGTGCCAATCGACGAGGAAATCGGGCCGCTCGCGCGCCACGCCAGCGACGCGCGGCCCGGAAACGACAAACCCGGCACGTGGCCGGGTCTGCGGGGCCGCCCCGCGGGGCGAGGCGTGCGGGGACTCGAGGCGATCAGGCCGAGAGGCAGGCCTTCTGGGCGCTCTTGAAGTCGTCGCCCTTCTTGCCCTTGTTCGCCTTGGAGCAGGCGGCCATCTTTTCCTTCTGCGTCATCGGCGCCGACGCCGCAGGAGCCGGGGTGCCCGACAGGCAGGCCTTCTGCGCCGACTTGTACTCGTCGCCCTTCTTGCCCTTGTTGGCGGCCGAGCAGTCAGCCATCTTCTGCTGCTGCGCCGTCAGCGGCTTGCTGGCGGCGGCGTCGGCCGCGAAGACGCCCGTGGCGGCGATGGTCAGGGCGAGAGCGGTGATCAGGTGCTTCATGGGGTGTCCTTGTCGATTGTCGGCTTGGGTGGATGGGCCGGATGCGCCGGCCAGGACCTCCCTGAACGCGGCACGCCACGATTGAAGCAAAGGCCGCCAGCGATCACAAGCAGAAGTTGTCCCGTCAACCACAAGGTTCATGACGCGTTGGTCGTGCTGTGGCTGAGATCCCACGACGCCGTAACTATTGGTCAGTTCGTCACAGGCGCGTGACAGGCCAGACGGTCAGAGGACGCGTCGCGGATGGGCCAGCGTCTCGTGCGCCGCGTGCAGGCGCCGCACCAGCACCTGGATGAACGCCTTGTCGAAGCGCATGCGCGACTCCGCGCTGAGTTGCGTCAGCGTCTCGGGCGTGAACGAGATCGTCGTGCACGGCTCGGACACGATGATGTCCGCGCTGTGGCGGCGCAGGTCGGGACTCGGCGCCAGGTAGGCCATCTCTCCCACCGACGTGCCGGCGCCCAGGCGCGCCACGCGCTGGCCGTCGCGAAACACCTCGACCTCGCCCTGCGCGATGATGTGGAAGGTGTTGCCCTCCTGGCCGCGCCGATAGACGCGGTGGCCGTAGTGAAGGCGCTGCCACTTCGCGCGATGCACCACTTCCCACAGCTCGACGTCGTCGAAGTCCGAGAAGAAGTCGAGCGAGCGCAGCAGGTTGAAGCGCTCCGAGTCGAGCACCTTCTGCAGGCGGCCGCGGGGCACCTGGTGGTTGACGATCAGGCCCGACAGGGCTTGCGCGAACGTCTCCCAGTCCTGCGGCCGGTCTTCCTGCTTCTTGGCAAGCGCGCTCAGGATCACGTTCTCCAGCGCGGGCGTCACGCCCTCGCGCAGGGTGGTGAGCGGCGGCGGCTCGTTGTGGAAGATCTGGTTCATCAGCGCGACCTGCGTCTGCGCGTCGAACGGCGCGCGGCCGGAGATCAGGTGGTACAGCACGGCGGCCAGCGCGTAGATGTCGGTGCGGCAGTCCAGCGTGTTGCCCTCGATCTGCTCGGGCGACATGTAGGCCAGCGAGCCCACGCGGTGGATCTGCGTGCGATCGGAATTGGTGTTGAGGACGCTGCCGAAGTCGCTCAGCTTGACGTCCACCACCTCGCCGTCCTGCACCACGGCCAGGATGTTGGCCGGCTTGACGTCGCGGTGGATCAGCCCCTGACGGTAGACGTAGCCGAGCGCCATGGCGCACTTGAACCCGATCTCGACGACCTGCTCCAGCGGCAGCAGCCGGTCGGGCCGGCAGAATTCGCGCAGCGTGACGCCCGGCACGCACTCCATCACCAGGTAGGGCACCTGGGCGTCGCTGAAGGCTTCGTAGAGCTGGACGACGTTCGGGTGGTTCAGCCGGCCCACCAGGGCCGCCTCGGCGGCGAAGAAGCGCGACCAGAAGTGCGCGTCGACGGCGGCCGTCTCGGACGACAACCGCAGCCGCTTGATCGCGACGTCACGCTTGTTGAAGTCGTCGTACGCGCGGAACACCTCGCTGGTGGCACCGTCCCCCAGCCGCCCCTGGATCGCGTACTTGCCGATCATCGACGGCAGATCGCCGGGCGCCGGATCGCGCTCGCTCTGTTCTGCGTTGAAGACGGTGTCGCTCATCAGGACTGTTTTGTTGTCGGGGACGCCGGAGCCCGGCTGAGCGCCATGTGTCAGTGTCGATATTGGTGCCTGGGCCCTGGTTCCGATCGGACGAGTAATCACCGGTTTGTCGGGTTGTTCGGTCGCCCCACCCCGACTGTCGGCTGATTGGCGACGGCTCCGAACCGTAGAATCCCGTAATGATCCAAGCCAAATCCGAGCTGGCGCAAGCCTTGGCGGCCGCCGTCGCCCAGGTTGCACCCGATGCCGCGCTCACGCCCGCGTTCGAGTCCCCCAAGCAGGCCGCCCATGGCGACCTGGCCATCACCGTGGCGATGCAACTGGCCAAGCCGCTGCGCCTGGCGCCGCGCGCCGTCGCTGAACAACTGATCGTCGCGTTGAACGCGCAACCGGCCGTGCAGCGCTGGGTGTCCTCGCTCGAGATCGCCGGCCCCGGCTTCATCAACCTGCGCCTGGCGCCGGCCGCCAAGCAGGCCGTCGTCACCGAGGTGATGACCAGCGGCGACCGTTTCGGCATCCAGCCGCTCAACGGCGACAAGGTGATCGTGGAGTTCGTGTCGGCCAACCCGACCGGCCCGCTGCACGTGGGCCACGCCAGCCAGGCCGCGCTCGGCTCGACCGTGTGCAACCTGCTCGCCAGCCAGGGCTGGGCGGTGCAGCGCGAGTTCTACTACAACGACGCCGGCGTGCAGATCGCCACGCTGGCCAACAGCACGCAGCTGCGCATCAAGGGCTTCAAGCCGGGCGACGCCTGCTGGCCCACCGACCCGGACAATCCGGAGAGCAAGAAGTTCTACAACGGCGAGTACATCGCCGACATCGCCGCCGACTTCCTCGCGAAGAAGACGGTCAAGGCCGACGACCGCCAGTTCACCGCCTCGGGCGACCCCGACGACCTCGACAGCATCCGCCAGTTTGCCGTCGCGTACCTGCGCCACGAGCAGGATCTCGACCTGCAGGCCTTCGGCGTGCACTTCGACAACTACTTCCTCGAGAGCAGCCTGTACACGAGCGACAGCGTCGAGACGACCGTCGGCAAGCTGGTGCGCTCCGGCAAGACCTACGAGCTCGACAACGCGCTCTGGCTGCGCACCACCGAGTACGGCGACGACAAGGACCGCGTCATGCGCAAGTCCGACGGCACGTACACGTACTTCGTGCCCGACGTCGCCTACCACCTGAACAAGTGGGAGCGCGGCTTCAAGAAGGCCATCAACGTGCAGGGCAGCGACCACCACGGCACCATCGCCCGTGTGCGCGCCGGCCTGCAGGCGGTCGCCGAGGGCGTGCCGCAGGGCTGGCCCGACTACCTGCTGCACAAGATGATCACCGTGATGCGCGGCGGCCAGGAGGTCAAGATCTCCAAGCGCGCCGGCAGCTACGTGACGCTGCGCGACCTGATCGACTGGACCAGCCGCGACGCGGTGCGCTTCTTCCTCGTCAGCCGCAAGGCCGACACCGAGTTCGTGTTCGACATCGACGTGGCGCTGAAGCAGAGCGACGAGAACCCGGTGTTCTACGTGCAGTACGCGCATGCACGCATCTGCTCGGTGCTGCGCCAGTTCGCCGACAAGGGCGGCGACCTGGCGCAGGTGGCCAAGGCCGACCTGTCGCTGCTGACCGCTCCGTCGGAAGCCGCCCTGATGCTCAAGCTCGCCGAGTTTCCCGAGACGCTGGCAGCTGCCGCGCGCGACCTCGCGCCGCACGACGTTGCCTACTACGCCCGCAGCGTGGCCGCGAGTTTCCACTCGTACTACGCCGCCGAACGCTTCCTCGTCGACGATGCCGCCCTCGCGCTGGCGCGTCTCGCGCTGTTGACGGCCTCGGCCCAGGTGCTGCGCAACGCGCTCACCGTGCTGGGCGTCAGCGCGCCCGAAGCGATGAACCGCGACGAACCCGTCGCGCCCGACACTCTCCCTGCCGCCTCCTGACCTCCGGAACCCCGTCGTGAAACCTTCCTTGAAGAACCAACGGGGCGGCTTCGCCCTGGGCCTGATCGTCGGCTTGCTGCTGGGCCTGGCCGTCGCGTTGGCCGTGGCGCTGTACGTCACCAAGACGCCGGTGCCGCTGATGAACAAGGGCCAGTCGCGCACGCCCGAGCAGGACGCCGCCGAGTCCGAACGCAACAAGACCTGGGATCCGAACGCCGCGCTGGCGGGCAAGCAGCCGCCGGCACGCGCGGTCGCCCCCCCGCCGGCGGCCCCCGCCTCGGACACGGCGATCGTGCCGCGCGTCGCGGCCCCGGTGCTGCCCACGCCGGCCGACAACGGCAAGGTGACGCCCGCCGCGAGCGCCCATGTGGAAACCCCCAAGAGCACGCGCGACGCCGCCGCGATCCTGAACGGCCAGGCCGGCGATGCCGCCGACGCCACGAAGGTCGCGAGCGCCGGAGCCGATCCGTTCATCTATTTCGTGCAAGTGGGCGCCTACTCCAAACCAGAAGATGCCGAGCAGCAGCGCGCCAAGCTGGCGATGGCCGGCCTGCGCGCCACGGTTTCCGAGCGCGAACAGAACGGACGCACTGTCCACCGAGTTCGACTTGGGCCGTTTGACAAGAGGGACGAGGCCGACGCGCAGACCGAACGCGCCAAGACCATCGATCCCGAAGCGTCGCTGGTGCGCGTCGACCGGTCGAAACAATGAACCTTGCGGTCGGGCGCCGTCTCTACAGTCGGCCCGACTCCTGCCCCCTTTTGAGAGGATCCGAATGAACCGCC
>Ga0307516_10005618_pt1 | contig 14928 bp, 11 predicted proteins | sample 19_EM_MG_FD_203310 | JGI IMG/M metagenome (GOLD analysis project Ga0307516, IMG submission 203310) | Populus trichocarpa ectomycorrhiza microbial communities from riparian zone in the Pacific Northwest, United States - 19_EM | ecosystem: Host-associated > Plants > Roots > Unclassified | place...
CGTCGACAACGGAGCGGCGGGTCTGGGGATCAAGCACTACGACGGCGCACCCTATTCCCTTCTGCGTGCCTTCCGCAATGGGATCAGCGAGGCAGGAGTCAGCGGTTTCTCTCCCATTATAGGCACCGAAGTGGAAGACATGACGCTCTCCGGCTATACGGCAGATACCTATCTCCAGGAGAAAGGCGTGAAGACCTCGGGCACCGGTACGGCCACCTCCACCTTCGATCAGCCCTCCGGTACCTATAACGTCATCATATCCTATGCCGATGAAAAGAACGGCCAGGGAACTCTGACCTTATTTGTCGCTGGCAAACAAAAAGCCACCTGGAAATTGGACGAAGATGTGGATTGCTGGAGAAGAAAAACCTTTACAGGCATAAAGATCAACAAGGGTGATGAGATCAAACTGGTGGGTGTTGCCAATGGCAGCGAATCAGCCCGCGCGGATTTTATAGAGTATGTCGCCCAGACGGCTTCGGGCAAGGCCAAAACCGGCAAATAAACCCGAATAACTAACACAAAACAGCAAGATGAAAAAGTATAGCATCAAAGAGATAAGCAGGTCCGTATTCCTGGCCTTCCTATGGATGGCAGCCCTGGCAGACCCTTTCATGGCAAGTTCGCAAGCCCTCCGTTCCAGCGTGACGGCTCCAAAATTCGAGGTCGACGGATCCACCTATGCCTGGGAGGTCCATGATGAAGGCATCAAGCTCATCCTGGACAATATGACGAGCATGGCCGGGATCAATACCGTCTATATGCTGGCCGTCATGCATAAGGAACATCGTCCTTATCAAAGTCCTGAATTCCTGCACAACCCCGTCCGGCCTACCTGGGAGGCCGAGGATTCCCGGGTCTATTTTCATCCCCGGATGAGCCTCTATGGCCGCGTAAAGCCTTTCTTTTCGGACTCCGCCTTTCTAAGGGATACGGATTGGCTGAGGGTTGTATTGGATTCCGCACATGCGCGGGGAATGAAGGCGGGCGCCGAAGTGTCGCATACCTATATCCCGTTGGATTATCTGAATAAGAACCCCGATCTGCAGATGCGGGATCTCAATAACAAACCCCTGGGCCGGCCCTGTCCGAACAATCCCGATGTCCGGGATTACCTGCTGGCGCTCTATGGCGACCTGGCGAAGAACTATCCTACCGATTTTATCCAGACCTGTATGTGGCTCTTCTTCCCGGGCAACCCCGAAAAAGGCGGCTCCTGCTTCTGCGAGTCCTGCCAAAAAGCGGCAAAAGCGGAAGGCTTCGACCTGGCCGCGGCCATTCCCTATCTGAAAGATAACTCAAATGCACAACCGCAACTGGACCAATGGCTGAAATTCCGGAGGGAGTCTACCGATAAGATCTACCGCCTGATCGTAGAGAAGATCCACGAAATGAATCCTAAATGCGAATTCCGCCTGAACGAAATTTATCCCTTTTCGGGCACCAACTGTAATTCCACCGGACTCTACCTCGAAGACCTGAAGGACATCATCGGCTCCCATGTCATCCAGGAACATACCGAACAAAAAGGTTATGCCAATACGCTAAGAGAGTCCTGGCTCAAGCTGGACAGGTCCCTGCTGGGCCCCAAAATGCCACTCCTGTCGGGCATCCCAACACGGATGGCCGCTACCCCGGAACTGGTAAAGTCCGCCATTAAGCTCTCTGTCGACCTCGGCGTACAGGGTATTGCCGTCAAGCATTATGATGGATCGCCTTATTCCCTGCTGCGGGCTACCCGCAATGGCCTGAGTGCAGCCGGAGTAGCTGGATTTACCCCGGTCACGGGTTATGAAGTGGAGGCTATGACCCTCACCGGCTATGAGGCGGATGTTTGGCGAAATGAACACTGTGTGAAGACCGGCTCTACAGGCACGGCGACCACTACTTTTGATAATCCTACCGGGACCTATGATCTCGTAGTGTCTTACGGCGATGAAAAGGACGGCCAGGGCAGCATCACGGTGTCCGTCGGCGGCAAACAAAAGGCATCCTGGAAGCTCGGCGAGGATGTAGGCGTATGGAGAAGAAAGACCATCCCCAACGTGAAGATCAAAAAGGGAGAAGAATTAAAGATCGTCGGCGTTGCCAATGGCAGCGAGGCCGCCCGTATCGATTTTATTGAATATATAGCGCATTAATATGACAACGAAATACTCCGATCTCCGGAATGCCCGGCTACTCCTTTTCAGTCTTTTGCTGACGGCCTGTATTTCCTGTAACCCGGGAGATAAAGGAGGGCTGTCGTTTACGAACTATCCGAATATGAAGATTGGCTTCTCGACCCAGAACTTTCAGAAAGCCATGCCGGTAGATGTCGCCTCCATCACCGAATTCATCGAATATGCCTCGAAAGAGGGCTACCAGTTCATTGAATTAAGGGACAATTTTGCAAAACTCAGCGACGTGGATTGCGAGGCATTGGCGGAAGTAGCAAAAAGGAATAAGATCGATATCATCTACGAACTCCAGAAGAACCCGTTGGATTCGGGTTTTTTAGACATATTCCGGAAGGGTCTTTCCAATACCCAGCTCCTGCCCGGCCCCGGCATCCTCCGTACCCTGCTTTCACAGTCCGAATTCGAGGCGGATTCGACGAAAAAAGGCTGGACCAAAGAGGAACTGACCCGGCTGGCCGCGCTGACGGATAGCTGTGCGGCTATTGCGAAGGCAAAAAATATCCGGTTTATCTTCGAGAACCTGAATGAGCCCTTTTTCGGGAATGATTCGACCTATTGGGGGTTGACCGACTTCTTCGCCCTGACAAAAGGGACGGGTCTGCAATACGACATTGGTAATGCTTTCCGGAATTCATCCCGGGGCAAGGCCGATCCGGAAAAAGTAGTGAAATACCTGCCTACTCTTGGAGATCGTTGGGTAACTTCACATCTGAAGACCCTTCAGAAAGGGGAATCGCAGCCGGTGCTTACAGACAATCCCCTGCCCGTGGAAAAAGTCGTCGACCTGATGGGTAAGCAGAACGTACTTTATGCAGTGATCGAGCTCCTGCCCGTGACCGATAAACAGCAATGTTTTGACAATCATGCAAAGAGCATTCAGTTCTTAAAGGACAAAGGGGTACTGAAGAAATAGGCCACCGGCCGCCGTGTTCGAAAATTTATAAGCCATGCATACGATGAAAACCTTATTTATCTGTTCTTTGCTGTTCTTAGGCAGCATCTCCTCCTTTGCCATTAAAAAAGATACCCGGTATTTCGAACTGCGGATCTATCATTGTTTTCCCGGCCGGCTGGACGCGCTGGTGGAACGCTTTAGAGGGAACACTACCCGCATCTTCGAAAAGCATCATATGGAGAATATCGGGTACTGGTTGCCGATACATAATGAGGACAACAACCTGTATTATATCCTGGCCTATCCCAGTAAAGAAGCCCGCGACTCCTCCTGGAAAGCCTTTGGAGCAGACCCGGAATGGAAAGAAGTAGCCCGCAAATCGGAAGAGAGCGGCAAGATCGTGGAAAAGGTCACGTCCGTCTTTATGAACGCTGCCGACCTCCCCGTTAAGATCGGAGCCTCTGAAAAGGAACCCGAGCGTGTTTTTGAGCTCAGGACCTACTACCCTTCCGCGGGCAAACTCTCCAACTTACTGACCCGGTTCAGGGATCATACGATCAGGATCTTCAAAAAACACGATATGCAAAGCATCGGCTATTGGACGACCGCAGAGACGGGCGGCGACCAGCCGAAACTGCTGTACATCCTGGCCCATGCCGGCGAAGAGCAGGCAAAGACTTCCTGGGACGCCTTCCGGGCCGACCCCAGATGGATAAAAGTAAAAGCAGATTCGGAAAAGGACGGGAAGATCGTGGATAAGACGGAATCGGTGTTTCTCCGGCCACTGCCCTTTTCAAAAATAAAATAACCTTTCATGACCACCGGCCTTTTTATTCCTTGTTATGTAAATCAGTTCTACCCGGGAGCCGCCATCGCCACCCTGCGCCTGCTGCAAAAACTGGGAGTGGAAGTGACCTATCCGGCCGGGCAGACCTGTTGCGGGCAACCCATGGCCAATTCGGGATTCGAACACCTCACCCAAGGCTGTGATACGCTTTTTATAGAACATTTTTCTTCTTTCGATTATATCGTATGCCCTTCGGCCAGTTGTGTTCTGCACATCAAGCAGCACCTTCATTCTCATAAGCACCAGGAGCAGGCCACCCTGATCCGGTCCCGTGTATATGAGCTGGTGGAGTTCCTCACCGATGTGTTGAAGACGGATAAATTACAGGCCCGGTTTCCCCATAAGGTGGGGATTCATCAGAGCTGCCATGGTCTCCGGGGGCTTCACCTCGGGAAAATGAGCGAATTGGTGGGCCCGAAATTTTCCAAGCAGGAGCAACTGCTGAATATGGTGGATGGGCTCGAGCTCATTTCGATCGACCGGCCCGACGAGTGCTGCGGGTTTGGTGGAACTTTTTGCGTGGCGGAAGAAGCCGTGTCGGTAAAGATGGGAAAGGACCGGGTGACGGATCATACGAAGAACGGAGCCGAATACATCACCTCGGCTGACCTCTCCTGCCTGATGCATCTGGAAGGGATTCTCAACCGAAATAAAAGTGCCGTCAAAGTGATACATATTGCAGAGATCTTAAATTCAACATTATGAGCGGATCCGGCACAAAAGACCACGCTGCCTTAGCGAAAGAATTTAATAAGGATGAAGAAAGAGTGGACTGGCATGATGGAGCCCTCTGGTGGATCCGTCAGAAACGCGACCGGTCTGCCAACCAGACCCCTCAATGGGAGGAACTGCGCGAGGCCGCCTCTTCCATCAAGAACCACCTGCTTTCTAATTTGCACGGATACCTGCTGCAGTTCGAAGACAATCTTAAAAAGAATGGCATCCAGGTGCATTGGGCCGAAGATGCCACCGAGCATAATGAGATCGTATACTCGATCCTGAAGGCGAAGGAGATCGATCAGATGGTGAAAAGTAAATCCATGCTGACGGAAGAATGCGGACTGAATGAATACCTGGCGGAGAGAGGGATCGATGTGATCAATTCAGACCTGGGCGAATATATCCAGCAATTGGATGAAGAGCCACCCAGCCATATCGTCCTGCCTTGCATACACAAAAGGAAGGAAGAAATAGGGGAGATCTTCCATGAACACCTGGGTACGGAAAAGGGCCTTTCGGACCCAACCCTGCTCACGAGGGTTGCCCGCCAGCATCTGCGGAACGTATTCCTTACGCGCCGCGCCGCGCTTACCGGTGTGAATTTCGCCGTGGCGGAAACGGGTGAATACGTTGTCTGTACGAATGAAGGCAATGCGGATATGGGCGCACATTTATCGGAAGTCCAGATCGCCTCCATGGGCATCGAAAAACTTATTCCGGAGAAGAAACATCTCGGCGTATTCCTCCGCCTGCTGGCAAGGAGCGCTATCGGGCAGCCGATCACCATTTATTCCAGTCATTATAAGAAGCCCCGGAAGGGACAGGAAATGCACCTGATCCTTGTAGATGCCGGGAGGACCCGCCAGTTAAGCCGCGTCGATTTCCGGGATTCTTTAAAATGTATTAAATGCGGCGGCTGTATGAACACTTGTCCCGTATACCGGAAGAGCGGGGGCCTCAGTTATCACAATACCATCTCGGGACCTATCGGCGCCATCCTGGCCCCGAATATCGATATGAAGGAACATGCGGACCTGCCATTCGCCTCCACGCTTTGCGGGTCCTGTTCGAATGTCTGTCCTGTAAAGATCCCTATTCACGACCAGCTTTATAAATGGCGGCAGGTGATCGTTAAAGAAGGATATGCGGCCAACACCAAGGCCTTAAGCATGAAGGCGATGGCCTGGACCCTGTCTTCCCCGGATGCGTATAAAACAGCGGGCAGGGCCGGACGATGGTTCTTAAAACACCTGTCATTCACGGTGAACAACAAGCTCAATCCATGGTACAAACAGCGGGACATGCCGGAAGTGCCGAAAGAATCTTTCGACGAATGGTACGCAAAAAATAAGGACAAAGAAAAAAATGACTAGCAGAGAAAAAATACTGGAGGCCGTGCTGAAAAATCAGCCGGAGTCAACGCCCCTGCCCGACCTGGGAAATTTCAGGAACGGAGGACCGGGATTGCCTTCAGGCGGTGAGGCGATCGTTCAGCAATACATGGATACCTTCAAGGGTATCGGCGGTCTGCTCTTTTCTGTAGACGACCTGGCTGCCGTTAAGCTCCTGATCCGGGAAAATTTCGACCTTTCCAAACGATTGGTCACCACCCTGCCGGAATTAGGCCTGATCGCCGAACTCTATCAGCCTGCGGCAGACCCCCATACTTTCAAAGATGTTGAACTGGCCATCATCAAGGCCAACCTGGCCGTTGCAGAGAATGGCGCGGTCTGGCTTTCGGAAGACAGGATGGGTCAACGCATCATCCCTTTTATTTGCCAGCACCTTGCCGTGATCGTAGACGCGGCGACGATCGTTCCGACCATGCATGAGGCTTATGAACGGATAGGGACGGGTAATTATGGCTTCGGCGCTTTTATCGGCGGACCTTCCAAAACGGCTGATATAGAACAAGCCCTCGTAATGGGTGCACACGGCCCGATCACCATGACGGTCTTCATTATCAAATAAACTTCTATTTCAGAACAACTTAACAGGTTTAGTCCATGACGCACGCTACTATTAAGATTCGCAGCAATCTACAGGACAGTTACAGCGATGTATATACGCCCGAAGCAATTTCCATTCTTTCCTCGCTCGCCCATTTCAACCGTGATATCAAAGAGGCAATGGCTGCGCGGATCGCAAGAAGGACGGAACGGCAGAACAGCAAAACACGTATCGGCTTCCCCGATCCGGCCTCCACTATTCCGGGAACGGAGATCCGGGTGTCGGATGCCCGCGCAGGAAAATTCGAAGGCGCCGTCATTCCTGCTGATCTTCAACGACAATGGATACAGGGCACCGGTCCGGCCGCCAAGCCGGGTGTTCCCCTGGAGAACAGTATCCGTAACGTTGCCTATGCCCTTCTTTCCGGCGCCGACGGCTGGATGTTCGATGGAGAGGATGCCCTTGGACAGGTCGCTACCATGTCGCTCGACAATCAGCGCAACCTGAAACTGGCTATTCATAAAGACCCCGTATTCCTGAAAGTGGCCGAACAGGTAGCAGCGGATATGAACCGTTGGGCGAGTACTTTCTGGGGACATCCCATCGTGGGCAATTGGAAAGAACAACTGGACTTCACGACAAAAATATTCCGCGCCCGCGGTCTGCATCTCGACGACCGGCATATCCGCGATCAGCGTGGGGTAGCGATGGCGGCTTCTCTCGTAGATATGGTCTTGTATGTGGTGAACAATTACCAGGAGCTGATCCGGAACGGCTCTTCGATCGTGTTATACCTTCCCAAGATCCAGACGGCAGGCGAGGCGGCCTTATGGAATAAAATGCTGACGGCCCTCGAAGGAGAACTTTCTCTCCCCACGGGCGCCATCAAAGTATATGTATTGGTAGAGCAACTGGAAGCCACGCATCAGTTGATGGAGATCCGTGCCGCGCTGGGAAAACATTTTGTAGGGTTCAACACCGGTCGCTGGGATTATATCAACAGCGTATCCGACGCCCTGGCCTGGGACAAGAGCTTCATACATCCGGATATCGAGGGTATCACGATGGTGTACGGCTATATGCGTAACTATGAGGACCGGGTACGAAGGGCCGTCAACACCCCGGATCGCAATGGCAACTTTGCCCTCTGGCAGGGCGGCATGGAGCCGAATATCCCGGTGGGATCTGAAGAAGGGGTTTCTGCCAGTATGAAAAAAGCCGTTGCAGGCGCGGAACGCGAGCAACGCGCCGGGGCTAGCGGGAAGTGGGTAGCCCATTGGAAGATGGTGAACATCGTACGACCTGTCTGGGAAAAGATCGGAGAGCCCAACCAACTGGGAAGGAAATTCGAGCCGCTCACGTATACCCGGGAAGATGCAGCCGGACTTATCCTGTTGGAAGATGCTCCGAGGACCATTCGGGGCGCCCGCAACCTGCTGAGCGTTGCCCTGCAATATGGAAATGCTTTCGGACAGGGGATGCAGGCCGCCGCTCTCAAGCCCGCAGATTTCTTTGGTAATGACGATATCCTCTACCTGATGGAGGATATGGCTACCGGGGAGATCCGGCTCAGTATTATTTGGGAATGGCTGCACAAAGGAGCTGCCTTTACGTCGGAAGACAAGGAGACGGGAACAAAACCCGGAGACGTCTTTACTCCTCTCCTCTTCAAAAGATTGTTCAGCGAAGAATATGCAAAATTGCTGAAGGCCGGCAACAAGGATGTCTTCGATTCCTCGAAAGCGACGACCCTGCCGATCTCCCGGGAAATAGCGGAGATCTATACGCAGAGCGAAATAAAAGCTCCCTGGTTCGTCGACCTCCTGAATATCAATCTTGATAACACCAGTCTTCAACTGGGACGGCACCGCATCGAGAACTATATGGAGGCATTTAAAAAAGACGGCACCCGGCTAACAGAGAACCCGGACTTCGCCTACGATAAAAAAAGCCTATGAACCCCACACCACTAACAACTCACCACTCACCACTCCCTCGCATCGCGAGCATTATCATCCTGCTGGCTCTATCCCTGTTCCGGGGAACGCCTGCCGTTGCGCAGAACGCACGGATAAAAATAGACCTCGACCGCAGCATCGGGGAAGTCGATAAGAATATCTATGGCAATTTCGTCGAACATCTCGGCCGCTGTGTATATGGCGGCATCTATGAACCCGGCAGTCCGCTCTCCGATGAGAACGGGTTCCGTAAGGATGTCATGGCGGCGGTGAAAGAGATCCGGCCAGCCCTGATACGCTACCCCGGCGGGAATTTTGTTTCCAATTATAACTGGCTGGATGGAGTGGGGCCTGCCGCCGAACGCGTCCCCCGTATGGAACTGGCATGGGGCACGCTCGAGACCAACCAGTTCGGCACCAATGAATTTGTGAAGTATGCCCGAAGCATTGGCTCGGAACCCTATATATCGGTGAATATGGGAACGGGTACGATCGAAGAGGCGAGAAGATGGGTGGAATACTGTAATGTAAAAGAAGGCCCTTACTATGCCGAGCTGCGAAAAAAACATGGCTATCCCGAACCCTACCATATTAAATACTGGAGCCTTGGCAATGAGATGGACGGTCCCTGGCAGATGGGTCATCTGAATGCGGAAGACTATACGAAAAAAGCCCTCGAAGCCGCCAAACTGATGCAACGCACTTCCCCCGGCATCAAGCTGATCGCCGCCGGCTCCTCTAATTACCGGCCGGGTGCGGACCCCGATCACTGGAACGAGACCGTGTTGCGGGAACTAAAGGATGTGATCGATTATATCGCCTTACATATGTATGTGGGCAACCCGGATAGTAATTATTATCATTTTGTTTCCACCCCGCTGGTGCTGGAACAACGAACGAAGATCGTAAAGGGCATGATCACGAGGGCCATGCAGGGAGCCATCCGGCCGGGCCGCGATCCCATCTATATCGCCTGGGACGAATACAATGTATGGTACCGCGCCCGTGGAGGGGATGCAGGAAGAGGTAAGAGGGCGCTCGAAGAAAGATACAACCTGGAAGACGCCCTCGTGATCGCGGAATTCCTGAATGCCTTTATCCGGAATGCCGACGTCGTAAAAATGGCCAATATGGCTCAACTGGTGAATGTCATTGCGCCCATCTTTACCAATGAAAAAGGGATGTTCAAACAAACGATCTATTACCCGCTCTGGTTGTTCGCGAACCATGCATCCGGGACCTCCCTCGATGTCTTTGTCGATTGCAAGACCTATGAGACCGGAAAATTCTTCCTGGGATTGGCCCTACCTGGATGTATCGGCTACCTATAAGGACGGGGAACTGACCCTATGCGTCGTCAATCGAAATAAGGAGGAAGCGATTACCACGGATATTATTTCGCAGAGCGGGGTATTCAGCGGCGCCTTCAGTATCTTCGAGGTCAACGGACCGGATATAAAGTCCGTAAATGATTTTGGCAGTGAGACCGTGAAGAGCAACCAGCGGCCTGATAAGGCCGTCAATGGAAATAAGATCACATACAGCTTTCCCCCTCACTCCTTTACCCTGTTAAAAGGGAAAATAAGCAGGTAATTTTTTATTCATTCTAAATAACAATTTTGTTTATGAAGATAGTGGCGACCGATGGATACACGCTGAATCCCGGAGATCTGAGCTGGGAGAAGATCAAGGCATTGGGAGAGTTGATCGTTTATGAAAGGACCCCGGTAGAACAGATCGTCGAAAGATGCAAAGACGCGGAGATCGTTCTTACGAATAAAACTCCTTTTAGCCGGGAAACCCTGGCCTCGCTACCTCGGTTGAAATTGATTTCAGTAACGGCAACGGGATATAATATCATCGATACGGTGGCCGCCAGGGATAAGGGAATTATCGTAAGCAATACCCCGGCCTATGGAACGGCTTCCGTAGCCCAGCATGTTTTCGCACTCCTGCTCGAATGGAGTAATCATGTAGGCCTGAATGCCCGATCAACGGCAGCGGGCAAATGGCAGCGGTCGGCTGACTGGTGTTATACGGAAGGACCCGTGACAGAGCTGGATGGTAAAATACTGGGTATCGTCGGCTATGGTCATATCGGGCAGCAAACGGCCCGCATCGGACAGGCCTTCGGCATGAAGATCATCTATAACAGCCCGCATCCGAAAGCTACCAACCCGGGCGAGTCTGTGGACCTGGCAACGCTGTTTGCAAAAAGTGATTTTATATCCCTTCATTGTCCGCTCACAAAGGATAACGGGGAATTTGTCAACAAACAACTGCTGGCCACCATGAAGCCGACAGCCATCCTGATCAACACGGCAAGGGGCCAACTGATCAGCGAACAGGACCTTGCGGATGCCCTGAATGCGGGGGTTATTGCGGGAGCAGCCCTGGATGTGCTCTCTAAAGAACCACCCCCGGAAAGCAATCCTTTATTAAAGGCCCGGAATTGTATCATCACTCCCCATAATGCCTGGATCAGCAAGGAGGCGCGCGAACGGATCATGCATATAACGGAGACGAATATCGCAGCATTCCTGAAAGATTCACCGGTGAACAGGGTAGGCTAACCCATGGCTATGCGTATACTTATCGCTCCGAATGCGTTCAAGAATAGTCTTCCCGCCGATGAGGCGGCCCGGGCTATTCAACGGGGACTAAGTCTCAGCCGGCTTGTCCATACCTCTGAATGTCACCCGATAGGCGACGGTGGCGATGGCACCGGCGATCTCATCATCCGGCAACTACAAGGACAATTTATACCTGCACGGGTCTCCGACCCCTTGGGCCGTATCATCGACAGTTCTTTTGGATTGATCGACGATGGCAGAACGGCCGTCATTGAAATGGCGCATGCTTCCGGGCTCCGGCTGCTCGACCTTAAAGAGCTCGATCCTTTACATACGTCCTCATCCGGAACGGGTGATCTGATCCGGATGGCATTGGATAGAAATGTAAAAAAGATCATTCTCGGGATCGGTGGTTCGGCAACGGTGGATGGCGGCACAGGGATCCTTCAGGCTCTGGGGGTGCGATTCCTGGATGGACAGGGCGCTCCTTTGACAGGCCTCCCGGAAAGTTTGACAGAAGCGGTTACTATCGACATTTCAGGTCTGGATCCACGGATCCATAACGTAGAACTGATCGTACTCTGCGATGTAGATAATTTATTATTGGGAGAAGAAGGCGCTGCCGCTGTTTTCGGACCGCAGAAAGGAGCTTCTCCCCAAGGCGTACGGAAGCTGGAAGCCTCTCTGACAAAATTCAGGGAGTTAGCGCTTCATCATACGGGCAAAGATCTTGGCGCTATCCGGTCAGGGGGCGCCGCCGGCGGCGCTGCCGCAGGATTATACGGCTTCCTTGGCGCAAGGCTGGTCAATGGGATCGATACTTTTCTTGAACTCACCGGCTTTGAGAATGTTTTACAACAGTGTGACCTGGTGATCACCGGGGAAGGCAGTATCGACCTGCAAACCTTGCAAGGGAAGGGGCCTTATGGCGTAGCTGTCCGCGCAAAAGCCCGGGGCCTCCCGGTGATAGGATTGGCCGGACGGGTGCCATTGGAAAAAGATCTTTCACTGGAAAAATACTTCGACGTACTATTGGCGATCGGGAATTCACCGATGGGTCTGGCCGAAGCCCTCCAATCCACAGAAGCCAACCTGGTAAGGACAGCTAAGGAGGTTGGCGACCTGCTGGCTATTTATTCTCATCCGCTCGCGTAGCGGGAGCAGCAGCAGCCGCCATCTTTCTCGGCATCAGGAGTTTAGTGACGAGTCCCGTCCAGCCTGTCTGGTGCGAAGCGCCCATGCCCCTTCCGTTATCACCATTGAAGTATTCATAAAAAAGAATATGATCCTTGAAATACGGATCGAGTTGCTGCCGGGCATCTATGCAGGATGAAGGCCGACGACCTTGTTCGTCCGGCAGGAAAAGCCTGCAAAGCCTTTTGGACAACTCCATACTGATCTCGTTGAGCGTAGCATAATTACCGGAATTCGTGGGGCATTCCACTTTAAAATCATCTCCATAGTAGTGATGGAACCTTTGCAGGGACTCGATGATGAGAAAGTTTACGGGCATCCATACGGGCCCGCGCCAGTTGGAGTTGCCGCCGAACAGGGGAATGGGGGATTCTGCGGGGGTGTATTGTACGCTGAGGGTCTGCCCGTCGATGCGGAATTCATAAGGATGCTGCTCATGGTATTTGGAGAGGGAGCGGATGCCATAGTCGCTGAGAAATTCCGTCTCATCCAGCATGCGATGAAGGATCCGCTTGATCCGGTGGCCGCGTAAAAGAGACAGCAGGTGTTTGTCGGCCGTACCCTTTTCATGCCAGCGTGACACCAATGCGGCAAGGTCGGGACGGTGATCGAGAAACCAGTTGAGACGTTTGGCGAATTCCGGCTGCTGTTGCAGGATCTCATCGTCCAGTACTTCCACGGCGAACAGCGGCACCAGTCCTACCATCGAACGGATCCTCAGCCTTGAGGTGCTGTCATTGGACATCTTGATGCTGTCGTAATAGAATTCGTCCTCACCATCCCAGAGACCGTCAGAACCCGAGCCCATGCTGGCCATGGCCCCGGCAATATGAAGAAAATGCTCGAAGAATTTATTCGCCATATCCTGGTAGACGGGGTTCACCGCGGATAATTCCAGGGAGATCCGCATAAGGTTGAGCGAATACATGGCCATCCAACTGGTACCATCGGCCTGCTCCAGGTGTCCTCCATCGGGAAAATGAAAATTACTGCGGTCGAACAACCCGATATTATCCATTCCAAGGAACCCGCCTTCGAACATATTATTGCCTTCAGCATCTTTTCGGTTGACCCACCACGTGAAATTCAACAGGAGCTTGTGGAACACCGTCTCTAAAAATCCGATATCGCCTTTCTCCCCGTTCTTATGCTTGTCGATCTCATAGACCCGCCAGGCGGCCCAGGCATGAACGGGAGGATTGGTATCGCTGAGAGACCATTCGTAGGCAGGGAACTGGCCGTTGGGATGCATATACCATTCATGGGTGAGCAGCACCAGTTGCTTCTTCGCGAAAGCAGGATCTATCAGGGCAAAGGCGACGCAATGGAAGGCCAGGTCCCAGGCGGCATACCAGGGGTATTCCCATTTGTCGGGCATGGAAACGATATCGGAGTTGATCAGGTATTTCCAATCCTTATTCCTTCCCTTCAGCCGTTCCGGTGGTGGCGGCGGTTGCGAGGGATCGCCTTTGAGCCACTGGTCCACGTCATAGTAATAGAATTGTTTGCTCCAGAGCATACCGGCAAAAGCCTGGCGCTGCACCTGCTTTTCATCCGCGCCTTCTATGTCTATTTCCTGTTGGAGTTCCTGGTAAAAAGCATCGGTCTCCCGCTGCCTGGTGGAAAAAATAGCGTCGAAATCACTGAAGGCTTCATGGTTATTGGAAGGCCCCAGCCGGAGCCGGATCGTATGGGACTTGCCGGCTTTTATGGTGAAGTTATAGTTGAGAGCTACCTTGGTGCCCTGATGGTAGTTTACGGCCCCTTCGATGCCATGGATAAGATGATCGTTAACCCCGTCTTTGAAATAGCCGGGCTGGTCGATACCGTAGAGTCTTTTTACATTCGTTTCATTCTCACAGAAGAAAAAGTCATTGTTATCTTCGGCATGGAGGGTGAATTCCCCTAATTGGTTATGGTCGATGAGGATATTCCCTTCGTTGGAAGACATCATGGTGGGCCTATAGGCGTTGTATCCCCAGCTCCAGGTATTACGGAACCAGAGGGTGGGCAGGACATGCAGGGGCGCGTCTTCGGGCCCGCGGTTATGTACGGTGATCCGGATCAGGATATCTTCTATATCCGCCTTGGCATATTCGATGAAGACGTCGAAATACCTGTTGTCATGGAAGATGCCCGTGTCCATTAGTTCGAATTCCGGATCGGCCCTGGTCCTTCGGCGATTCTCCTCCAGCAGTTGTTGATAAGGAAATGCCGCCTGCGGATATTTATAGAGCATCTTCATATAGGAATGCGTGGGAGAAGAGTCCAGGTAGTAATAGAGTTCTTTGACGTCTTCGCCATGATTCCCTTCGTTGCCATTGAGCCCGAACAAACGTTCTTTGAGGAGGGGGTCTTTTTTATTCCAGAGTCCGACGGCAAAACAAAGGAGCTGATGCCGGTCGCAGATTCCCCCGATGCCTTCTTCACCCCAGCGCCAGGCCTTGCTCCTGGCCATATCGTGGGTAGTTGCATTCCATGCGTCTCCGTTGGCGGTATAGTCTTCCCGCACCGTACCCCACTGCCGATCGGACACATAGGGACCCCATTTTTTCCAGGCAGGATCTTCCAGTCTTTCTTTTTCCATGCTATTCATTCTCCATCCAATTTC
>Ga0307516_10005619_pt1 | contig 14921 bp, 8 predicted proteins | sample 19_EM_MG_FD_203310 | JGI IMG/M metagenome (GOLD analysis project Ga0307516, IMG submission 203310) | Populus trichocarpa ectomycorrhiza microbial communities from riparian zone in the Pacific Northwest, United States - 19_EM | ecosystem: Host-associated > Plants > Roots > Unclassified | place...
GCCCATTTTTTCTTGACAATGCTTCCATAGAGAATTACAAGTCCTGGCACACTCTGGAGTCCAACAAGGGTGGCTGAGATCATTTGCCATGCGTTATCGCCCTTGTTTAACCAGTCAGGAACTGAAGGTGAGCCTCCTTGGTATGCCACTGGGACTAGGTTAGGTGGAGGAGCAGCCATGGTATTTTAGAGGATTGTGACTAGCTACTGCTCCTTCTTCGTTAATTAATCGGAGTTATAAGGCTTGAAACATGATTTTATATTTAATTATTTAAAATATATTAATTATCTTCCATTCTTATTATCTCCCTTTCCTTCCTGTCCAGTCACCCCCTTCCCAAATGCACTACAAGAGATTCTAGTCTCATTGATTTTTTTATTGTCTTCTAGAAATGTGGTATAAATACTTTTAATGAGACCACTTAATTAAAAAGTATCCTATGCATTGACTATAATGCGGGTATAGTGGGCTAAGGTCTCTATGAACACATGTGATTTAAATAATAAAAAAAAGAATTTATATATTAATGACGGTGATTACACGAGATAAAAACAACACTCAATTAATAATAATAATAATAAAACAAATACCTATATACCCAAACCTATCAATCTCCATGTGTGAAAGAGAGAAAAATGCTACCACCTTAATTTTGGAATTGCCGCAGCTTACATGAAGAGCACTATCATTGATGCGTTTCTTGCCTCTCTCCCGACAAAACACTAGGAACAAATGTAGAAGCCACCATTATCAATTTTGCTGCAACCCACTCATAAATAAGCAACATTACCGGTACATATAGAGTTGTTTGAGAGTATAATAATAGTTGTTTTTTAAAGTGTATTTTGTTTGGAATAAATAAAAATAATATTTTTTTAAAAAAATTATTTTTGATATCAGTACATAAAATGATCTGGAAATACAAAAAAAATTAATTTAAAATAAAAATTTTTAAATTTTTTCAAAAACGTTTTTAAAACTCAAAAACAAAAAATTGAACTTATTCGGCAGGGGGTTAATGTTGTTTTTTTTACATAGTAAAAATATTATTTTACATCTAAAATTAACAAAATATATAACTATTTACCAAGGGTTTTTTTTGACTTGGCATAAGTTTTTTAATAATAAAATTATGTATTTGCCCTTGGAGTTAAAAAAATATTTGAAATAAAAAATAAAATATTTTAAATATTTTTAAAATATTAAAACAAACAGTTAGTAATTAACTAAGTCCACTAATGCATACAAAGATCCATCCCGATAGAAAAGGATCTTTTGCTTCTGATCGAAGCAAAAAAAATAAAAAATAAGATATTAAGACTTTTTATTTTATTTTGTATATTACATGGAAAGATTCTAAAAAGATTCTAAAAACGGCTAGCTTGAGATGTTTACTACTATTATAATAAATTTTCTGTCAACCTAAAGCTGGATAACTTTATTATTATAGGACCATCACTGTAGTACTAAATAATTTCAAGCTGGGCAGCAATGGAGGGCGAGGATCTCGTGAATCTTTTCTCGAGATCCATATGAGTATTATATATCCCTGGAATCTTCAATTATATGTGCAATTAACATTTTTTTTATTATTGCAGTTAATATTCCATACACACTCATCGTACGTGCATGGCCTTCTACCTTAAAAGGATTTTTCCTTTCTTTTCGTTTTTTTAATATTAAATTGTGTATTTAAATTCCCAACGACCCACTTGGTAATATTTTTATATATATTTTTTATTAATATTGGTGTTCGGACCAATTTATACATACCTCGACTAATCTCACGGGTCCTGAAATTAATGACCGAGTAAGCCTCTAGTAATCCTGAGATTTGTGGGACTTGAACTGCTGACCTCTAGAGAGCAAACCTATAGCCTGATCAGTTGAGTTACACCCCTCATGATTATAATATTTTCATATTTGATCTTTAAAAATCATTATTAAAAAATAATATAAAATCCTTTTGAGATATCATTCAACAATTCAAGATTTGGGTTTATATAATTTTCTAGTATGATAATAATATTTTAATAACGAATTAAACATCATTTGTTTGTATTTTTTAATTAATTTAATAAAAAATCAAGATGAGTGTGTGAAAGTTTAAATTTTTTTAAGGTTTCGATGTTGAAATCTTACACACATTTGAATTTTTGGAGTACTATGTTTTTTAGGAGATAGACCATTAATATTTTGTCTATTAGTTTATTTTCTAATTTGTTTAAAGATAGCCTGAGATTATTTGATCAAAATTTAAATCTTAAATAAATAAATTAAAAATCAATTTATCTTACCGGCATATCTAATTTATTGATAATTAATTGATTATGCTGCCGTTATCTATGGGCAGTTCACGTGATTAGATGCATCCAGTTGAACATAACAGGCACATCACTTTATCATTTTTAATTATGTTTATATTTCTGTTAATTTTTAAATCCAACAAAGCCAGGAAAATTAGGTAATATCCATATTCCCCGCATCGATCGTCTTGCAATTGTGCATGCCTATTGATAATATCTTTAGTACAATGTTTATATGCTTTCATGTTAGATTAAAATAAATTTTTAATAAAATATTAGTGTTTTATTAACCAAATAATAATGAATTTAAATTTTATTATTCAATTCTATTTGATAATATCCTTAATTTTATCTAACATTATAAGTTTTTGAATTTAAAATTTGATCATGAAATTGTAAAAGAATTAGCATTTAATTTCTCAAAAAAATTAGGATATAATTTTAAAAATCACTTGGGTAAATATAATATTATATGAAAACCACCATCTTAAAAGAGTCAAAATAAATAAGAAACACTCCAAGAGTTAGCATTTTTTTTTTAATGTTTTGAAACTATTAATTAGACATAATGAGTTTTGGGTTTTTATATTAGTATTTGTACATAGGAGAGTTCATATACATTTTTGAGAGGATAAATTACTAGGTATCTATCAAACCGTTCATAAATATTTATGCTGAAATATACACGTAAACTATCACTTCAGTCTATAAGTAATTAATAGCTTGGGACCAAGAGGTTTGCTTCTTCTGTGGTCTCAGGTTCGAGCCATGTGATTGCTCATATGATGGCCACTGGAGGCTTACATGGTCGTTAACTTCAGGGCCTGTGGGATTAGTCGAGGTACGCGCAAGTTAGCTCGGACACTCACATTAAACTAACAAAAAAAAAGTAATTAATAGTTTTAGTTTATAATTTATCACGGGAGAGAGAGACATACTCAAAATTGATCATGCTAATTGATTTGGGTTATGGCAATTAATCAATAAAAAAGGATAAAATAGAATGGTTGAAAACTAATTATTTGATTATTGAATTTTTATTTTAATAAAGGAAAACAATAATGATTGATTTTTTATTTTAATATTTAGAATGATCTACCATTATTATTATTATTGAAAAAAAAACATAAATTTGATTTGAAGGATATAATTAAAGACCATAAAAACTTTGAGAAAAGAAAAAAATTAAAAAACTAAAAGAAAAAGGACCAAATCAAAATTAGTATTATTCCTATTGGAAAAAAAAATAAAAAACTTGATATTAAAAATAAAATTGAAAGCCATGATAACTTTGATAAAAGAGCAAAGGAAAAATAATCAAGAGTTGAAGGGCCAGATTGAAAATATTATATATACAAATTAGAATTGAAGGATTAAATTGAAAATAAATAAAACTTTAACACAATAAAAAATGAAAAAAAATTAAAACTCGAAGGACTGAATTTGAAATACAAAAAAAGAACAAGAGTTAATTTTTTTAGGTAGAAGAAAGAAATGAAGGGAAAAAAGAAAGAAAGAAAGGGTCACTGATTACAAACTGACCACCTTTAGCAGACATGTGCCACCAATAAAGAAAAAAGGGCATGGAGGAGAGCCAAATGAGACTGTGAAATCTCATTTTCCACCACTAGAAGATGCCACACGTGCCGTTCAAAATACGTTACGTCTCCCACACCCTAATATCTCTTTACATTTAAAAAATATAAATTAAATTGTAAATTATGTTACTACCCTCTACCAAACCAACAATTAAAAAAAAACGAGAGAAAAAGATGTCAATACTCTTGTTTTAATGACTTAAAGTTTTTTGTCCCTAAGGTTATATATATAATCTTACTGTATGCTTAAAAAGAAAATGACACCATTACCCCTACCCTATAATTTTAGTTTTTTTTTATCCTAGGTGTACTTAGGTTCTTTAATTGTTCATATATATATATTGAATAGACAAAATACCCCAAAAAAAATTTATAATACCTAATGAACCGTATGCAAAGATAAAAATGCCCCTTGTTTAAAGGCATTTTTTTTTCCTTGTGAATGACAAAAAGGCCACCGCACTGTGGTGGCGAATAAAAAAAATATGAGGAAGGCTATAGTAAATCATCCTTTTGTTTTAGTTTTTTATTTTATTTTATTTTATTTTATTTATATAGAGTATAAGGTAGTATCTAAACCTTAATTACATATTGATATCTAAGCTAGAATTAAGCTATAGTTGAATAATCTTATAAATAAAAAAGAACATTTGAGCCTTAATTACATATTGCTATTATTTGAGGGCTAAATAAAATAGTTTCAGTTGCCTTTCGTTGTTCTGGTATCAAGGTGGCTGGTTGATGAATTTTTCCCATATCATTATCCCCGTACAGACACTCCTGAGCATCACAGATTACTGAGAGTCTTCCATGCCATGGAAAATAGTTGTTCAACCATGAAAAGTGACTTCATTTGAATAAAATCCGCTCTAATTTTGTCTGGTTGATCATCTAGCCTATTTAAGAAGGTATAATTTATGTTCTTTTACTAAATTGAGTTGAATTTTTGATATCATGATCACCAACTATAGGACTAGATCTTCTAAAATCAATCTCCCTCCACAATCTTATTGAACTATTATAGTATGCCTCTCAGATCCTACCATCTTGTTTTAATTAGGTCATTTATTTTTTCCCTTCATATAGTTGAGAGGTATTTGTTCCATTAAAATATGTTGTTGTCATTGTATCCTATACTGATTTTGCCATAGGAAACCAATTGAAATTTCCAATCAAAATTGGTTCCATTAAATTGATTAGCTAGCCTTTGATATCATAGTTTTAACTCCTCCACTTTCTATTATTAGGGTCTATTCATTCTATTTGAAAAAAAGTTCCAATTGATATATCCTAGTTTGTCTGTGTCAAAGATATACATCTCAACAATCTAGGTCTATATGACATAATTGATACCAATCCAGACAACAAAATATTCACGAGTTTGGTGTAAAATTTAGGTAATCAAAATAGTCAAGCCTTATATGGTTTCTTGTGGGTTTTTGCCGAGTATATGTTCTCTAATCTAATATCATATTAAAAATACTTGTAACGAATTATATTTTTCTGTGACACATAAGACAAATTTATATAAAGAACAAGGTAATATCTAGATCTTAATTATATATTGATATCTAGGATATAATCAAGCTATAGTTGACTAAACTTCTAAATAAAAAGAAATATACAGTCCTTTATTACATATTGATATTTAAGCTAGAATAAAAATACATGTTTCTTCAACTTAGTCTAATAAGACATATAGATCAATCTTATGATTTTTTTTTAATCAAACTAGTCCTTTATTTTGATGAAATTATAAAGGCTTAATAAGTAAGGATTTCACCCTATCCTTAGTCTCAAGATGTCCAACACCATGTCCATCTCCATATTGATACATGCATTGCGCCATTCGTGCAAGGTTCATTGCAATTCCAATGAAAGTTTGGGAGATACGGGGATTATCAAATTGATAATCATTTATTTTCTTCCATGTATTTTCAATTAAATTTCTTATATGTTCACGAGCTTTTTCTTCAGATACTCCGGCTTCATGCATATAACATTGAATTGATTTGGAAATATCTCCTCGTTTTAATTCATCCTATAAATAAAAAGAAATAGAAAATTAGAATACACACATTTAAAAAAAGCCATCACAAATAACAATCTTTACCAAATTGAAAATGAAAGATTGATATATTTACAAACTGAGATAAATTAATTGATCTAGAAATTCACTTAAAAAATACACCTAAAAATACACCATCCATCTTTAGTGTCAACGAATTTTAAGATGAAAGAGGAGATACCATGTTGGAGATCGGGCCTTTACCAACAAGTTAAAAGCAGTTTCTTGGGCCGAATAATAAGTAAAAAGTGACCCATTTATAGTTAAAGTAATGCATTATATGTTTCAAAATTCATTCCATTACTTGGGCCAGTTAGCGGCCTATGCCTAGAGAAAGAGGATCTGTGGACTAATATAATTTACCATAAAAATGAGAAAAAAAAGGGAAGGACGAGACTATGTCGAGGAGAGGGAGAAGTCTAGCATACCGTGGAGGTTCCAAGATCATCAGCAAGGCGTAAAATCATGGATGACCATCGAATTATATCTGGGTATTCCTCCATGAATTGTGAGGCCTCCTCTGTTGTTGGATTGGAAACATAAAAATATGCATGAACTAGAATCACTGGTGCTGAAATTGAAATCCATGCATTTTCCATGTATTCTTGAAGAGTTGGTGTATATCCACTGAAGTACCACTTAGCCTCCAATAAATATGATTTACACAAGTCTGCCCACTGAAAATTAACCATAGTCTTATATTCCCAAAACATAAAAAAGGCAAAAAATAGAGCTATTTAAAAGATAACTATAGTTATCAAATCTAGCCCGATCCAATAAGTTGATCTATTGATTTAAAATCTAATTTGAGTTGAATTTCTTTTTAATTGATTTTATCAAACCTAGCCCAACTTAGCTCATCGACCTAATAATCCGAAATCTAACTAGAGTTAGATTTTATGGTAAAATGTTTTTTACATTGACCTAATAAATTCATGCAACACGATGGTTGATTTATGATTTAATTTATGATTTAATTGACTTGATTACATCAAATTCAAACCTAGTCCGATAAAAACCAATTATTTCAAAGAAATTAGAAAAACAATGATAAATCCAATGACCAAATAACTCAAACTTTAAACCAAGTTTGACAACTATGAAAATAACAATAATATTAAAAAAATAAAAAGAGCAAATACCGCTTTCTTCAAGTAAGGAAGGATGTCAACTCCTTGATATTTAAGAATATTATAAGCCATTTCATTAACTGAATTGAATAATGCGAGAAAACATAATTTCATATAGTCTGGAAGCCGATCCATGTAATTTAGATCCCATCTGAAATGAGAACATAAAAATATTTTAGTTAAGGTTTTTTTTTTTTTTTTTTTTTAAAGAAAAAACAAGTGAGCAAACTCTAATATATAGCATTATAAATGTGCCCCAGAGGCCAAGAAATAGGTGCTGCACAAACCTTACAACGGCATCTGTGAATAGCTCAAGCTCATCTAAGGTACCATAAACATCATAAACATCATCAATTGTTGTTATAAGCGAATTAACTTTTGTTAGCATTCTCCTGCAATTACCAAACTGAGGTTCAAATATGACCCCCACAGTCCATAAGAAATTCTCCACCAGCCTGTCCCTGGCAAAATCCAACTTTTCTCCAAGTCCTGTCCTCTTCCACCACCTGTTCATGTTAAGAAATTAAACTGTCACCATCAGAGAAAAGCTATATAAAGTAAACTAGTGATATAGGAGGATCATCAAATCTAAAAAAGTTTAAATTATTACATACAATTTAATGAAATAATATTAATTTTTATATGCTGTTTAATTTGCTTCCAAATTGTACAAAATAAATAAATAAAGAATCTTATTAATTCTACGTACCTAGATGAATGTTTCAGATCTTCTTGGTGTAGTGCTTGTACCATGTTGAAATCCAATTTAGCTAGTTCTAACAACACAGGTTCCATATCAGTTTTAGTTTCATACACATTGATGAACCAATTGGACTCCAATCTTAGCATCCTCCAAGCCAGTGGAAGCTCTAAGGCATGGCTCACCATCTTTGAAAGATATTCGGAAGGATTGCACTTCTTGAAATATTTTTCAAGATTTTTGGTGGTGAAGTCTCTTGCATCCTCCAAGATGCTCTCGCCTTCTACCAAGAAGTATGAAGCTTCATACAGAAATAGCATTCCCTTCAAATCGTCATGAATCCATGCCCTAAAGTTTCCTTGTTCGTCCTTGAAATGATTGAAAACCTCTACAAGTGGAGAGCACAATTAGTCATGAGAACGCATATAACCATCAATATCTACATTGCTTAAGAGACTTACCTTGAGGTACCTTGTATCCATGCTGCCTTAGGAGTCGAAATTCTAGAGCAGTAGCATACAAGTCATGTACTGTCTTTGTATTCTCTATATGATTTTTATAGAATAAACTCTTCAACGTGCTCTTTATTTCATCAACAAAATGGTAAGATAACCCAAGTCTTTGCAAGGCATCGATTAGCTCAAGTTGATCCAAGGGTTTCGATGCGTTCGCCAGCATCATCCTTATGTTTGCCTTCAACTTTTCGCTTCGCGCTGTATATGGCTCTCCCTAAACAACATCAAATTCAAGAACTCAACTCAAGTTGTTTGAACAATAACATAACATGACATTATAATAGCTAGCAACTATACCTTATATTTACTAGTCAGTGACTGAACAAAATCATACTCCCATATGGAAGTTTGATAATTTGCCGACCGCCGGACAATTTGACCAGCAGCTTCGGTGGCAACCATGCATCGAACTTTGGTAGGTAGAGAGCGATAATTCTTGCTTGATACAGGTCCTGCTAAGGCGCGACTTGGAGATGCTAATGTTGGGAGAGTACAAAATGATGAAGCAAAGTGGGTAAGAGCCATTCCTAAGTGTTTTGGATTACTTGGAATTTTTGAGTTGAGGATGGAAATGACGATTACATGCCGATATTTATAGATGGATCATCTAGCCGTACCAAACGTCGACGTCAAAGGTTCCATGTTTAAATTCTTACAGCACTGTCAGCCGAAAAATCTACATCGACTTTTGCAAATCTACCTTAAGACAATACTTGAAGATGAACTCATACCAAGATAAACTTCAATCAAATCAAATCAACCAATGAATTACAGCAAAGTTGTCCTTAATATGTTGAACTAACATTAATTAATTAAATATCACGATTCTAAGGTCGATAATAATTCAATATCATTGTTTGAATCGAAATATCAATTAAATTTCACCAATTTCTAACAACAAATTTCTATTCATCTAAATATAACAAAAAAATATTTCTTATAAGATTTCTTATTTAGTTTATTAATATGACATTTAATTTAGGTAATGATTTTATAGAGTAAAAATTTTTAAAATTTTTTTAATCAAATTTGAACGGATTTTTTTATATATAGTATCTATATTTAAAATTTTATCCCGCTTAAAAAAAACATGTAAAGAACTACAATAATTAAACTCAATAAAATTCTTATATTTTATAATCATAAGTAGCTCAAGAAATGCAAATTAAAAAACACACACACACACACACACACATATATATATATATATATATGTTTGTTATGTATAATATATCTACACTATTTTTATTTTGCATTTTTGTTTTAACTAGTTTTAAAAATGGTGGTATATGGTGACATTGTGTTGTTATGATGAACATGAGAGATAAGATCATATATATTTTTTTCTTATATATTGTGCTATCATTTGTATTGCATTTACACATGTTTAAAATGATAATCTTACACTTTTATTTGCCAAAACCAAACAAAGAATTCCAACAAACTTGTCCTTAATTTGTTGGAACTCTAAAAGTCTAGCCATCATGAATCAAACTTATCACTCTATATATTTGTTATTACAAGAACCTAAAATACATGGGAAAACCATTGTACACATGCCTAAAATCACAATGGATTATAATGTTTCTTCCATTGACAAAAAAATCAACAGAATTGGTATTGAGAGGTAAAATAGATTTTTCATGAGGTTTATTTGTGATTCTATATTTGTTGAGTGGCAGCTCTATCTTTTCGCACTATTTTTTGTATAGTAAAATTACTTAAATATCCTTAAAAGCAAGAAAAACACTTGCCTAAGAACATTTTCAGTTTTTTATTTTTTTAAGCATGGTGTAAAGATCCAATTTCCCTTGTAATCAAAACTTTTTAAGAAATGGCTTCATAGGCTTTTTCATCATTTCATAAAGGTTTTTTCATAGTAATTATTTCGTGCTAGGAGTAATGTGGTAATTTGATAAATAAATTTTTTAAAAATAGATAAAGCTATTGCCTCTCCTTAGCCTTTAAATAGCGTATGCGACTGACTCTAATGGTTAAAAATTATTGTCCAATGTGTTATTGGATTCCCTGCAACATCCTCCTTTTCAAGCGACAATGCATGTATATTGTTTTTAAACGGGTTATTGCAGATAATATTTTTATTTTTTTCCTTTTCTCTCTCATCCATTAAGACTTGCATTGACCATTTAATATTTTAGGGTAGCTCCCTTAGCTTTGCATATTTGAGTGTCGGTCCTCATTTTTTTAATTTGTATTTTTTGTCTTTGGCCTTTTATAGGTTTTCAATTCTTTTTCAATTTCATCCTTCATTCTAGATTTATTATTTTTTACTTATTTAATTTTGGTCCATAGTATTTTTATTTTTTTTAATTTTTTATGCCTTTTTTGTGAGCTTTCAATTGTTTTTAATTTCATCCTTTGATAAAAAAATTTATTTTTTATTTTTATTTAATTTAGTCCTAATTCTTTTGGTGATTTCTTCTTTTAATTATTTTGTGAATTTATTTTTCTTTTCAATCTAACCCTTTAATCCAAAATTATCCATACTCTCATTTGTTATTTTTTAAAGCATTTTTTTTTTGTATCCTTGTTCCTATAATTGCTATGTTTTCTTTTTGATTATTTTGTATATTTTTTTAATTTTATTATTTAGCATTTAATTTATTAAAAATTAGGCTTCATGGTTTTTTCAGGTTTGGTACTTCTGATTAAATAGCCTGGGTCACGGGTTTTATAAGCTAACACAGGTTGATATCATTTCCTAAACTTATTTTCGTTTCGATCTCATTACTAAATATTGATCTTTTTATATATAAAATAGGTTTTGTGGTAAGTGGTTTTGTTAGGTTAAATTGTTTTTCACTTAAAAAATCATCAAATTAATACTTTTAGATGTTTTTTTTTATGATTTTAATATATTAATGTGAAATTAAAAAGAATCTAAAAATACTATAATATATTTTTTAATTAAAAAATACTTCTAAAAAAAACCTTACATCAAATTACAAAAGATGATATAAATGTGAGCCAAATAATTTAAGAAACGTTAAGCTTAAGTTAAAGTTGGATCAATTAGCTACCTAATAACACAAGTGGCCCACTCATATATAGTCTTCGATCAATTTGCTACCTAACAACACTCTGTTTCCCATTCCAAGATTTCCCCATATCAAAGTAATTGTAGCAAAGGACAATGTCTTTTTCAATCACAAATTGATTGCACGGTTATTAGCAATTGATTAAACTAGTCCCTCCTTTTTGATGAAATTATAAAGGCTTGATAAGCAAGGTTACCTCTAAAACTCTATTTTCTATAGCAAAAACATTTTTTAATTAACTTAAAAGCTAAAAATTAAAACAAATTAAAAAAAATCCGGCATTAAGCTACTTTATCAAATAAGAATCTAGAGACACCAAAATTAAAGTTGTTGGTAGCTAGAATCCGGCAACACAATAGCTTTTTTTTTTTATATAATTTTTTTAGCAACTTTCTTGCTTCTCTCTTAATTTCTAATAACTAAAACATTATAAAAATTGAGTTTAGAACAACAATATAATGAACTAAAATAACAAGAACTAGTTATTAAAAAAATTAAATTTTAGAAACCAAACTACAGTTATGTGCGCCTTTAATGGAAGAAGGCTCTATTTCTTCCATCATGTCAATTTTGGTCTTTCATGTCTCAATTTTTTTTTAACAATGAACTAAAACTCTATCTCATAAAATTATTTGTTAATTTAATGTCAAATATTTTAATATATAAGGTAACCAAGAGAAAACAAATAAAAAAGAAGTAAATTATAAAACCATAAATGATAGAACTTGAAAGGACTAATTGAAAAAGAAAAAAAGTTCAGCAACCAAATTATAAAACAATAAAAATTTCAAGGACTTCCTAAAGGAGAAATAAACTTTTGTGAGAGGATGAACATTGGAATGTATAGTTAACACCCACCTTTTTTTAGTTGCTTTATATAATGGAATATATAGTAAAGAAATAAACCTTTCTCTTTCTAAATTCTAAGGCACTGTTATAGATGCTAACTTCAGATCTTCTACTGATTTTTTCAATGATTTAGCAGTGTACGAGAGTGTCGGCTAAGGAATTCAGGAGGATGTTAGGTTCTTTTCGTGAGTTTATTAATGGATTTATGCTAAATAAAGTTATTAATTAGTTGAATGATAAGTATTGAGAGGATAAGATTTGATCTCCTAATTACTATATATATATATATATATATATATAGTAAGATTGGATTTGGAGAGAGAAAGATCTACATAACAAAAAGTGGACGAATTAATTGCTTCACATGATATCACCTAAGCTGAATATCAATTAGCACTTGAATTCAAAAACATGGTATAAATCTATTTTGACACGTGAAACAATTCATCCACCTTTTCCTTTGATTATTTTTGCCACGTTGTTTCGGTGATGGAGTTTTAAGATGTAATTCATCCTACTTATGATGACCATCTAAGAATTATTTCCTTACAGCATATGGTGAGAAGGAGCAATGAGGTGTATAGCACTGAGGTTGAAAAAAAAAAAAAAAAACCACCGGAACTATAAGAAATAATTTTTTATGTCCTGAAAATGAAGTTCTCAATTCTTATGAAGGGTCTCTATTAGCTAGATTTTGTAATTTTTTAAAGGGTTTCTATTGGCTAGATTTTGTAATTTTTTAAAGGGTTTCTACTGGCTAGATTTTGATATGTTATGTGATATCATATTATATAGTTTTGTATTGATCTTAGCAAAATTGTAGTATTCATCAAACCTACAACTATCATATTAGTTTAGTTTATCTAATGGTCGCCATGTGACAAATCTCTAGAAAGTTGAATAAATAAAATTCACATATATAAGCTTTGGGTCATCCTAGTTATGACACTATCTAGCCAATATATTATATCATTTTCCCATCCTAAATAATAATTACTTCCAAGTTATAAAAAAAAATTAAAAATTAAAAATTAAAACTACTTCACTGTTGTGTTCTAAAAGGTAGAAAAACACCATCTATGAGCAAATCCTTCCTTTTTATCATGAAATTATTTGATAACATCTGATTATTTGATAATTGAGTTTTTTTTTTTTATTATTATTAGTGGAGGAAAACAGCAATGTTGGAATCAAATCATTTTACACATTAAGCAACACTTTCAATGTTCAGAAGAGATGTAGAACGCTCTCATGAGCAATTGTATCAGACAAATCCTTCCTTTTTAATTATTATGAAATTATAAAGGCTTAATAAGTAAGGATTTGACCCGATCTTTGGTCTCAAGATGTACGATACCATACCCATCTCCATATTGATACATACATTGTGCCATTCTAGCAAGGTTCATAGCAACTCCTATAAAAGCTTGAGAGACATGGGAATTAGCAAATTGTTATTCATTTATTTTTTTTCATGCATTGTTAATTAAATTTCTTATTTATTCACGAGCTTCTTCTTCTTCTGAAGATTTGGTTTCATGCATATAACACTGAATTGATTTGAAAACATCTTCTCTTTCTCTTTTTAATTTATCCTGTAAATAAGAAATAAAAAATTAGTATAAATACTAAGAAAAAAACCCATCACAAATAGCCATTTTTACCGGTATGAAAATGAAAGACGTAAATAATTACACCCTGAAATAACTAATTGATCTAGATATTTACTAAAAAAATATACAAACCATGGATTTTTAAGGTGAAAGAGTAGGTGCTAAGGTGGAGATCGAGCCTTTTACCAACATTTCGAAAGTAATTTATTGGGCCAAATGAAAACCTAATGAGTAATAAGAGACCCATTTATAATTAAAGTAGGCATAATATGCTTTAAAATTCATTGTATTACTTGGGCAAGTCAGAGGCCCAGGCCTAGAGACAGGGGATCCATGGCTGAAAATTGAGCGAAGCAAGGGGAAAGTTGCAAAACAAATATCTTCAATCATTTAAAACTCAAATAGATAAACTCTGAATAGTTATTTAATTCTTGCATTATCTAATTACTGAAGAGAATGTTCAAAAACAAATATCTTCAATCATTTAATGCTCCATTTATGATATTAGTAGAAATCCATGAACTTCGTCAGAGAAATTTAAAATAAAAATAAAAATAAAAATGAAATGATTCAATACATGACTTTGTTTGCTTGAACTTCGTCAGCGATGCCATGGTGGTTGATGGCAATTGCAAAATTCTATTTCTAATTAAGCCATATTCAAGAACCCAAGAAGACTTTTGAAGAGGAGACACTGCTGAACAAATCCTTCTAGCTCCAAGACTGCAAGCCTCTCATGTTTTCTCCCCTGCTCTGCCAGTTTCAGAACTAATCCTTAATATTGTCAAACTATTGGAGGCAAGATTATCAAACTATTGATAATTTAATATAATTTTCCCCTCTTTTCAAGAACAAAATCATTTTCTTTATTTTTGATATATATGCTGTCTATATAATTTCATCAATGCTTTTACAATTTAATGCAAGTATTCACTAGATTTCCAATTATTTCTATATTTTTAATTTTCTAATGTACTGTGTAAAAGTGAGGAAATCTCTTTCATATCGGCCACTTGTAGAATTGATTCAAACACAGTGAGCATTTGAGATAGTTAGATAGAGAGAGAGAGAGAGAGAGAGAGA
>Ga0307516_10005621_pt1 | contig 14917 bp, 23 predicted proteins | sample 19_EM_MG_FD_203310 | JGI IMG/M metagenome (GOLD analysis project Ga0307516, IMG submission 203310) | Populus trichocarpa ectomycorrhiza microbial communities from riparian zone in the Pacific Northwest, United States - 19_EM | ecosystem: Host-associated > Plants > Roots > Unclassified | place...
TGCCGCCCCAGTGGTTTCGATCGTCAGGCAATATCAGGAGAGCCCGGAGGATATCTGGTCAGATATACTCCCGTCTGGCCCGGTGATTTCCGTCCGGCCAGATCAGAACCGTGCAGTTTTGCTGATGTACCACCGAAAACCCTCAAGGCCCACTCTCTGAAACGCTGCTCGATAACTGCGTCGAACTCACTCCCACTGAACTCCTGGAAGTCCAAACCTGACTCAGTTCTCCCCTGACAAAAACTACGTTCAAAAGGGGGTAAGTAGGACAATCCGAGGAGTGGTACCAAGGGCTTACTTTTTACACGACGTGTTTCCTGTTTTAGGATCAACGTGTGCAACAAAAAGTTGGGCAACACAACCCGCTTGATCCTCGAGGTTCTTGAGAATCTGTGACAACACCTTTGTAACCGAGGGCTGGTTCCTAGAATTTATGGGGTTAGATTGAGGATTGGAGATGACGGAGTAGAAAATCGCCTACTCATGATGCAGAAGGAGTTTTTCCCTCTTCTCTTCAGTGTCCTTGATCTCTGGTATCGACTTGTATAACTTCTTCCAGTCGTTCTCGCGGCGAGTGTTGACTTCTTTCTTCTGCTTCGCGTCCAGTTTGTTGTAAACTTCCTTAGCGATCTTGATTTTGAAGCTGATGGGGATGTGAGAACCAGGACTGGCCGCCGAACCGGGGGTTGGGTCATCCTCGTCCGCCAACATATGCGAATGCTTTTCTTTTTCCCACCGGGAGATGACGACTTCGCGAAGACCGGAGTCCCAAGCATAAGTGCAGTAAGCCTGGGCGGAGGCGAGCTTCCGCTTCTCGTTTTGATTGAGTCGTAACTTCGGCTTGCGGGTGGGGGTGGTGGTGGGGAGCTTTGCACCTAGACGAGCGGCGTTGTGAAACCACGTCCGAATTCTCTGATGGGCGACAAGTCAGCGGTCGTGGATAGGGCAGTATGGGTTAGCAATACGCACCACTTGTGTCTTCGAACGGATGACGAGGATGGCGTTCTCGCGCCCACCATGCAGCTCGACGGCCTTGGCGGGCGGGTCAATCGGCCACGTCTTTTGCCAATGGTCGAATATAGGAGGCCAGAATCGATTCAACGTGCCGTCATTCTGGTGAGTGAGGTAGAGGGACCACTTGTTCAGCATGTAGTCAAGTTGGGCGCCGGTTTTCCACGCAGCCCGAGGAGTTTTGGGTTTGCCAGCAGACGAGGGAGGAGAGCCAGCGGTCGACGAGGGATGAGAGTCGGTGGTAGACGAGGGAGGAGAGCCAGCGGTAGACGAGGGAGGAGCGTCAGCGGTAGACGAGGGAGGAGAGTCAGCGGTAGACGAGGGAGGAGAGGCAGTAGGGGTGTTGGTGGTTGATCGGGGAGGCTCGGGAGGGAGTTCGGTGGTAATCCCACCAGACGCCAGTGCCGGAGACGGATTCTTCGATCGTTTGGATACCATCGGAGACAGTCGAACAAGTAAAGACAGAGAGGGGTGGTGTTCTAGTCGAGCCGATAAAACAATTTATATATGTTCTCCTCCAACACACCGACAACCTCCGCCGACGAATACTGTGGCAACGAAAACAGAACAAATGCATTGCGGCCACTTTCTGCATCGCACGTGTAGTCGGACGCGTTTGGTTTCGGAAAAGAGACGACTAGATGGATGTGTTTTCTCATGGAATTTCTGACATCGCAGCAAAGTCTGGGAATGACCCACCAGAGTAGAGCAGCCCAGAGAACACGACCATTAAAATCGGGGGAACGCGAAGTTGGGTGAGCGCCCATCGTGTCTGTCGGCGCATGTGTTTTGGGGAGTGAGCGCCACCCCGAGCGCAGAAAACGACACGAGGCAGCTTGGACAAACTGGTTGTCATGCAAGTCGCTGCACATTTGAGTAAAAATCATCTTATCAAACTTCGATTCATCGAGAGATGGTGTCAACGAACCTTTCGGACACCCCGTGGTGTGTAGGAAGGCGCCTTCAGGAAATGAAGGTCTGACCACGCCAGTTGAAGTCCCATTCCGAGTCAGAACCACCTCATCAAACTTCGATCCATGGGTAACGAAGTCAACACGCCGTTTTCACCCCGACGTGCAGGAAAGTGAAATGCTTGAGTGTAAATCCCGGGAAACGAGGTCTCGAGGGTCTGGCCTTTATGCCAGCCAAAGTCCCATTCCGAGTAAAAATCATCCTATCAAACTTCGATCCATTGAGCGGTATGTTGGAAAGATGAAACAAAAGCACACCCATGACGAGCGTCAGTCGACGCCATCTCCATAACGCACACGCCCGCCCACCCTAACCCTTGTCTATGGCTAGAAAGGTTCGGCCAGGAGTCAGGGAGGAACAGAGGGCGGGAAACCAGAGGGCGTGGGAGACTTGGCGGGCGTGGGACACCAGTCCAGATATATCAGTGGGGCAGCCGCGATTGATCGTCGCCTTTCCACTTCAGCTCTGTGCTGGCGGATGGCATGCTCACTCTTCCTTTCTCGAAGTGATGCGCGTCTCTGGTGGAGATCCCTTTCCCACTTAACCCCTCCAGGGGCATCCAAATACTTGAAACATCGCCTCCCGACTATTCAAATATCACCAACTTTGGACGCTGTTTCCCTCGTCTCTCTTCAGCTCGTCTCTCTCCAGCTCGTCTCTCATCTTATACTCCACCTCTCCATTGCCTCTGTTACCAACGTGGTCATAAACTCGATAATGCGCCACCCACCAACCGATAGAAACACGATCCAACTTCCCACCACCTCCGCTTTCAATATCTGCGACGGTCTCTTCAAGATGGCGAATTGTTTGGTCGTTGAACTCCCCGATGCCCAGTTGAGGGACGTCCGTTACGCCCTCGAAACCTTGGTGTCAAAGGTCGACCGACTGTTGGAGTCCGGCGAATATGACCTTTCTTTGAACTTCGACGGTCTCGCAGTCAACCCCGGTGAGTCTCCCAGGTTCTATCCAGATATTTACGCACTCACCTTACCTTCTCTAGACATCCCGGGGGCCGAAGACTTTGGCACACCCACAACTTCGAGCTCCTCCACCAGCGAATTTGGGATGTCCTCGATCTCCACCACTGCCAATATACACGGTAGCGGGTTAACATCCCTCTCCCCCTCGCCTCGACACCACCGTCAGAACACCGTCAGAATTCCGGCTCCTACGATCTTGACCCCAACTCCGGCCCCAACTCCGGCCCCAACCACTACCCCAATCCCGCGCCATGGCTCATTCCCCTTTGTTGTTTCCTCACGAAAGGGCGTTGGCCTACCCAACTATAGTCACCACCCCCTATTCGTTCAACCAGGTCGGTCCCTTACCTACCTGCACACTTAAACTCTGACCGTTTATCCTAGGCATTCCGGGTGCTTATCAGAACCCTCCGACGGCCTCGGGGCTCGCAAGTCGAAACCCGTATCACGTGGTCTGCAAGGGGCTATACGTGGGTATCTTTCAAGATTGGTAAGCCTTTGTTCATTATCCCCCACTTTCATTTCGTTGATGACTTTCAGGGATGAAATATCGCCATGGGTTAGGGGTGTCCCTGGAAGTCTCTACCGTAAGGCTAAGACGTGGGATGAGGCAAAGGATATGTACAATGCGCGGCTTGCCACTGGCGTTGTTGAGATCTTGCGTTGAGGTGGCTTACCCCTCCGTCGTGTCTCGCATCAGCTCGTGGGTCAGTTCTCACCCACTCGTAGATCAGTTCTCGCCCACTCGTAGATCAATTTTTGTCTGCTCGTAAATCAGTCCTTGTATTCCTGTGGCCCAGTCGTCGCCAGTCCGCCACTTAGCCCTACCGTTATCCCCCGAGTGTTGTCTCTTCTCATGTCCCTGTATCTTCTTGTGGTCTACATGAAACCCGTTCACTTCTCCCCGAACGTCCCACCGCATGCACTCGGAGCACAAATTTTGAAAGACTTGATACTCTCTATATGCGCCTGGTTTGCAGAAGATGCGGATGATGCTCGTTAGGGCCAATGTTAATGAGAGACGAGTGTACTACCGCCGGGGTTCCAGTGCACCACTCCCATCCTCGTACGTTGACGTAGAGCTGAGCGGATGGCCTCGTACGGAACAACCACAAAGACGGGACTGGAAGGCGATGAGTTGGGTTACACATGAGCCCGAGCGTGAGAGATGTATTCTAGTATACATAATTAATGATAGGGCACGGAGCGACATAGGAGGGCCCCCGAGGTTCGGTCCACTGGGCTCACGCGTTCAAATCCGTGGAAAGATAGTATCCCCGCACCAGAGTAAATCGTTGCATGGAGACCAGGATTATATTCTGACTTATCCTGACGAACGTTGGACTGTAGTGCTGTGGATCATCAGGGTCGTGTTCAAATATTTGTCATGTCTCTTGTTGAATTCCTCGGCTGCCTTGGGGTAATCTCCGTAGAACCGAGAGGAGATATCCTCCGAGATCGAGCTCTCTATCCCTCATCCGCTTGACGGTGCCCATGACCGAGCTCCCATGCAATCCATGCCCGACGCAGTGGGTGGGGTCTCCTCAGGTCCTCCGTAAGTCCACAGGTGTTCCCATGCGAATCCGTGAACTCTACACGTGGTAACATCTCCAGAAGGCACAATGTATTCGTTGTGTGCCTGTGATCGAGGAAACCCAACTTGTGGGCGCTGGGATCGGAGGTTGGATCGGAGGACTTTTGTTCAACGGAGTGCCCCCCCTCCCCCGAAGTGCTGCTGAGATTAGTTAAGCTGTTGTACCAACCCAGTAAATGTTTTAAATAACTCTGTGTTGGAGGTGTTCAAGTCATTTGTTGTATACACTGCTGGTTCGGACCCCACCCGGTATGCGTGCGAGGGCAACCGATTATGATCCTGGAGGTCAGCCGTTTAACCGCGAGCATGCTCTCGCATGAGACCAATGACATACAGAGTCATTACCTCATCGTTCATGTTCAGGGATCTCCCAAGGTAGGTAAACCTGAGCTTTGGCGGAGTTCAGCACACTAAGGCTTGGCTCGGTCGACAGATGGTTGTGCCTCTCGCGACCTCATCACCTTTTGCGAATCCCTCATCCGCCCACCATATAGTTCTAGGAATACACTATCGTAGGTGTATAGGTAGAGTCTCACATGTTTCGTGTTGAACGCGATGAACCCGCCATGTGCTGGGTCACCATCTCCCTGGTCCCCATACACAATGAACATCCGGCGAAGGATGAGTAAAAGCCAGCTCAAGGTTTTCGCCACCCGAAGATATACTACGTAACATCTCAGAGCTGCCTTCCTTGGGACCTGATACTCGTTGAATTCATCTAGGTGTAAGTATCACTCGGGTTCTACTCCGAACCAGTTCAGCGCATCCTGAGTTGGCCGTGTGAGTGGCGAAGTGTCTAGTATATTGAATAATATACTACAGTATCCTTGTAATCCTATTGTAGTATACGCACGTCGTAAACGAGCACGGAAACATGAAATCCGAGAAGCGGAGTGTGTGAGGGGGGAACGAAACACGGAAATCAGAATAACTCACCACGCGCTAGACCCGATTAAAGGTAGTTTGTAAAACATAACAAGGGTGTTAGGGAGAGCCAGAAGTCCCCAAACACCATGGTCAGATGGATTTTACGTGCAGGAGAGTGTGCGGGGAGACACGGCATAAAACCGTTGTAGCAACCTCGAGAAAGATCAGAACATCACATCATGCGCCAAGGTTCACACGAGTGGAATAGACCTACCAATGAAGACGCGGGATAGCGAACGCAGTTCAATCCAGCATATGGGAGATCGTGGTCACCGTTCCAGTTACAGAATTTAAATGCCTTGAGAAGTGTTCAGCACGATGCTACCAGACCCCAGGGACCAAGACATGGTGGACCACTTGTGTCTGGAATACACGAGAGAAGGGAGCTATTGAGCCAAGGGAAGGCCAGGAGGGTAGGAAGATTGATGGAGGGAAAATGTACCTATCAGGACGAGTGGCGGTCAGAATTGCACGGGTATGACCCTGGGCTATACACGGACTTATGGAATACCTATCAACATCCACGCGCCCCACGGTACAACCTCCGGTACCACTCCAGGAGAGCCGAAAACGGCGGGGGAGCAAATCAGGTATCGCGAACGATCCAGACGGCTGTGCCATCCAAACGACACGTTGGTCGCAGAAGACTCGTGGGTAGTGAGTAAAACCTAATAGATAAAGAGAGTGCGTTAGAATACCACTCAACGTGAGGGCGAGGAGGGGAGGATAGGGAAGCGCCCGAGCAGTGATCCGGGGCCCGATCACTTGCAAGACGCGCTCCAGAGCCTCTTCCAAGTTCCCCCAGCCTCTTAGGTTCGGGAGCGGGAGGATGAGAATGGGACACACACATTTTTGCGCTAAAGAGTGGAATTTTCGAACCGCAATAGTATGGGTGACCAAGCCATCCCCGCCCGGGCCGCGGCAAATGGGCAGAGCGGCGAATTGTGCAGTGTCCGCTGCCGAGTTGGTCCCGCTTTACTGGGCGCGGGTGTGAGTCCTAAAGGAAGTTGGATACAAGGTGTTGCTTCGTGTGCCCTGGAGGCGGTACCCCGCTAATAGGATTGCGCGGCCCGCCGGGGGTACCGACCCCGAGTTCCGCGTACTTCGATCTCGCCGCGGCTCCGACGTTTGACCACTTCCCACTTCCTCCCCAGTTTCCTCCCCGGCCTTCTTCCTCCATCAATTCGACCGGGGTTCCTGCACTTGCTAGTCCCCCCATCCCCTCTGCCATGCTCAAACGGCCGGCAAATGACCCCAAACGTGCTCGCAAGAAAAAGAAAGGTAACGCGTCATACGCGTCGTCGAGCCTTGATCCAACCCCCGAGGAGAAGATGGTTGTGGAGGACGTTCGCGTTTGGAATATCTCGATTTCTGAAGCAACAGGACGCATCAGAGGGACCAGAAAAACTCACAAGCACTACCAGCAAGTATCGCCGAGCCCACCCGGAGGACCCGCAATGAGCGAGAATCCAGAAGGGGCCGAAGCTACTGCCACCTTCGAGGATTCCGGAAACCTCGCGGATTCCGAGCTCTCCCCTACGACGGCCAGCAAACAACGTCCAAAGCGGAAACGCGTAAGGGTACTCAAGGAAAATGACAGCGTAAGCGTGCATCGTAGATCTCAAGCTTTTGGCTTACTCGCATTCCCAGACAAGGATGAAACAATGGCTCCCGTATCGCCCAGTTGTCCTTGACGAGGTATCCCGTCACGACGGCTTGGGTGACGCGCTTGGTGGATCCGGACTGTGTCCCAATTGCTTGGCCGGTGCGGCACGTTTCAAATGTATCGACTGTTCCGGCGGGGTGATGCGCTGCTCCGAGTGCATTGTTTCGCTTCATCAGGAGCTCCCGCTCCACAGGCTCCAGGTATGTAGGCATCTTGTTCCATGCTAACTCGAATTGACCTCGGCCCAAGATGTGGAATGGTAATTTCTTCGAGAGAGCTACCCTCGAATCCCTTGGTCTTATCATCAACCTCATTCATCTCACCGATGTCTGCCCCGTCGGCCCGGAAACCCAGCGAATCCTCGTCGTTGATATGTCCGGCCACCACTTCGTCCGTGTTAGGTTCTGCGCGTGTTCCACCAGCTCGTTCCTAGAGCCCTTCCGCCAGCTATTGAGGTTTCGATGGTACCCCGCATCAACGATTCGACCAAAAACCGCCTTCACGTTTGATCTCTTGGATACGTATCACAAACTCTCGATGCAGGGAAAGTTGAATCTATTCGATTTTTACACATCAATCATGCAAAAAACCGACAATCGTGGATGTGAGAAGGTCAAGGTATGCTGGTTTATTTGGAGCGTTAGCTGTGTGGCTCAAATCTGTCGACAGTATAGGTATCACGAGATGTCGCGTTGTGTCCGGCAATGGCGCCACCTCAAGGACATCAAACGGGGCGGTGCCGCCCACACCTCTGTGGCGGTCGACGATCTTGATGACGGGGCTCTCGCGATTGAGTGTCCAGCATGTCCTCACCCGGGACGGAACCTACCCCCAGACTGGATGGACGCACCCGAGGATAAAGCGTAGGCCCTATTCTCATTTCCTCGTGTTCGGTCTTCGATAACCATTCGTTGCAGGTGGTTATACAGTCTCATCCTCGCGATGGATGCAAATTTTAAACTCAAGCAAAAGACGCGCGATATCAAAGACCCAGAATTCGGGTCCGGGTTGGCGTACTTTGTGAACGTCAAAAAGTTTGAAGAGCACCTCAAGCGTCTCCTCAAGCGTCCCGCTAATGAGAACGAGGTGAGGGCCTTTCCACCTATCCTATCGTTGGATGGAGAATTTACACCGCACGAGATTGAGACTTGCGGTTCGGAATTCCATGCTGTGAACCAGGCGAATTTAAAGCAGACGAAAGATTTCACCGTGTCTGGCGTGGGCGCGGTGGTTTGTCGGCACGGTTTCGTTCGCAAGAATGGTGTCGTTGACTTGCAAAAAGGTGAGAGGTGGGTATCCGTTATTTGATCATACCCCGTCTCGTTTGGTTGACTTGTGCAAGGTTCGCCAACATGGACTTCCCCTTCCTAACGACCTTGAAAGGGGAAAAGGTCAAGATTGTCAAGATTTCTTATGACATCGTGTGCCGCTGGTGGATCAGATTATTTCAAAGAATGGGGAACTATTCCGAGGAGCTCCAATTCCCTGGTAACAAGTTCGATCTGCAATACTTCATTCCAAAGTTCCACCTCCCCGCGCATGGGTCAGGTTGTCACACAAGATATTCATTCAACTACCGGCCGGGTGTTGGGCGCACGCATGGGGAGAACATTGAGTCTGGGTGGGCCCACACCAACCCGGCAGCCATTTCAACACGAGAAATGGGCGCTGGCGCGCGACACTCAGCGCTCGACGGGCACTGGGGTGGTTGGAATTGGCGGAAGATCATCGGGTTTGGTAGGTTTTACATGGTATTCAGGTTTATTGCAAGCAGCCGCTGACGCACCGATTGAAGGACCACTGCTGTTGAAGAATCTACGTGAGGGTCTCGAGATGACGAACCAGTGTGAGGAGGCTTGCAGCGATTTCGAGAAGCAAAGGCCCCCGGCAATGGTCCACGAGTGGAAGATGGTGAAACGTAGATGGGAGATAGACCCTACGCAGCCAGACCCGTATGTACTGGTTGAGAGAGGTAAGAATGGTCGTTCACACCTCTCCCCCGGTGCTGACCTCTGAGTTCTCGCAGCTTCGAGTATCAGCACTGCAAAACGGATGCTCGCGGAGATCGAGGCGCGCGAGGCCAACTCCAGTGACACGTTCCCCCACAAGCTATTTCCCTCCTCGTTTGTTAACTTGGGTCTCGAGATTGAGGATCTGCAGTGCGTGCTGTCATTCCCCCGCATTGTGATTGCACTAAACCTCATTCCTGCAGACAACAGATAATCGAACATCTGGAGTCTAAGGTACCACGCACAGATCCGCAGAAGCTGGAGATTCAAGAACGAAGGAACACCGTCGCCCGGCGGTTCAGGACATGGAAGACCGCCCAAGCCGTGTACATGCCACAGGTGATTGGATTCCAACCTGACGAGCAGGGTCTGTTTGCCTCAGGCGACCTGGACGAGCTCGAGGAGTCGAAGCCCGAGCTCTGGTCGCTCTTCCTTCCGTCTCAACTCTCTGAGGGCGACCGGTCGTCATCCCACAAGGGCGTCACAGAGACCGAACTCGCCCTCCGCCTGGCACAGGCACGAGACAATTTGGTTGACTTGAGGCGTCTCAGGCGGACCCTCCGAAGCATGAAGATGTTCTTCAAATCCAATGTAGTCGGGGAAGGTCAGAAAACCCAGACGAAGTCGAGGGCTTCAGAATCCACTGTCACCGTTCGAATCAACCGAGCGGTACGGCGCTACCGCCTTGCCTATACCGCACTTCTTTCCTTGGATCCTACGGGTGATTGGCGCAAGGAGTTTTTGGAACTCACGGACAAGGATAATCGCGGGCCTGGGAAGGAGTTGGGTGAACGAGGTGTTGGAGATGGCCGTTACGCGATGTCTTGGATTTGGACTTCGGGAGGTGACCACGCGGCTGATTCTTCTGACCAGGAGGTGAACGAAACTGTTCGGCACGAGTGGATGACGTGCAGGGCGAGGGCTGATCGTTGGAGGGAGGAGTTGGATTTGCTGCAGGAGGAGATGCGTCGGGTCATTGCGTTCCTCGAGTGGAAATCGAGTTGGTGGGTTGGAAAAGTTGGATCTCGGTCAAGTTCCGCCACGGCCGACATCCAGCACGGGATCGATGCCTATGCTCGCAAGCAAGCGAGTACATACCATTTGCTCGCGGTTTCCCTCGCCAACCAGTGGTTGCCTCATCTCCTCGAATGGAAGCTCGATATCACATGGGCGAAGGTCTACCCCTGGGCCATTGGGATCACACATGTCCAAGGCGAGGGTTCCTCGAGCACCCAGGAGAACCCGTCATCAAGTGATCCATCTGTGACGGAAATGGGTCACCCCAGCACGGAGCAAAGTGGTGGTATCAACCCGGCGGACCCCAGTGACGACGGAGACGAGAGCGACGGCGAGGATCATCTGGGAGTTGATGGTGGGATTCTTGATGAGGGAGAGGATAGCGATGCACTTGCGATAGGGTTCGAGTATGATGACAGGTATATGTCTTGATTGATAAGTCGGTATTTTGTTCGAAACTCCTCCAGGAGAACATGCGCGAGCATTACACGTGTTTTCAATTGTACAACAATGGAGTGAATAAGAATTTGGAGGGTACAAATAGGGATCTACATGCCAAGGCGGCCGAGGGTCTGGGAGAACGGAGGGAGAGTTAAGTAAATTTCTGAGTGGTCAGTGGGCGATCCGGGAAACGATGTTGTTCGGTCATATCGGGAACGGTTTTGACATCAGCGCGTGCAGAATTTCAACATTCGTGTGGAGGTACCCCGATTGTGAAGACCGTCAGGGTGACTGGGATCGTTTGGGAACGAGGCAAAATGTGTTGGGATAAGCGGCAAACTCCAAACGTGGAGGGATATTGCGGAGGATTCGTTGACATGCGTAGGGAGTGCATGTATGGTTTCTGTCACCGAAGCTGTGGGCGGGTCTGGCTACTGTGACATTTGAGCAGAAGGTAGTCAGAACGTGGTCGGAGGGACTAGATCCCACAAAACTCACCATCGCGAAGTTATCGGTGAATTTCTTTCGGGAAATGAGTTTGGGTCGGAGAAAGGCGGGTGTTGTGGTTGGCGAGATCCAGACCATCTGCGTGGGTGACAACGACAGGATTGGGGCATTTGTCAGTGTCGGGCCATTCTCAATGGACGCAGAGGACAGCGCTGGAGACGCTCGCACCGGAGCCCAGCTTCGAAGGCGGTCATTGGGCGCGGTTTGAATAGGCTCACAGGGAAATCACGTTTGGCAACTTAGACAGTACGATTTGAAGGGTGGATGTACAAAACAAGGTTTCTTTCATATAACTACGTGCTATTGTGGCGAACGAACCCGGGGGCGAACATACGGGGATACAGGAAGCCTGTTAGGGCGTCAGTTAGTAAAGGGAGGAGGATTCGAGTTGATTGGGGTGTTTGCGCACCATTGATATCGAACGAGGGTGGATAGTCGGTCTCGTGATAAGTGTGGCGGTGAGGTGAGGAGATTCTGACCAATGCAGGGATGAAGGATCCGTGTGGGATTTTATTTGCCAGAGTCGAGCGCGGACAGTGGTGTTGCAAGATCTGGATGGCCGTTGGGGTATAAATGATGCTGATTTTTTGAACGGGGAGAGCGTTTGCCCTGAGGAACGGGGACCGACGCACCAATAAACCCATGGAACATATTGGTAATGCCCCTGTACTGTTGAACTCGGCACGGTTCGCAAATGCGAACTGGGATTGCGGGTTGTCCGGGGTTGGGTTTTGAGGTTCGAAGGCTCGAGTTTCTGTCGACCGTCGAGAAATTGGTGGGGGGGGCGCGATAGTCTCCGGATAATGCAAAGCGTCGGCGGGGAACGGGAATGGCCATGGGCCCCCCAACCTGCTCATGGGTGGAGCGTAAATTGGGGTGGGGTTTGGTGGGGGGATGACTGGTGAGTACGTGGGTGAGAGTGCGGGTTGATACAGCAGACGCGTTTGATCGGCGAGCGGTTAACAAAGGTTGGCGGGGGTTTGGAGAGAGCTCCAAAGTCCACGTGGCGGGGAGCGGCGTGGCTTGGACGTGGTGATGGGATGAAATCTTGAAATGGATGAAACTCCTGTCGGAAAAGAGAGTCTTGAGCGATGTTAGGGCGGAGAGCGAGCCCGACGGCTTGGCCGCGACGCCCAAGTGAGAGAGACGTACTACCATAAGAGGAAGGTGTTGTCCCGAGTCGAGCTAGGTGCGCTGGCTACGAGAGAGATATAACACCTACCAACATTGAAGGGGTGTTCTAATGAACCTGGAAGCTGGGAATGGGCGACAACGGATTTCGCCGATCTCGAGTTATTTTATATTGTACGGCTGGTCGAAAAATTCGATCAAACTATGCTGACAGGCTATTGAAGGCGAGACACGCAGGATAGTTATATCGGAGGAAGCTACACAACGGTACATGTGATTGAAGCGAGTGCGGGAAGGTAGGTAGGAAAGCGAGCAGGCCGGTGGAATGGCACATCCAGCAATCCAACGGTAACGAGCTGCTATACGTGTGGGCTTGAAATTAAGGAAGTGGCTGTCGAGAAATAGGGATGGGATATGGGGTCGGTAGAAGGGAAGGGGTGGGCATTAGATGACTGAGGGCACTATCAGTGATGTTGAGGGCGCCGAGAACTGAGTGCACCCACCGCGAAGTGGGAACAACGAAATGAACGGGGTTGTGGATCAGAACAAGGAAAAATCCTTGATGGATTCGGAGGTTGGCCGGAGCGTACAATGGGAGTGAGTGAGTCGCAGTGGCAGACACCGGCACCGTCATTTGTCGGAGGGAATACGAGGCGGGAACAAAGTGTGCCCCGATCGGCGAATCGGGAACACTTCACAACAAAGTACACGAGGGGGGAGGAGCCCTCACCAGTCAACACGATAAGCGAGGACCCCGGAAAATAGCGCCAGAGGTTCGCCGGGGCGAATTTGGCAGGGGGAGGCCAGAATTGGCCCAAAAACGTTCGGACTGGGACAGAATTTGGCGGGGAGACCACCGAAAATCTGGCCGGGAACGTTCGGACTCCCGGCGAACCTCTCCCGCCTATTTTCCGGGCTCCTGATAAGTGATTGAAGACAACCGAGGAACGGGGGATATCTGGTGGGAACGACATCAACCAAAAGCATAGCATATAAGAAGGGAAATAGGGCCACTCACCGGGAGACGCGATAAACGAGGCGCGAACGGGTGGACCTGGAGCAAGTGGCATGGCGTCGGGAGACCACGTGGGGCGGCAGAGGGGGATGCTATATAGAGGAATGCGAGGACCCTAGATAATTGGCACCGAGGGTGTATTTTGGGAGGCGGTGGCTGGGGGAAATTGGAGACAGTGACGATGCTCAGAAGGAAGGTGATAAAGAAGCGGGAGACGAGACAATGTTTGGAAGAAGGCGATAAAGAAGCGGGAGGGGAATTGGGACGTGATTCGGAGATGGGTGGATAGCTGTTGACCAATCAGATGGGATGACGTCTCATCAGTGCATGCGACAAGAAGAACAAAAAGGGAAGGGGATTCCCAAGCAGGAGTATATGTTGAATGAAACTGAAAATCCGTTGCCGGAAGCGTCACGTTTTGGGAGCGTGTGAGGTGATATGGTAGGGCAATATCCCGTTGGGGAGTGCGACATGCCGACAACCAAGCGGCGGAGCGAGGAAGGGAAATTGCCGAGAAGCGGGCCGAAGGCGGGTTGGAGACGAGCGAGTACTTGCCAGTCAATAAAAAACTGCAGCGTGCGAATAGCGTACAAGAGGGATAGAGAGCGTGGATTGGCAAACGGAAAACACGGTAGGCGAGTGGGCGAGTGAGAAGGCGAGTTACCGAGGAGGGAAGGGTGGATTCAATGAAAACAGCTGTCCGTCGACCAATCACGGAGGTGGCATCTGAGGAACTACAGTTGGGGAAAGAGGTTACTGACTGGGGAGCCCGATAAGCAAGCAAATGGACAAGGGAGGAGAAGGAGAATTACCGAAAGAGGGGAGGAAAGAGCGGCTCAAAACAGCTGAGTACCCCGGCAGCCAATCAACACGCGACATGTATGGTGTTCAGACGCGTGAGGGAAACCGATCAGTGAGGAAGGGGTGGTCACCACTCACTTTGTGTCTAGGTTGTTTGATTGGCTGTAAAGGGGCGGCGCAGGACCTGCATTGGAATGCAATCGGGGGGACGGAAACCCCCAGTGGATAGGCCGCGCGGCCCACGGGAGGGGACAACGAAGGCGGGCAATCCGATTGCAGCGTGTGGAGGCCGGATCGACGCGACCGGGGGAGTGCGAACCAATCGTGGGGCAGGGTAAACATTCCCACGGTTGCGACGCATCCCTGGACCCAGGGAATTACCTCGGCGGCGAGGAGGAGGGTTTCCCAAGTGGAAACCCGCCCAGTGCATACATCGGGGCGATTGGCGCCAACGATTCCGCCTGATCGCGGGAGGCGGTCGCGCCATCACTTGAGAAGCGGCTGGTTCACACGGTTGCTTCGCTTTTCTCGTCGGGAAAGGCAACAGCGAGGCCGGCATGGGACCCAAAAGTATGTATATATGTAGGAATAATCACTATTTATGGTGGGGGAAGGGTCCTGTGGGCCGAGCGGCGAGGACAGGAAGTGGTCCCAGTGTGGCTGGAAACCCCCACCCATTTTGGTAACCCAGTTCTCGAGCTTGCTGCCGGGTGCTATCAGTGAGTGTGGTGAACGTTGCACCTAAGTGGGCTTATCAGCCATGGGAAGCAAGCGGGAATCAAGTTTATCGGGTTAGAGTTTACAATTGTGACCACCACGGCTGCCCTCCCACCCCTCCCGTCC
>Ga0307516_10005622_pt1 | contig 14916 bp, 13 predicted proteins | sample 19_EM_MG_FD_203310 | JGI IMG/M metagenome (GOLD analysis project Ga0307516, IMG submission 203310) | Populus trichocarpa ectomycorrhiza microbial communities from riparian zone in the Pacific Northwest, United States - 19_EM | ecosystem: Host-associated > Plants > Roots > Unclassified | place...
TTTGACGAAATACTCCAATCGCTCGCAAAAATAGCTCAAAGACATGCGAAACCTGTGATCGACTCCATCATGCGTTGGAGGCGGATTCAATATGAGCCTGTTGCCCCTGATATTATCGACTCTCATGCATCACAGTCTCCTCTAGCAACGCGTTCCACTCGTCCACTGGATATATCAGGAATTCTTACGGAACGCAAATCCCTTGTTGCAATCTATATTACGTGCCGCGCCCTGATTGCAGTCACGCAGTCGATCACGAAGGATGGACTTGGTGAGGCTCTCGGTCACATGCTCGAAGAAACAACTTTCGACCAGTTTCGCAAACCGGATTTGAGGCTCCTCAGCAACTCGTCGAATCACCGTGTGAATGCAGATCTGTATGCAACCCTCTTGGGTAATATTGCTAATGTTCGGTAGGCACCCCTCAATCAATACTATATACTCGCCTCACTCGTCAATACCTAGGTTCATGAGCGTGTCTGACCGTTTCTTGGCTGAATTGGACCCTGTCGCCCAGGGACAAGTACCTAGGGATCTCCACACGAAGTATGAGAGTCTCATTCGGGGGTTGCAGCATATTCAAATAAAGGCATGTGATGCACACCTCACGACATTAATCATACTAACCGGATGACCATAGGTATGGCCACCAGAAGCTTTTGAAGAAGGGGCCGAGTTTATGGAGGCCATAGCCAAGTCCTTTGTTAACGCTCATGGTCAACAGTTCAAGACTGTCTTCGCAGAAACACTCACTCGTATATTGCATCCAATTGGAAAGGTCCGTTTGGAGCAGAATGGTTGGTTACTGCTATTGAGCGATTAAAATTAGACAGCTCAAGCCGAAACTAACAACCCGCAGTGGGCAAAGGCTATCGAAATGATCTACCCTAAAGCAAAGGAAATGATGTCGAAACCACGTTACTGGCCCATCGCATTCCCCCTAGCGATAACAAGTCTGTGCGTCGCTCACCAAAGTTATTTCCTGAAGCACTGGTCAGGATGTCTCGACACCGCATGCTCTAAGCTAAAGGTAGGGATAAAATTTGATTTCCTTGACTGCGTATTAATGTTTTGGGGTGTATAGGAGAAGCAGTTGAGAATAATCGCTATGAATGGGATTATTCGCCTCGTATGGACATACCTCTATAGATGCCAAGAGTCTGCGTCGACGACTACCACGAGGATAGAATCTTTTCTGAAGCAGTTCTTCCCGTCCAACCGCTTGGCGATTTTCCCTCCTGAGGACTGTCTTGAACAATTGACGTACCTTGTCCATTTTGTTCTTTCCCGGCACTTTGACTTTGGACAAGACTTCTGCTTAGGCCTTTTGCAGGAGTCCTCAGTCCAGCTAGTCCAGCAATTAGGGGGCGTCTTTTCTCCTGACCGGATTTATGTGGGTTCACAGGCCATTCTCTTGACATTGAATGCCACAGAAAAAGACGTTACTACTCCAGCCTGGCCTTCCACTTGTGATTTTTCCGTCATCCCAGCTCGCGACGATTATCCGATATGCTCTGAATTTGTGCCCGCGTCCCTTCTCTCAAAACCAGGCATGAAAACTCTTTTAGAACGCTGTGGTTCTATTCTCGTAAATCTTGCCATTTTTACCAGCCCTTCAGCTAGCCATATGTCGGTCTTCGATGAACAGTGGTCTCAGGCACGATTGAATGTCTCACAGGAGGAATCCAATAATTACACCATCCGACGCCATCCGGACGGTCCCACAGTGGCGTACCCAAACCAACTTGGACCGCAAGTTACCTTGTTACAGACTTGCTTCCAATCATGGCCTCGCTGCCTTCACCCTAGCATCACTGTTCCCGACGCCGTGGACACACTCTTGCGATGTGTCATCCACGTTGAACCGATGCTTGGAGAGGCTGCCTGTGCGGCGCTTCAACGATTCGTCACTTGCCGGAAACATGTTTTAATAGTCCTACAATGCTTTGCCGATTTTCTCTTCAGCCCTTCTCGCATGGCTCGGGGGTGCTCGGGGGTGCGACTGCGGGTGGAGTTTCCGAAGGCCCTTCAGCTATGGGTCAATGTCGTTTACGGATGGATACGTGATCTACTTCAACAACCCCCGAATTCCACCCCTGATCTAGATGAGATCATGGCGAGATGCCACGAAATCGAACGGGGAGCATTATTCCTCTTGACGCATGAGACGCGTTCAATCCATTACGCTGGAGTTAAAGTAATTCGTCATCTAGGTCTATTGGCAGACCATATTTTACCAGCTGACGTGACGGGAACCTCACTTCTCTGGGTGCAATATCTGCACGGTAAAGGAGTTGAAAAGACCTCCTATCTTACAGGTTATGATGAACTGCTCGACAGTCCAGCGCTTGCTCGATTGGAACAGTGGCGGCAGGCAAGTCGGATCGATGTCGCGCTACGAATTGCAGACAGCTCCAACGAGAAGGACCGGAACCTGTGGCCTTACGTTTTCCCTGCATTTTTGCAGGCCAGCATGGAACTTGGAGTCGCTATAGGGCCTTTCAGAGATGCTGTAGTCGCGTCGGCTTCACGGTACCATCCTATCATATCACATCTTGCAGGCTTGAGCACCCGAATCCCTGCGGGTCTGCCGACACGTATGCAAGGAACTGAGAGAGACAGTCCGAGATTTCTCCGGGATATCAAGCCCTTCGTCGACCAATGGCGAATCTGGGTCAAAGTGCTCTGCGCAACTGCCACACAGTCGGAGTCGAGCCGGCCGGCCCTGACGTCACTTGGAAGGGAGCACACACGCGCCCCGTCCGATGCAAGTTTCGAACGGGAACGGCTTTCCACTACTCGGGGGTTGTTTAGATATCTCACGCCTTTCTTGGATTCCGAGTATACCCAATTTAGGGACACAGCTGTGGTCTGCATTAGTTTGTTCCCATCCACCGCATATCCACAGCTTCTGGAAGACTTGAGCCTCTTAGCCGGTCGTCAATTTTATGATGATCCTCGAAACAAGGCCAGTCCTCTACCAGCCCTCGAACAACCGCTTGGGATACTCTCGCCTCGCCAATTTCATGACGAAGCCAGGTTCAAACCGGGCACCGGCGTACTTCTAGCGGAACGTTCAAGGCGCCAGGAACGGCTCCATTGTGCGGTCGCATATATTTATTACCTCACAGCCCATTACCTCCAACTTCAGCGGTCGGCAGGTCGGCAAGCTGTGCTTGCGAATGTCCTCAAATTTGTACGGAATACTCAGGCATTTCTCACCACTCCTGAAATCCGGGATAACCCTACGCTCCAGAGATTACGCCGATACTTTTGTGGGACTGTTGAAAAACTGTTCGATGGTTTGGCGACACTGAAGGATTCTGAACGATTCATTCCCTCCCACATGCACCTGGCGTTATATAGGCTCTGTGAAGAGTGGTGCCACTTTGGTACGCAATCGGACAGCGTCAAGAAGCGTAACCTCCAAATGCTGAATGCTATCGCTTCCCTGGACGTCGAACTGGTGGATGCGAGGGAACGTTTTAAGGCGGAAACGTCCATGTTGTCTCAGGCAGCTGTGGGGGCTCTTGCATCACTATGTGTTTGTGATCGACGTCGTTTCCCATTATCTGCTGGCTGACCCTCACGTCTTTAGCAAAAAGCCTTCTATCCACCTGATCTGGCGTCAGCTTCTCCGACCGAACGGTTTCCACCTCAATACGTGCGACCTCTTACGTTGTCTGGAGTCCTGGAGCGATTTACTGGTATACTGTCCTCATCCCACGACGCCACACAGCTCAGGGGAAAGTAAGTATACTGGCCGTCCTGTTCTCGGCCCTGTGCTAAAAAAGAAAACCTAGGAAAGGACTGCGATCGCTCCTGTCGTACACCCCGGGCAATGCAGAGCTACTCGGGGAGGCAATCAAAAGGGCGATCATCTCCGACGAGGCAGAGACGTACAATACTCTATTTTTCGAAACGATATTGGATATCGTTTGCAACTCGCCCAGCCACACCTTTAGCTTCTCTCAGGTCGTATTTCTTGGGCTTTCGAATCTACGGCACCCACAGCATTCAGTCCGGCGTTCTGCCTTCCGTATCTTAGAGGCAATACATCAACAATCATCTGGCCTCCTAGCTCTATCCGATCTGGAAGCTCCTGTTGCCAGTTGTGCCTCGAGTACATATATTCAGGCTCACTGTCTAATCTCCGAATTTCTCGCTGGAGAACATCCCAACCATGCCCTCAACATCCTTGAACAAATATCCGATTGGCTTCCCCACCTACCCAGGGCTGCATCAAACACCAATGTGACCATCCTTATCCTGCAAAGCCTTGAATTTTGGATTTCCAATATCCAACTCATGCCAGAGGACAGGTCAACGTGGACACCCGGCGGCCTTGCAGCTTTATATCATCTACTATCTCTGACGCTACGCTACGGTCAAAGCCATGCGGAGCAGATCTTGACCATCTGGGCCAAGCTGGTGGAGTCGCCTCATCTTGCAAACGGGCATGCTACCGTTAGATTCTTGCTCGAACAGTCACACAAAGTCGGGAGCACAATATATATCGGTTGTGCAGCAAATATTGTTGCTTGTCTATGTCAAACCTCGATCAGTCGACAGATTTTCCAAGAGCTTTGTTCTGTCATCGAGCCTGCGCGCATACTGCCTACCATAGAACACAAGCTGAAGTTTCCGGATGCCGGTGACGCAGACCTGTGGGGAGATCTCGGTGCTCTATTCGAAGATGAGCCACGGTTACTCCTGGGTTCAGCGCAATTCGCCTGGCTCTTTTTATCTGATGTAGCAATTCAGCGAAGCTGGGAGCTTAACGACGAGATGCCGACATTGTTGCACGCATTATTCACCCACCTAGATCACCGGGCTCCTTTCGTACGGCAGCGAGCCCGCCATATGTTATTCCAGTGCCTCCGATGTTGGACACACGAGGAGACATTAGACCGCCCCCTCAATCCTGGCCGCTTCCCTCCTAAGGGCAGTATTACTCGTCTAGAAGAGGAGGCTGAATCTATGTACTGGAAAGAAGAGGAACCAAGGGAGGATTGCGAGCCCAAGATTAGATGGATTTCTTCTCGGATACTCGAGCACTTGAAGCCGGTCCGTCCGTCTATAGTGGATGAATGGGGATCTCTAGCTTTACATTGGGGGACCACTTGTTCGATTCGTGGGATTGCCTTCCGATCTTTACAGATTTTCAGGGCTTTAATGCCGAGGGTCAAACAACGAGACTTGGCCATCTTGCTCGGCCGCTTGTCAAACACCGTCTCTGCAGCTGACGAAAATTTACAATCCTTCACTACAGAAATTCTAGAGACTATCACCGCTCTGACGGCCAAGGGGGAGGTGGATTGGACCACGCTACCTCAGATCTTCTGGTGTGCGTGCGCATCGTTGTCCACCACCGTCCAGAAAGAATTTTCCCAGGTCCTTGAGCTCCTAGATGAATTACTCACGAAGATTGATCTGAATGATCCAGACAGCGTAGAGCTCTTGCTCTCGCGACGGCCTACAGACTGGGAAGGATCTGCCTCACTACAGCCGCCTTTGCTAAAAGGGTTACGTTCGTCAATTACCTGGGAGAAAACGCTCAAAATCCTTTGCCTTCTCGCCAATAGCCAAGACAATCGGCTTATCGATCCCTCACCCGGCCGAATTCGCGACCTCTACACCCTGTCCTTACCTTGTAGCCTGTATTCGATGACTTCGGAAGCACCTGAAGATGCCCTGCGGCACTTGGCAGAAAGTATCAGCGTTCTTGCTGTCAAGGAAGGCAAACAGAGCATCGCAAAAATCATGACTTCCTTTGCAAAGAATCACTTCCGAACTCGAGACGATTTCCTTCGCCAGTCAGTTGCAAGCCTCCGAGAACATTATGGACAGGACTGGACTGAGATTGCCTCTCTGCTTCTTGGACTCATCCTGAATCGCGAACGATGGGTACAGATCCACACGATGCAAATTCTCAAAGTACTTTTTCAACAACCGAGAAATCCACTGAGGCAGTTGGGATCGGAACTCTTGATGCCTTTACTACGCCTTCTCGAGACGGATCTTGCACCCCAGGCACTTGACGTCCTCGAAGAATCTATTTTGATCTCGGGTGGGGCAGCCGCAAGACATGTCTTGCGGATGAGTATGCATATGCCCAACCTCCTGCAGATCAAAGAAATGGACGATATAGGCACCGTTTTCGGCATTCCAGATGAGTCCGGGTGGTCTGTAGCTCGAGCAGATGAACTGCGAGAGATGTGCCGACATAATGTCATGGCTGTATTTGACACCTGTTCAATGGCGACACGTCCTTCCCGCATCGACTTTGAACCGGAAGTAGAAGCGCTAGCATCACGTAGAATCCCGAAGGACGAATTCGGTGGCTTGGTGAAGGATCTTCACGAGCTGACAAGCTTCTTCCAAGACGAGGAACCACAGAATTTCTCGACTCCGCACCCTCCTCCGAATCGGCGGCTGGAGGCTCGTGTTGCTGCCATCCTCGCCAAATCCACTGCCTCAGCCAACGTCTCCGACATACCTCAAACACCATTTTTGGATGTATTCAGCATTCCTCGTGCAGCCGACGAAGACGATGACGAATGGGAAGGATACTCAGATACGGACTCTGAAGATGACGCATTTATATTTGATTCTCCTACGGCATATCGCAGCGCACCGAACGGCACCCATTAGGTGCGCTTGTTATCTTTCCTTCACACCTTACAATTCACCACTGTCTTTGCTAGATGTACACATAATTTGTAACGGTACCATAACGTTCCCAAAATACTGACCTCATAAATGTACAGATATTAATATCATTTACAATTCAAGTACATGCCTCAGATATCATGAATGTCATGTGAGGCGATGATCATCTTGCTTGCCAAGGTTTCGCTGCCTTGATGTGACGTCGGACATCAGCCCGGTGGCCGCCATAAGTAATCTATTTTCCGTTTTCTGCTGTTCACCTTTAAGAAGACCTCCATCTCCGTTCTTCGGACGTTACCCCTTTCCACCACCAGTTGAACGCTTACCCTCACTCGATTTCAAGAGCCCCCCTCTTTCGGTGCCGTCGTCTCAACACCTAGCCTATCGACGACTTCACCGATCACTACCCTTGTTGTCCTGCGAACAATCAGGATTCAGGAAGCTCCCCGTCCCACATATACGGGCGTACATACGGGCGTGTGACCTGCGAACCATCGGAAACCCTGCTCGTCCTCCTGACTTCTTGCTCAGCTCAAATTCCTATACATATATGAACCAGTAGCGAAGTTCCCATGTGTCCATTATCTCCTCTTTCCGACAATGTCGTCCCTCGGTGTTGCCCTCGTGACTGGAGCATCTCAAGGAATAGGACGAGCTATTGCTCTCCGTCTCGCGAATGACGGATTCGACGTGGCGATCAACGATCTACCTGCTGCCAAAGATAATCTTGAAAGTCTTTCGCAAGAGCTTATCGGTAAAGGCCGAAGAACATGCATCGTAATAGCTGATGTCTCGGTCGAGGCAGAGGTGCAGAGTATGGTATCAACTGCCGTTGAACAACTCGGTGAACTAAACGTCGTATGTCCACGGCTTCAACTTGCTCAAATACATCGGAAAATTCTGATTTTGGATATGGTAGATGATTGCAAATGCTGGTGTGTCTTCTCGAATGGAGATTGTCGACGGTGAGCCTCTACTGCACGACATTTTTCGATCAGTGTTGAATACGACAACGTCGCTCGGCCTCAGCCACTGTGGAACATTGGGAACGTATCTTCGCCATCAACACGCGTGGAGTCTTCCTCTGCTACAAGCATGCTGGTGTACAAATGATCAAACAAGGTCGGGGTGGACGCATCATCGGCGCTGCGTCCGTAGCTGCACACCAAGGTCGGTGCGGCCTCGAACGCGTTTCAGAGAGCTCTCAGATCTTACCAGACGTACTTGATAGGACTCTCCGGTCGATCTGCTTATTGCGCTTCCAAGTTTGCCGTTCGTGGGTTGACTCAGACGGCTGGTATGTCCTGCCACGTCAATGAGCACGTAAATGGCCCTCGTTGTGGGTATTTAACATTCGTCTTTAGCGTTGGAATGGGGACGCCATAAGATCACGGTGAATGCGTATGCTCCTGGTATGGTTTATTCCACTACTGTGTTACACGATGATCTTGCTCATTTTCACGGGTGCAGGGGTGATTAATACACCCATGTGTACGTATTTCACTCCGACTATCATCCATATTTGATGACGTTGTCCTCGTAGTCGCCAGCGCCGTCCCTCCCGGGATCTCTGTCGACGATTTTTACGCGAAGGTTGGCTGCCAAACTTCTTCATATTTCGTCACTTCTAATCGACATCATACAAGTGGGAGAAAGATTCTGCACTTGGCTACATCGGAAACCCTGTGGACGTGGCGAGCCTGGTGTCATACCTGGCCTCGAAGGAGTCTCATTTTATCACTGGTATGTGCAGCCGACAGATTAGTTTGATTCAATTTGCCTGACCAGAGATGTTGACATTTAGGGCAAAGCGTAAGTTGTTCGTTTCCGTTCGCAGACAACACCGAATGACTCATCTATTTAGTTTGGTGTTAACGGGGGTTTGCTACTCCGATGAGCATAAGTTTGTACAATTGCAGATGATGGCTCCAATTGCAAAACGGTTCATACGTATCCAGAATCACTGGTGTTATCGCTGCCCTAAGGTTCGATCCGTAGATTAACGAGGTATTCATCGAAATTCAAGTTCAATGGCTGAAGCCAGCTCCGGAAAGGGGAACTCTTGGGGCTTGAATTTCACGGATATGATCGAACACCTCGCCTTCCAGCCGTGCGGGTGGAGATACTGGATGCAAGTGTTTGGGACGGAAATGACTTGAAGGAAGGGATTCTGCTATCGTCACAGATTCAAGTGGTCAAGCTAGTTTCGCCTTCGATATGTGATCACATCCGAGAAGAGGTGGAGCCAGCTATAGGAAGCTTAAACTGTCGCGGCCGCATGGCAAAACTGTGTGTGGAGTCCGAGGCCTAGCTGGCGATAGTCAGACTACGACGACAGACTCTGACAATCTATCTGATAATGTTCTATGACGAGGGGGGAGTGACATGACTACTTAGCACAATCCCTCAGCCTTTATTTGCTGAGTACATAGTTCAGCTCTCGTCATGCGGTGATCTAGCATCTTTCGAAGACCTTGTAAAGGTCAGGTAGACTCGCGATCTGCACCACATCCCGGTCCAACAGCGATTTCGGAGCCACCAAATACCGCCGCAACGCGGGAAAGATGACATGTTGAATCTGCCACCTCTCAGCCTTTTCTTGTGCTTCTACCTCATCGGTCCCATCGCAAGTTGAAGGGGCCAGCATGACCATGACACCTGGTGCATAGAAATAAGCCAGTTCCCGGAGGAACGTCTCAAAGCATTCCCTCTCGGTTCTCCAGTCGACCTATGCACGCCAGAAAACACCCCTCAGCAACACCGAAACAACTTTGCTTGAAAAGTGGCTTACCTGAGGCCCAAGTCGCATGAGAAAGTTTGGCAGGTTATCGAGACTAGGTGTGTAGTCTCGCAACAACAGTGGAAGACTCTCCACGAGACCAGCATCAGAGATTGTGAGAGAGAAATATTCGGAAAGCATTTCTCTGCGAGACATCAGGATTCCGACCAGACGCTAAAGCGGTTGGAAGCCTTAAAATGCTGTCGATTCACGGCACGCTCGTATGAAACTCACGTCCACTACCTCGGTCTTACTCAACTTGCTGGTGTTGACCGACCCTTCCGCGTCGACTCCAATTTCGACTAGCGTCCACAAAGGTGGAGGAGGCTCCAGTTTCAAGCGCCGGAAGTCGCCAAATTGTCTCAAACCGAGCTGGTAAAAAAGCTCTTCCCTAAAAACACCCATTACATTTGAATCAACGATCCATAAAACAAGAACATACGCAAGGGAGCCATGATTGACGAGATAGAGATTCGTAGAGTACTGGATCAGCGATAACGAACGAGGAAGATCGACTATTCCGACGAAAGTATGCTTCTCGAGTATCTCGCTGAGTTCTATGAACAGCTCCAGTAATCGGTTGATGAGCCAATGACAAACAAACTCACGTCTATGTTTGCCCTTCAGCAGCTTTTGCCTTAAACTCTTTATTGACGTCAAGAAACACTCCGATTCCTTGATTTCCCGTGAGGAATTTTGAGGAGTCGGAGCAATATTAGGTGACCCTTTCGTAGAACTATTCGATATTTGCGCTGGGTTTGAGACGGGAAACATAGAATCCAATGTCCGTTCCTTCAGGGAGGTTCTGACTTTATGGTGGGATGGCGTCTTCTTTAGAGGATCGCCCGATACTTGCAGCGACAGTAAGAATGTACCAGCCAAAGGAAGACGTTCCAAGTTACCTTTAGAATGTTGCGAAGAAGACTCATCCTTCTCCTCATCGTCGCTATCCTCCTGTTGCTTTCCTTTCCGCTTTTTGGAAAGTTCCGGTCTAGGATTGGCAACACCCGTTAGCAGCGTCTTGAAGAGATATTGAATATATATCCGAGATCGTCGAGGTCATGACTATGAAATAATGCTCACCTGATATTCAAAGGTTCTAGAGTGACACTGTGCCGTTAAAGCTTTCTGAAATGCATCGGACACTTTTTCGATGATGGCATCTTCGTTGAGAAAGTGGACCTCGCGTTTAGTAGGATGGACATTGACATCAACCGACCTCGGGTCAATCTCCAGGCTGCAAGCATTTTAATGGATACATCTCGATATCTCATAAAACCCACACAAACCTCAGGTAGATGAAAGGAGAGGCGCCTTTGGGCAAAACACCGTTGTAAACGGCCTCAAAGGCGCGTTTCATGCGCGATGATTCCACCAACCTATCTTCAATGAGAGTAAGAATAAATCATATGGTATTCATATGATGTTTCCCTTACGGTTGATAAAAAGCAGAAAAACCATCTTTTTAGCCTGATAATTGGCATTGGTGATATACCCTTTTGCGTGCCAAGATTCCGGGTCATCGGGTAAGTCCGCGTCTCCGTTTGGGTGTTCGTCGGAAGATACTTTCACGCTAACGAGTTCTTTCGCTATCGAATGTCCATAAAGGAGCCTTATGGTATTGCTTGTCTCCGAAGACGAAGGGCTCGAAAGATCTGGGGAAGCTGAACCTGCCTGATGAAAGTTTTAATACTGAGTTGCGAGATTTTACAAGTACCAGATGATACTCGCCTTTTTGCAAACAACGGCGACCTTGGGGTTATGTACCGCGTATTTGGTGAGGACATCGAGAATTCGAGAATATTCTTCAGAGGAGCCACGAAGTGCAGAAAGCCGCGTCGGAGTGTTATAGAAGAGATCCTCTATCTAGAAGCAAGTTAGGATGCGCTGTAGCTGCGGAATTATCAGACGTACAGTTATCGTCGTGCCATCATTTCCTGCACAAGGTTTTGGATCAGCGTTCTGCCCAGCCTTCGGCTCAACAAGGACACCATCTGCATAACAGGCTCTGCGACATCAAGAGAGTCAGACGACGTTAATAAATGCCGTTGCTACTGACTAACTTCCACGCACAGCTGTCCGGTTTTGTCTTAGTTGTGACGGTGAGGTGTGCAACATGAGATATCGACGCCAATGCTTCGCCGCGAAAACCGTAGGTCGTAATTCGCGAAAGATCGGAGAATGTCGAAATTTTGGATGTCGTAAACCTTTCCGCCAAAATGGACAAGTCCGCTTTCTGAAATAATAGTTACGCGACATATAGCAGAACGCCGCGGCCTCCAACTCACGCGAATACCACAACCGTTGTCTTGGATCTGCAAGAGCTTCATCCCACCATCTTTGATCGTCACGCGTATAGAAGTCGCGCCTGCATCAAGACTGTTCTCGACGAGTTCCTTGAGTGCTGAGGCTGGTCGGTGAATAATCTTATGACAGGTTCCGTTAGACTGCGACGTCTTGAGAAACCCGACATACCTCTCCAGCAGCAATTCGATTTATGAGAGACTCCTGGAGGCGACGGATTGGAAGTGGTTCGTTCGGGAGTGGCGAGGGCGACCTTTGGTCGGCACTCATCATAGTCAACTGTTCGTGTCAGGGTCACATAAAGTGTGTTACGTCAGCAGACCCGCTTCTGCGTTCTGCTCAGCTTCCAGCACTCCCACACGACATGGCTGCAGTGGCGTTGGCACCAGCACTGAACTCATCGTCAGCCAGAATCAGTGATGAAAAGTACCGCGGCGCTGTGGTGGAAGTACGCTCATGTCTAACCTAAACGGAGGATACCGAGATTGAACCCTATCACCCGAGATTTTAGGATCTACAATTACCTCCAGCGTTTTCATTACCTGCGATGGAACCTATATCCCGGGTGATCGAACTCGCGTATGAACGTGATTTCTCTCATATACCGTGGGTCCATGCCGCCATGAACGCCGCTTTTGATTTCAAGTGTTATGCTTATCAGGGTCTTGGATCTGCACCGAAAACCAGTCGGATATGTCGATGTTGCCGAACTGAAAGCGAAATGGGAAGCTGGAAAAGCCGAGCCAGTGCGTTCTACTGTGTGAGATGATCATGATTTTCGTTGACAGCTCCGTCTATGTAGACTGACAAGGTCTCCAAATATATGACGAAATTCGAGCGCACCGCATCCCATCCATACACTGTTATCACACCCCTATCACCGTTGTCGGAATTAGAGGGATTCTTGAAGACCAATATATTTGCGCTAGGCAAGTTTGATCTTGTTCTCCTGTGAAAGCTGTAACGATCTTTTACACAGTTACGGATAGTGAGAGGAAGTTCGTACTCGCTGTGGCGACACAGCAAGACCTGGATAACTTCGTAACACGTCGTGGACTCTAAGAGGCGACACCTCATTCCCTTGGCGGTTTGTAAGTTGTAACGTTGTTCGATTGTTCTCGATGATTTATTAAGGCTGATTACTTAGAGTACATGTTGTAATAGGTAAAAACATCTGCGAGAACACCCTTACTACGCTACACTTATGTCACGGCATTTGAACCGAGTAAACTTTCCTTACAGCAAGGAGGCCTATCTTGACATCGATGACAACCCGGCATGCAAACGCGTCCCGCCTGACACCAAAAATAAGGACTGGATTCCATGCCGAGGCCCGAGAGTAAGAGTGCGATATGTTGAGTACCGAATGACGAAGGAGCATACAGACCTTGCACCGCATCGATAAAGAGAGTAACATCGAAACGCCACTCCTCTTTGAACTCTCAGGCAAGACACCCACCATTGGAATGCCATGGCTTGTGCTACCGGTGAATGAAGGGGTGGAAGTCGCCGAGTAACTTGACAACTCGCGTGCGTGTTGGCTAACGCGACTCACATCGGTGCGAAGCGTCTTCAAGTTCCATGAACACGATCGAAACGGCGTGACAAGTTCGGATTGTTCTTTGGAAATAAAAGGCCGTCACGAAGGTCTGTGTGAATGACGTGGTCGTGAGGCGTCAGGCAACCTTCCGCGTAATTGCGTCGTTAAATCATATTCCCGAACGAAAAGGATGGTCTTGACCTCCCAGCCGAAGGCTCAGTCTCGTTGTCTATGATCCGGGCGTCGCCACGGGGCAGGCCGAGAGAGTTACGCAACATGTCGGGTCTGGGCCTTCTCTAATCTAATCGAAATTCGGGTAACGGACGAGAACATTACGCTCGTCTTCAGGCGGAGATCTGTACTTCGCTTCGGAAACGTGCCTATCCACCATATCATCTGCCTCGTTGTCGATGTCCTCAGCGTGTAATGCATTAAGATCTCCGTGTGTTTCAAGGTTTGCCTTTCATAAAGTTTGAGGCGCCAGTTTGATCGCTCCTCTATCGATTAAAAAAAAGTCAAAAGTTTGATGTTGGTCACAATGAGAGACGGACCTCAACTAAAAATCGTTTGATTCTGAGGAGCGGGCTAGGTGCACATGAGAATCAGCATTCCTTGAAGATGGAAGGAGAAGGAAGGCGTACCATGAACCACACTGGCGAAGATGGGAGCTGTGAAGATGCGACGACGGTAAGTCCCTCTAGAGTCTGGTGCGACAGCTTGTGTTTCGGGTCTTTCCAAAGACCGTTTGGCCTGATCAGAACCAGGCTGGATCTAACGGAAATGGGTGGTATCTGAGGCCTGAGGCATCAGCCGAATCGAACCTCCCGTATATAGAAATTGAGTGTTGTTCTGCTGAAAGTCGAGACGCTGATGAGGTTGTAAAGGGCTTGCAGTTGCTGCCCGCCACAACAGTATGACATGTGTAGACGAGTATCCCGAGCATTAGCAGATATATTCTGCCGTGCAAAGGAACAGCCTCTGGACTCTCAGTGACGGTGTAACTCTGCAAAGCGTGACGATGTAAGGACTTCGGCATAGCCGGAGTAGCAGTTGTAACTGTGCCGCTCATGTGTATGGCGACTGTTGCAGGACTGCGACAGTCGTAATTGCCAACATTATTGGCAGATTTTGTCCCTGTATCTCTTGCGCCGTTTGTACCATCTATGTGATGGTGTTTTTATCCTGAAGACACTGGCTCCACTACTAATAATGCCTCCACTGGCCATTGAGCGCTCTTCACCTTGGATTTTTCTCCCATTCGCACTGAGCCCAAACCAACCGTCAAAACAGCACTGTTGGTGCTGACAAATGTTACCAAAAGGGGTAATTTGAGACCAAATTGTGCCACCCACCATCGGATATCTCCGGCAATTGCCTTTCTGCCAACAACACTACAGCCAGCTCTTTGTATTCTCTGCGTATGCAACATGTTGATGGTGGTCCACATCACACATGTTGATCACAACCGATCTGATCAATCCAACCATACAGACGTTCTGTGCATGCGTTCCCGTGATGAACCGCCGCGTTAAGTGCTCGCTGACAGTCACATAAATACCAAACCAACTGGCAGGTCTATCTTCTCGACGCCCTTTCTTGATCGAATTCCGATTGCTCGTTC
>Ga0307516_10005624_pt1 | contig 14912 bp, 11 predicted proteins | sample 19_EM_MG_FD_203310 | JGI IMG/M metagenome (GOLD analysis project Ga0307516, IMG submission 203310) | Populus trichocarpa ectomycorrhiza microbial communities from riparian zone in the Pacific Northwest, United States - 19_EM | ecosystem: Host-associated > Plants > Roots > Unclassified | place...
CCCGACCTCAAATTTCCCCTTCCCAAATTCCAGCGACTGGTAGGATCCCCTCGGTAATCCCTGGCGCGACGGGCACGACACCTGTAAGGCAACATCGGTTACAACCGCCGATTGTTACAGAACGAGGACGTGCGCCGACGCCGGATCCATTTGCTAACTCTCCGTTGGACGACGAAGATGACGCTGAGATCGGGCTCGGTGGACCATTGCGACCTCAAACCAAGCCCACAGTCGCTCCGCCCCCTCTCCCTTCTGCCCGGTTAGCCACATCCCCAACGAAGCTGGGCATGGACGTGCAAAGAGGATACGACTTGGACGACGACGACGACGATGCCAGTCTGTACTTGCCAGGAAGAACGAGTATGAACAGGTCCCTGGGCAAGTCGGGTGTTGGGATGCAGAGGTCTGATGCGGGGGGATCGGTGAGAGATGATGATATCGAGGAAAGCCAGTTGTTCCCTGGTTCGGACCTCTTTTAGACTCGTGACTCCTGTTGAAGGCGTAGTTCCAAAGTTTACTTTTAATCTATACAGCTGCTCTCCGATTTGTGCACATGTCCCGTGTGTTTTCTTGCTCTGTTTTACATTTACTTCCTCTCTTCGAATTTGTGGGCGGGTTTATTGGGCCAAGGACTTTTGTGGTTCACGTTACCCAGTTCTCATTAGTCTCATGTATAGTCTTTACACCGCTTTCTTGTCCTTACATCATTTCCCTTCGAACCGAGGTGAACGCGTACCACCTGCTAGCTTGTCGTGTGGGGGGTAAATCAGGCAATGTGGAGGGTGCCCTTTCGTAGGGTTCGCCTTCGAGTGGACTACTGATCGCCTGGGCCTCTGATTACAGCTAATTGCGGTCAAAATGTATAACCCCCCCAGAGGTAGGGCTTTAATTTCTTGCAGATTTGGAATAACTTTTACTCGTGCCCTGTTCTCGGTTCAATTCCCTGGCTCGCATGGGATATGTGACAGGTTCACACTTATCCTGTCATGTAGCCAAAGTTGGGGAGGTTATCGTGAGGCAAGCGGAGCACAGCAGCATAGCACAAAAACAGGGGCCGCGTCACTGATGACCACAGTGTGGCAGGCAACAAACATAATGTTTGCCAGTGATTTTGCACAGCTGCCTCCAAAAGGGGACACCTCTGTACAGGAACAGTTTCTGTAGTGGTGGCAGTGACCAATTGGGTACAGGGTGATAGTTTAGGGGAGTTGTTGTGACTGTCTATTCATGTTAATTGTGATTCTTTGCAAATCCATGTGTTAGTTAGGGCACAGTAGCACTGACCTTGTCAATCTCTTGCACTGGTAACAATGAGGAGTATTATGACAGACTTTGTCGACATCCTTGGACATCCTCAGATTTGACTTCTGGACTCTGGACTCTGACATATCATGCTTTGTAATCATGCTTTGCAACCACGTGTGCATTTAGATATCAACCAGCCTCAGACAGATGAATACTCAAGGCAGACACCATAGTTAGCAGCTTTTACTTTTCCAAATTCCCATATTTTTGTCCTCTCTTTTCTATTCAATCCTCAAGTCTTGAGTGTTGCTACCCTCCAGATAGCTTCCATACACCTTCCTTACCAGTAGGAGCTTACATATTGTGATGAGTAATATAATAAAAGGTGCCATCAAATGTATGGCAGCTAATCAGGGCTAATGTGGGCATGGTTTGGCTGGTTTTGTTTGTACTAGTTGTACTACTCCCTCACAGAATTCACATGTTTGTGTCCACTCCCTCAACAGGTTCCTATCTCTCTTTCCCATCCACCTAGTACTCAGCCTCTTCTTGTGTACACATTGCTGACTTGGGACTCAAATCACAACCCCATCCTGCTAGTCAGGTGACTTGGCATCTACCACCCTCCATTTTGACCTATTTGCTAAGTTGACCTCTTGGACTCAAGTCCTGATTGGCTGACAGGAGAGTTGCATTCCTTATTGGGTCTTTGATTTCCCAAGGTTGCTCCCACCTCACAAAGTTGTGGCTCTGTAATTTCCTTTTGTGCCTCTAGCCTTCCATGCTCATCCCTACACCTCAAAATTCTATCTCTAGGATTGTCTTGCATACACTGGGGGTAAGGGCCTCTGGAACAGGTGGGAATGTGTCAGGAACATTGAAGGAACAGAACCCATTTCCCTGGCATGTTCCCACCAGATACATTTCATGTACATTATGAATGTAACTGTAACATGTACCTGAGATGTTCCCGGTGGGAACATCTCATGCACATTTCAAATGTAATTTAAACATGTTCCCAACATATGCCCAGTGAATGCATCACAGGTACATCACCCTGAATTGAGGAACATTTGAAATATTCCTAGAAAAATCAGCTAACATGCTGGGAACACCAGTTCAGACCTGATGTACTTGCAATGTTTTTACTGGGTGGATATTAGGAACATGTTACAATTACATTCAGAATGTGTACAAAACATTCCTGGTGGGAAGATCACAGGTACATGACAGGGAAATGGATCCTGTCCCTTCAATGTTTCTGAATGTTCCCACCCATTTCCAGAGGCCCCTTCCCCCAGTGTATATCCTCTTTTAGCTATATTCTCCTTGCTTCTCATTAACAATTTCAGCTTCCTTTCCTCTTTTCTTGCCCTTTGCCTTCCAGCATTCCCCTGTGACCACATGGTCTCTCTAGCTCACTTAGTGCTTGACTCCTGTATAAATAGCTAGCTAGGACAACCAGAAATAATCAGCAGTCACTCCCCTTTTCCCCTTCTCTCTCTCTCTCTCATCATCTCCCCTTAGTTTCAGTGTCCCCTGTTGGGTCTGTCTAGCAGTCATTTCAGTTGTTTGCCTCATTGTCTAGAACTATAGCAGTATATTGCAACAGTCTTGCAGTTGTTTCTCTTGTCCCCCTCATTGTCATTGTTGACATCTAGGACTCCTTGCCACTCTCCTCATTGTCTTGTTATTGTTTATGTGCACTTGCCCCACCAAGTTTAGCACTCTCTCTTGCTGTTGCCATTACCTTCTCTCTTGACCTAGCTCCAAGCTTCTTCTTGTCCAAGGACTACTTTGATCTTGACCTTGTGCTACCATCTTTGCATACCTTTTCCTCTCCTACCCCTACCTTCTATTGCCACATTGTTCATTTAGCACTCACTTGTAAAGCAGCTCTCAGTCAGTGGCTATGTCTTCTACTGTCTAGGATGGGCTAAAGCTAAGAACCCTACCATTGTATCTCACTCTCACTTGGAGTCCTATCAGTGAGATCTCCCAAGTTTTGAGCAGATCAGTGAAACAGCAGAAAAACAGGGTACCTTGGATGGTTTCCTGACAAGTTTGCTCACCACCTTCATTTGGAATTAGACAACACACATTTCTTGGCCAATGGTCACCACTCTTTGGCAATGGACCAGTTCCATGCATTGTCAGTCAAATTTAATTCCTTGAAGGAGGATCAGGATCACCTGATTAATGAGCATCTCATCCCCTTGCAGCACTTTGCCAATGGAGTTGTATCCAGCTTGGCTGTCCTTACTGGCAAGGATCACAAGGGACATGGTGAGGGAATGTGTCCCTGTGGAGGAAGTGTTTTTCCTCCTGAATCTGATCAGTCACAGACTGCCAATGATCCCCCTCCCATCAGTCTTGTCTCCCTTGACCTCCAGACCTTTGGGCTCCACCTGTTACAACCACCCAATGGCCTACACAGATCATGCTAGGGCTAGGGGCTCTTGTCTTGAAAGGGAGAACTTCAGACCTTGGCACCTGGAGTAAAGGAAGGGGGTAGGTGAAATAGGGACTCCATGTAGAGAGTGATGTGAAAGAGAAAAGGTCTGGGGTCACCAGGAGCCAAGGATGTCAATGGACTCTTTGAAGAAGTGTGTGTTCACTGTTGAGAGGATGTCAAAGGACTCCTCAAAAGGTCTCAGGTCCATGTACAGTTGCATTGATAAACTGCTGAAGAATCTCTAAGTATATTGCATGGGGCATAGGGGCATAGGGGAAAAGAGGGAAGGGTGTACCTGAGGAATCTCAAAGACTTTAGGCTAAAGAGAATCCCCAGGGGAACAGCAACTATATATACTAAAAGCACCCTGCACATGGACCATGTTTGGTTCCCAACAAAGACCCAATTGTTGGATTACTACACACTTAGTTACCTTTGCCCGATTCTGATCAATCCACCCCGCTATATAGTCATCATTTTTTCATCCTCGCTCCTCAGTCTTTTTCTTCTCACTGAGGAGTAAGTTGTTCTCTTTTACCTCACTTAGACTAGATATTGATCTACCTGTTAGTCTGGTCTCATCTAGCCTTTGTCTAGGTATACAATATAGTCTTTTTCTTCTCACTGAGGATCCAGTCTCATCTAGCCTTTGTCTAGATTTCAACACCAACAAAGGATGTAATAGGAATCCAACTATCATCAAGATTGTGTAAATGTGGCTGGGACTCAGACATTGCCTGATCAGGAAGGTAAAAGTGATGGGGTATCAGCAAATAGGAGAGATGTCTAGCATTGTGGTTCTGGGCACAGGAAATGAGCAGTGGATGGTCAGTAAATATAATAAAGTAAGGCACAGCCTATAGGGAGGTAAAGGGAAATAGGGAGACAAGGATTGGGAGAACGGGAAACTGATAGGGAGATTTGAGCAGGGAGGTTGCAGGAAGGTGATAGGGACCTTGTAGGGAGCAGTGAAACAGCAGAAAAATGGGGTACTGTGGGCAGTTCCCTGACACCACCCCTCTGACTACCCCATCTAGAGGCTTTGAATGGAGGTGCAGCAGTTCTGGTGGAGGAGGCAGGCAGAGCATGGCTTAATACTGGTGTAAGAGGTGTTTGAGAAGGTCCTGGCTGACATAGGCTCAGAGCTGGAGTATGATGTGTTTGGTTGCAAGGATTGTCAATGGGAGGGGTGGAACATAGTGTACTGTATTTGGTTGAGTTGCTTAGCTAGTCTTTGTAACTTATTTATTGGTTCTTTATCATCAGGACACTTCTTCCTCTCTAAGTCATGAATCTCATCACATAACTGTGTGATGTCTTGAGAGGTTACCTGAGTTCATGACACTTCAAGTCTGTACATTCACACAGAGAGGAGCAGTAGCTGTAACTCTCCAGTATTGGGTGTTTGATTAGGAAACCACAATAAGGGGAAACAAAGCAGCTCTCTGAGCCTTGATGAAAAGATGTTAGAGGAGTGGATCAGCCAGATGGTGGATAGGAGTGAGGTATTAGATTGAAATCTATACAATAGACCTTCAGTAATCCTCTTTATACAACACTTAATAGCCAATAAAACCTTGTTTTGGTTTTTTTTTTTCTGAATAGAGGAATGGAGATAACGAATGACAGAAAGAAAGTGGGAAAAGGTAAGAAAAGAAAAGAAAAAGAAGGTTAAACATTGCTAGTGATCACAAGGAACCTGTTGTTGTTGTTGTTGTTGTCAGTAGATTGGATTATAGTGATGGTAGGGGAGTGAATAGAAATAGTGGGCAGGCAGCAATGCTAGTAGTAATAGAACTACCAGCAATGGGATAACCAATAATGGAAACTAGTATCCCATCTTTTATTATTGGTCCACAAACTAATCAGGAATGGAGAAGAGTCCAGAGGGGACAAACAAAATTTGGGGATAGAATTGTATATGGTGGCATTCATATGTACTAGATTCAAATGGATTGGACAACAACTATGCTCAGAATAAGTACTAACTTATTCAATCACATGCTATACAAAGCCTGAGGTCATTTTTAATAAATATCCTACTAGAATTACCCTGGATCACTTAGAAGTACAAGCAGACTATAATTCTACTAGAGTACCTTAATTGTTGGTGCAAAAATGAAATCTGACACTAGATTTTCTTGATGAAAATGGACACATTCTTAAATAAATTGTGGAGGAGTTGAGGTCAGAAGCACAAGCTAGAAACTATGGACTCCACACTACCTGAAAGAGTTGTAAAGGTGCTTGAGGGGAAAGAAACCCTGACTAGAGTTTGATAATAACTAGACCAGATGCTGTGACTAGCCGGATTGCTCTAGCATTGTCAATCCAATGACCCTCATGCCAGTCAGGCCGCCAGTGATTAGGAAGCCAAAGGATGTGCTGGTGCTCCCCTTCAGGATACCTGACCCACCCCTCCTGGTACCAGGGCATGGAAACAGGTGGATCATCCTCAAAATAATTTATAACAAAGTCATGGTAACTGGAAGGAAGATAGTTTAGTTCAGTCCCATAAAGGGCCTGCCAGGAGGATGAAGGTAGAGGTACCTCAGCCAGTATAGGCCTAAGCTCCTCTCCAGTCTCCGTGTTGTAATAAAAGTGGTCTTCTTTAGAAAGCTCAATTACTCCAACATTGCCTTCAATCTGAAACTGTGGCAACCCACCCAAACACCTCTTGGTCCAGATGCTATTCTCATAGCCACCCCTCCTATCATCAGAAGCCTCATCCACTGTGCCTTCTGCTGTAAGCCGCCACCCAACAATTTCATCATCTCCTAGCACCAGGAGAATATTACCAGTGAGGGCTAGCCCACATATGCCAAATGGAGTAATAATATACTGTGAGGAATGTCCATACAGTTCAGTGATTGTAAAGGACTCCCCATAATATGATGCAGTCACAACATATGTTCCATCAGTGGAAAATACCCCAAATTGCTGTCTTCCCATAGGCTGACTATCTTGAGGGTCATCCAAATGCTGGACCTCAAGACAATCATCTCTTGAAATTAATATTGATGATGAGTCTGGTGAGAATTGACACCCATGTGGATCTTCTAGTCCGTTACCCCAAAACAGAAACTCCGCCCAAATGTGATAATTTTGCTCGGAGGTGTATTTCCAAACAGAGATACAACCCTTCCACCCAGATGCCACTAATGAACTTCCATCAGGAGAAAGGCAGTGTGTACTGAAATAATCTATTTTTTCCAACAGGACCTTTGAACTTTGAATGTCAAAAGCCAAGAGTGCATGTGGGGAACCATTTTTATAGGTGACAACAGCTATTCGATATGTAGCTGGTGAGAATGATATTATTGGGAGTTCATTCTGGAGGTCAAGGTTGATAGAGAATGATTCAGTTGGGTTACCGGTGGGGATAGGCCAAATCTTAAAGATATTGATCATGGCCTGGGAACCCTCCTCATTCAACACAACCATTACCCAGAGAGAGTTACTGTATGACCAAAGGTGTGGTTGAAGCAATGATTGAAATATACTAGTGGACTCAATCCCTCCTGAGGTAACATCATATATATGCACAACCCATGCCCCCACCTCTGTGAGGAAAACTGCACCAATTGTTTTTCCATCTAATGACCAAACCAAGGACTTGGGTAAACCTTTGGCAGTTCCACACTCAAACTCTTTGACCACTCCACCTGTCTGTATATCCCAAACAGTAAACACAGATCCAAAACAACCAGCCAGATAATATCCATCTGATGAATAAGCAAGTACACCTGGGTGCTCTGAGTCCCATAGTATAGTGGGATTAATGAATTGGAGGGTAGAGTGTTTTTCAAGAGTGATGATATCCCATATCCCCACATCAGTTAATCCTCCTGCTGAAAAATAGTGGCCACAAGGTGACCAAGTGAAGGATCCATGACTGCCCTCAGTTATCATAGGCTGGTTCCAAGAATCAGAGAGCCCAAACACCACTCTTTGTTCAATATCTCCAGGAAGCCACTGACCATAGAACTGGCGGACAAGTGCAGAGCTAGGGGATAGTTCCAGTGCAGAGTGGTAAATGTGGGGAGCAGAAAGTTTAATGACCTCAAAAAACTTGATGACAAAATGAAAGTAGTCTTTGGCTATATCAAGGAGGTCCCTGTAAATATGAGGGGAGCCTTTGGCAGCCTAACTTGGGAGTTCAGTAATGCATGGAACTTCAAAATATATTCAACAAACCTCCTGGAGCCATTGTATGAGTCCCTCCAACCCAACAACAGCATTCCTTGCAGCTCCAAGAACACTGATCACTTCTAACCATGGGAGAAACTTGTGCTTCAGGAAAATCCTGAGAGTATCAAGGATGCAAGTAGTATCCTCCTCCGTTCTGATCTCAGTAAGATGGTTGTACCAGGATGTACAAGCATACTCCAATGCAGGGCTAATGTTGGCCTTGACTCTCTCTTGCAGATCTTTGACCTCTTGATTCAAAGCATAGCCTGGGAGTGATAGGAGGTTTTTTTTTAAGGCACCATTTATCAGCCTCAAGCAGTTTATAGTAAGTTCATGGTGGTGAGCACTGAGGGGGATGTAGAACCTCCTTTCAAGGCGGCGGGGTGGGTCTGTGATGAAGTCAGGAAATGACTTATGGAATGGTTTTACAGGGTAGTCAGGGTCTTTATTGAGCACAAGCAGTGACTGGACCAATGTTAGGATCATGTTGACCTGCTTGGCCTCTAAGCCAATGAGTTCAGCAACTGCTGATGGGGGAAGGGGATTCGCAACCAGGACAACAGTACCAAGGATGGACCGGACTTTAGCATCCAGCCCAGGATCTTCCCCATCAAAGTCTAGGGCCATCTGGAGGATTGAGGTATACAAAGAATCAAGGGTTGTGTTCTCCTTGAACTTTGTCTCCCCTTCATAGGTGGTGCACTTTGGGAGGGCCACAATCTTATTTAACCGTTGTTCTGGGGGGTAGGCTTTGTGATCCAGAAACTTGATAGTTGCAACAGCATAAACAAAGAATCCAGCTGCTCTTTGACACAGCAGTTTGATATGTTCATCACTTGGCCATTCAGTGAGCTGAAGCCTGTGTGCAAGATCAGAAAGCTGAGCCTTGAGGAACCGATGGATATCTTCATTGATGGCAAAACTCTCAACCATATGAAGAACAAATATTTTGGTCAATGGCCTCAGGAGTTTGAGGCTGAACCCAGATTGGATACGAGGCTCTGGTCGACCAGTGATGAAGAATTTAACCTTTGGGATCTCTTCAACCAATCGTCCCATGATAGAGAGGATGGCAGATTGTGGTTCATTGTCAGTGCACTCATCAAGTGCATCAATGACTATCACAGTTGAAACTCCTCCTTCCTTCAATGGAGTGATGATTAACTTCTCCATCTGGCTGTAGAGTGACTCATGACCAATGTCTGGGTCTGATTTGAGGAGAGGGATGAGGACAGATCGGAAGCTGGGGTATTTGTGTGCAAGTTGGAAGGAAATAGTGGGGAATATGAGGTGGATGTCACCACGGTCCTTGAAATCACGGGAACAGAAGAATGATGCCCCCAACTGCCCTTCAGCAAACAATCTCTCTGCAGTGGTCTGGGCAATTGTGGATTTGCCAGTCCCAGCAAGTCCATTCAGCCAGTAGACAGGAGACATATCAAAGTCTTTGGTCCAGGACTCAATCTCATCCAATATAGCCTCCCTTGTTCCTGTGAGGCAACCTTGGCGATCACCATGCTGGTACCCTGCTCCACGAGCACGGGAACAAGTGTTTAGCACCATTGCCTCAGCTATTAAATTATAAGGGTATGGACCAGCTAACAGAATGAATATGTCTAACCTGCATCCTGTGATAACAGATCAGTATCTAGTACCAAATAAAGTGGCCTGTAGCTTACAATCAGTTTACAATTCTGGTCATATATTGCCTTTTGTTGTGCAAACTACCTGGGCATCAGCAAAGAATTCCACATGCTAGTTAGACACCTCAAGATTAGCACTTACTTGGTATTCAACAATTACATCCTTCAGAATCTCTGCAAGCTCACAAACAGCATGTATGTCTGCTTTGCTCTCCTGGTATCCAGCAGCATTGGAGCGGTTGGATACATCAGATAACTCATCCTTGATACCCTCAAGAGTCCTGGGACAGGGTTAAAACAGGTGTTTGTTCATGGAAGACAAAGGACACATACTCAAACAGCATCATGTGTTGTTTGAGCCCAATGTCACCACCCATCATGTTCACCACAACTCTAACTCTATCCAGCCGTGCAAGGACAGCCTTGATTTTTCCAGCCACATCCAGAGATTTCTGCTGGTGCATTAGTACACACTCCAAAGTGTGCATAAGCTATTATACCTCGTTGAGTTTCAGAAATACATCAAACGAAAACTTGGAAAATAGGAGCAAGTCAATCTCAGGGTGAGGATGATGTGGAGAAACTTACTGTCAACTGTGTGACCTGGTTGTGGATTGCCTGTTGTTGAGACATCTGTTTCCATTTGTGTTAATCTCACTCAAACCTGACATCTCTATGGACACACCTGGTAGATGAGGATTGACTTCTGAAGTTGATCAATGAGCCTGACGAGTGCTTGAGCGTCCTGGGCTTTATCGAGGACCCGACCCATCTTTCCTTTCTCCAACAGTACTTGAGACCGCTTCTCGATGTCATCCAAGGACCTACAGAGGATCAATTTATCATGACGAGATAACAAAGTTGTAGCGCGAACTTTGTTAGTTGTGTTTGTCTCCCCGCTTCCTCGCGATCGCCCTCAGGGTCGGCCATCGCCAGGCCGACCTTTAGTTTATCCACCCAACGGATCAGGTCCTCTAGCTTGTCTTTCACGTCCTGGATTTGCTGCGAAGAATCCGTCAATGGGGTGGGGGGCGTTATCTGGCATGAACGCACGTCGTAGTGCTTGAGGAGCGCATTGATACCACCCAAACAGGACTTGAGGGGAGGAAACCAATCAGATGATTCCTTCGCGATATCGAGAAGCACCTTCGTAGCATCGACGAGCCGCTGCTTCTTTGCTTGTGGGGAATCAGTGGGGTTGCGATTGTAACGATTGTTCGGGAACGTACAAGGGCCTGGTCCAATTCCCGCCGAGTTCATGGTTAAACGTCGTTTCGGAAGAAAACCCAGCATGGCTATCCCGTCGTCCACTGTATGTGAAACTGAGGCAGGTTGTCGTCGCCTTCCGCAGGATAGACACGTCAAGACCACGAGGACGCACTCCGTAGTTGAATCACCGCTACGGCGCCGGAATCAATTCAAACTCTCCGGTGGAGGTGAACGTCGCCGGCCGCAGTTGCTCACGTGAGCTCACACACTTCGTTTGGTATCAATCCAATGTGACGATGAATTCCCGACAAAGCCAGCTCGGGGCCGAGTCTGGTCATTTCGTTGGCTTCTCAGTCAGGTATTGATATAGTCTCTCAACACTACGACGCAGCCAACCGCTTGATAAAGCGCCCTGTGTGCGATTAGTATAAACCCAAAACTCCGAAGGCCATGGGTCAGGTACATGGTCAACTGGTCAACGGTCACCCACCGACACCTCCTCAATGCAAAGTGCGGCATCGGGTGCTTTGGACGTGGCCGTGAACTCTGGCCCAATTGTGTCCGCGTTCGCACCTCCTACTCAATGCCCGCCTGATAACGAGTGTCTATAATTGTGGATAAGACAGGTATGGATCGGGTTTGCGTTTGAGGCCCTGCTCACTAGGGACTGTCACCTTTGGCTGATGACCGTCAACCGTCATGATACGGCAATCCTTTGCTCACAGTCCGTTGCAAAATCGTAGTCGGGTTTTGAAAAAAACACGGTACCTTCTCTTTGTTTATGTGTAACATGTAAACAAAGATTCGGACTACCAGATGTGCATCCCCTCACACCCTCCCGTCCGCCTCCGGAATTAAATCCAGAGGTATGAACCAGGGTGATACATCGACCACCAACGCATGGGGCGCCGTTGGGGGCAGGCATGGGGATGGCGGGGAACTGCTAACCGTGGGTGGAACCTGGGGGGACTGCTGGCGGGAAACGGCGCTGATCAACGCTGTTGAATGCCGTCCCAATTCTGCGCTCAAAATCTTTGTTTACATGTCATGCATAAATAAATAAAGCTGCTGTGTTTCCCTCAAAACCGGACTACGATTTTGCAACGGACTGCAATGGCACCCTGCTGACGGCTATTTCAGAATTACGATGCGAAATACCCCAACGAAGAGTTTACTACAGAGAGGGAGAGGCAACGTTGTATTTTTTTCGTCTGGATTACTCACTGATACGGTCTCTTGTCAATATGGCAATGGCATCATCGGATAGAACCCCCCGAGTGGAATCGTGAATCAATACCGGAGGGGGTTGGATCAGAGCTACCTGTTGGCTACGCCCAACTACAGTCTCGCGTCTCCTGGTCTCTGGACGTACAATTTCGACCCATCAGTCTCCCACAACTTGCAGAGGAAGAGGGTCGAACTCAGACGCACGAGGTTCGATAGAACTGTATATCTCCGCGGTACTCTCAAGAACCCACTCGTGACTGCTGTACCTAGTCCAAAACCAAAGTGATTATAATTCGCTCGTGTAAAATTTGGTTTTCTGCTTTACGGCTGATTAATGTGCAGAACCTTTCTCGCATCGAACCTACGTCCAGGACGAGGGTGAGAACCATCACGTTTGTCATGTGCGCACGGGGTATGGTGGATGATTTGGGCAGCGCGAGTGATGGTACCAAGATGAAGATATCATGAATCGTTCACTGTTCGGAATTCAGCGATCACTTCCGGTCGAGAGCGCGATAAGACAAGAACGCACCATATATTGAACTCTGGTCCAAAACAATTCGAATCGCACGCTCCAACAAACACCAAACCATCACCTATGAACCTTAACTTGTGCGCCTCCGCCTCGGCTTTCAACAGCGCCCGATTGTTCCTACCGGTAGGGGTCGTAACGTAGCAGATGAATCTTACGGAGCCACAGAAACTGAGGCGCCTATGCCAACCCCAGTGTCCTTGACGGTAGTCGTACAAAGGCAACCGGGTAACCGAGGTTGATCGAACACAATAGGTCCAGTATCCAATGGTTCGAAGGTGGGGGGAACATCGACACCCAATTGACGCGACCCTAATGGACAGCCTGCGGAGAACAGCAGATGGAAGCGGCCGCGACGGATATACCCCACATCGCCGGGTTTGACACGCTTGTAACTGTAAATGGGCGCTGGTTGCCTGAGGTATTTCATCGCCATTTTAGGGAATGAATGACATCAGGATGAGAGTGAAAGCGCACCACAGAGCATCTCCATGGTCAAGTAGGCCCATCTGCCTAGGAATCGATCATCGGTATCTCGAAAAGCAGAATATTGTATATGAAGACCCACTGCTTGTATATCATCCACCCTGCTTGCTTGGAGGCCATGGCGAGACTTTGAAGGTCAGAGGGAGAGATGGAACGTCCGAGTGACGACAAGTGTGTGGCTTATACTGGAGGTCTGAGGCTGTCCGTTAGTAAAAGTGACGGTTATGATAACGAACACGACAAAGCACCGCTCAAATGCTGTGATCACGTACCGGTGCCGGTGAACTCTATTCTGCCAAGTTCCGTGACACTTCACGTATCCATCTACAATATAACGCATCTTCATATTGAATCGCCTTCGTATTGAATGGCCGTCAAGTGATCATCGAACGCACCGGTGCCGGACTCCGCAGTATACAGTTATAATACCACGAGGGGTTGGCGACAAAGAACCTAGAGGCAACGGAAGTGGTGGGGGCTCGGTGGTGGAGCCCCAACACTGATGACGACCAGCCCAAACCGCGACATCGTCTTCTTTCCACACCACCGAAGTGGGTGACGGAGGCTCACGATCTTGTCTTGAAGATCGAGGAGTGAGGTACATAGTCGTTGATTCCAATTCCCATTGATGAAGCCGTAGCCTGGATTCCTGGGCCGCGGGAAACCGGAGCGTGAGCTGAGTGGCCCGGGCAGGCGGAGAATGGAGTGGGCCTTCGATGCCGAATCCGTGAGACCAAAATTGAGATGGAAAAGTGGTTTGAGGTTCATCCATGAGGTGCGGCAGAGGCAGGTAAGGTGCAGGAATGGAGGAGACTGGGCGCTAGATTGTGTAAATCGGTAAGATGAGGATTTCTGAGGTACGCTGGCGATGGAATTGATTACGCTTAGGGAGACCACTTACGGGACCTCGGGCTAAACTTCAGGCGAAACCCAGCCTATAGCCTCGGCCGGGATCCAGGATTCAGAGGGAAAGAGGTGTTTGAAGGGAAGGCCACCCTGGATTGCCGAGGCTTGGCTTTGACGCGTCACGCGTGGCGACAGGCCATGGCGGGCCATGGCCACGTTGCCCTGAACCTGGGTTTGTACGATGCGCATGGACCTGTCCCGTGCGGCGTGCCCATGGTGGCCGTGGCTAAAAGTAAAAGGTCAAGGACGTTTGACCGTGCCGGTTGAAACACGGTGCGGTCGGGCGTCTAACCGCGCCTACATAAGTCCTGACGTTTGCCGCATTTATCTCCCAACCCCAAGCGTTCTCCCTCCACGATATCCCCGTCTCAGAGGGTACAAGGTCTTAGTACCCCCTGTGGTTCTCCGAGTACGTGTCTAGGAATTTTGGTTTTCTGGGGTTGCGCATATAGCGGGGTCCCTCTTCGCAGGTTACCCCACCGTTCGATGCTCTTTGGTCCTCTAGTCATCCTGCACGACCCATACGACTGGGAATTTGGACAACCTAGGGAATGTGCACGGTAAATTTATCTGTGCGGATTACATTCGGAGAGAAACGCTTTCGATTCGTTGGTTTTAAACTCTTCGATCGCATGTTGGTTCCGCCAGTTCCGCTGTCTGCAGGTGTAAAGCGAACCAAGATTCACTTTTTGGCTTTCACCTCCTCTTTCTCTTCTACCCCAACCATCCCCGCTCTCCTCCGCTGCCTTCTGCCGGTATCCATCTCCTACTCTCCCTCCGTTCCTTCGCCCCTTCTTCGTTGATTTCGATGGACCACTGGTTCGGAGGCGTCACTTGGTGGGGAACGAGGAGCCCGATTTTTGGTTGTTGAGTTGGTCGCCGGAGTTGAGTTCCCCCCCTATGGTCCCCGTTGGCTTATCCTCCTATCCCTTCCCCGGCTCGGTCGTTGGTTGTGCGTCTACTTCGGTAGGTTGTGGGAAACGTTGCGCGCCCAGTGTCGCTGACCTCACTCCTTTAG
>Ga0307516_10005625_pt1 | contig 14910 bp, 15 predicted proteins | sample 19_EM_MG_FD_203310 | JGI IMG/M metagenome (GOLD analysis project Ga0307516, IMG submission 203310) | Populus trichocarpa ectomycorrhiza microbial communities from riparian zone in the Pacific Northwest, United States - 19_EM | ecosystem: Host-associated > Plants > Roots > Unclassified | place...
CTTTCTCCTATGTCCGTGGTTTTCCCTACGGGGGTTTTTACACGGTTACGAGTTTTAACGAGGCATCCGAGGACATGGGGTTTCACTGTCATTTCTCTTCTTTCACTGTTATTCTCTGCTGCTCTTCTGTACGAGGGGAAGTGTCAGATGTATGGGTCGAGGGCCAGCCTAGGCCCGCCGAGGCTGCGGCGCTCAGTTGCGTCCGGAAGTCATCAGGTGGCGGAGGTGGCAATTCGCCACTGGTGACGCGGCAAGCCGCCACCGGCGACATCTAGACCGGAGGTGACAAGTTGCTACCCAGGGCATCTGGGCGAGTCGGTGATGGGTAATGGGCTTTCTTCTGCATGTATATATAATGAGCGGTCCTCGCTATGGTGAAATGATCAAGCAACGGAGTTCCTACACACCCTATCATTCGAATATCTTTGACAGTCGTTGTACTGGGAAAGAATGCCGGTCGAGACATAGTCCGAAGCGTTGGTTTCGACTATTATTTCTCGGTCGTTGTCAAAGTGACGGAGAATGGGTGCTGGTGTAAATGCTTTTTTGAGGAGGTCGAAGGCTGCTTACTGCTCTGGTCCCCACACAAATGGAATGTATTTGCCTCCCTCCTTTTTTGTCATTCTGGTCAACGGCGTCACCACTTTGGAGTAATCCTTTATGCATCTTCTGTAAAAGTTGGCAAACCCAAGGAAACATTGGACATCAGTGACAGTCCTCGGGATCTACCATCCCAGGACACAAGATACCCTCTCTGGGTCCATCCGGATTCCATTGGTGGTGATTATGAAACCCAAATATTTCACCTCCTGTTTGTGAAAATGGCATTTTTCCGGCTTCAGGTGCAGTCCGGCATCCGACAACGCTTTCAACACCTTATACACCTGTTCCTTGTGCTCTTTCAAGGTATTGCTGTAAATAAAGATGTCGTCGAGAAACGCGGTACAAAAGTCATCAAGGTAGGCTCGGAGCACATCGTTTATGAGGGCTTAAAAATCGGACAGCGCTTTCGTCAACCTGGATGGTATAACCAAGGATTCAAATAACCCGTAACGCGTCCGAAATGCCGTCTTCCATTCTTCGCCATCTGCCATTTGTACCAAGTTGTATGCCCCACGAGTATCCAGAGTAGTGAAGTATTTGGCCTTCGACAACCGCATCAATGTTTCTTGCAGCAACGGCAGTGGGTAACGATTCTTGATAGTTCCTGCATTCAGCCCACGGTAATCGACACACAACCGTACTACTTAAGGAAACTCAAGGACTCAGAGCGCAACTACGATATCCACGACAAGGAGCTACTAGTGATTGTAGATGCACTACAAAAATGGGATACTTATTGCAAAATAATGGGACATAAAATCACAATTCTCACGGACCACAAGAACCTCGAATATTGGAAAGCGAAGAAAGACCTTAACCTATGGCAAGCCTGGTGGGGCGAACGACTAGCCAACTATGACTTCATGATCAAATACTGACCCGGGAAATTGGCTGGCAAGCTGGACATCCTGTCTAGAGAGTCAGGAGACTCTCCTTGGGAAGGGGATATGAAATATCGGCAGAACCACGGCCGAATCCTGTTACCTGAGGAAGCTTTCAAGGCGCCCCGAATCGATAACTACGCCAAAGTACTCCAAGCCAATACAACAGAAACCATCAGCCTTGAAATAGACAAATAGCTCCTGAGCGAAATTCGGACACTAAGCACTGCAGATAAAGAGATCCAAGAAGTCCGGAGGAAAAAGGTAAACGGGACCAACTGCAACGGAAAGATCTCACTAGGGCTATACGAGGAAAACCGCGGGTTGCTAATGTACAATGGCCTCATATGGATCTCTGACAATGACACCCTGCGACTTCGCATATTAAGAGACCACTATGACGCACAAGCTGCGGGACATCCGGGCCGAGCAAAAACCCTGGAACTCGTTAGCCGAAATTTCTACTGGCCAAGGCAACGAAAGTACATACACAGATACGTTGACCACAGTGACACCTGCCATCGCATCAAGCCAATCCGACATGTGCTATTTGGACTGCTAAAGCCACTCGAACTCCCACACCAGCCATGGGACACAATATCAATGGACTTTATCACTGCGCTGCCAACAAGCAATGGAAAAGACGCGTTATGGGTAATAATCGATCGCCTCATGAAAATGGGATACTTCATCGCCTGCCATGGTACCATGAACCCCGAAGACCTAGCAGACCACTTCCACCGACAGATAATCAGACCCCACGGACTGCCAAGCAGTATTATATCAGACAGAGGGTCCCTGTTTACCTCAGACTTTTGGAAACGAGTAATGGAATGTAGGAGGAGGATTCCGGGCATCACGGACGCGGCGCCTAGAGTGGCTAGCATGGCCGATACTGTGGCTTCTAGAGTTTGTGGGACTTGGCACACGGCTGCCCTAAGGGCTTCTGTAGATAGACAGCCACACACTAGCGCTAGCACACGGACACTCATATAAGTGTCCGGTGCTTCTCTCTTTAGAATGTACATGTTTCTCGCTACCCCTCAACTGGTAGCAACACTTTATTTTCTCTGCCCCGCATGACCAGCAGCGAGCATTCTTTATTTCCCTGCCCCGCACGACCTGCGACGAGCAGAAGGAGGATGCAGAAACATCAAGATCCCGAGAGGACAACGAGAAAATCGAGAAAACGAGGACACCGAGAAAATCGAGAAAATGAGGATACCGAGCGACGAGACACGGGACGGCCCAGCGAATGGACTCTCACGTGAAAAGTAGCTGCGGGAGGGCGCGGCCAGCAGTAAGTGTGGGGGCCGGCATTTCGGGGCCCATACCTTATGTCTTACCAAGCTGTTTCCAGTCACATACAGTGCGCTGACCTTCAAGAAAAAGATACTCACACGCCGTATTCACATGCCGTATTCACACACCGTATTCACACGCCATATTCACACGCCATAGACACATGCCAATCCATTCATCGGGCGGATTCGAGAAGAATTTGAGCAAATTGAGCAGATTCGGGAAGAAATTGAACGCCATATTCACATACCGTACACACACGCCATACACACATGCCGTACACACACGCCGTCCAGCAGTCTCAACTACCCATTCACCGGGCTGAGCTACTGCCTATATAACCCGTTAATTGGGCGGAAGCACTGAGCATTTCCAAAGTGCCACGAGCATTTTCAAGATCCCGAGAGGACCATGAGAAATCGAGAAAAATGAGGAAACCGAGTGATGAGACACGGGACGGCCCAGCGAATGGACTCTTGCATGAAAAGTAGCTGCGGGAGGGCGCGGCGAGTGGTAAGTGTGGGGGCCGGCATTTTGGGGCCCATACCTTACATCTCACCAAGCTGTTTCCAGTTATATACAGTGCGCTGACCTTCAAGAAAAAGATACTCACACGCTGTATTCACATGCCGTATTCACACACCATATTCACATACCGTATACACACGCCATTCACACACGCCATCCAGCAGTCTCAACGACCTTTTCACCGGGCTGAGATACTGCCTATTTAACCCATGCATCGGGCAGAAGCGCTGAGCATTTCCAAAGCGTGGCGCGTATTTTCAAAGCAAGGCGAACAAAACAAGGCATGCTGAAACAGCGAGCAATGTTAAACACCCCGAAACTCTGGCTGGAGCCGGGCGAGCAACTCGAGTGGATTGGTGAAGCAAACCTCTCGCGCGATGAAAATCCGGTAGTCATAGCTATTTTAGCCGAAGCGGTCCTAAAAGCCTACGCCCAGTGGTACGACAGTCACCGGGAGGTTTCTGTGAAGATTGCGGATCTGGTGGCACTGGAGTACTGACTTCATAAGGCAGAGGAGGAGACGGCAGTTTGGAAGCAACGCTGCGATCACCTCTTTACCATCAGCGAACAAACCACAAAACTACAAGATAGGGCCCCGAGCCAAAACCTGATCGTTCAAAAAATCAAGCCACATGAGCCAAAGAGGTTTGATGGTTCCCAGGAGTTGGAGGTTGTCGCTGAATTTCTCGAAGATGTGCAGCACTACATTCGACAGGGCAGAGGAGTCTGTCAAACGGCGTCTGAAGACAATCAGAAGATCGACACCTTCTGCAGTTTTCTCACCGCCAAAGTGTTCCACTGGTTCGAGAACTGCATGAAGAAGCAGGGTGTGGATACTATCCCACCAAAGGATTACAACTACAATACCACATGGGACGCCGTGAAGGTCCTCTTCAAGTGCCAGTATGTTCCAGAACGGGCTATTTCGGTAATTCGCCGCGAATGGTATGCGTTGAAGTTTAGCCGCCAGCAGGTTTTGTCCTTCAACCAGAGAGCGTTGGAACTGATCACCATTCTGGGCGGGTCGCTCACCATTACGAGGGAAAATCCACTGTGGGAGGAATACCTAATCAAGCTGCCTGAAGCGACGCAAAACGATATATCCCAGCAGGAATGTCTTATGGATGTTCTCGGTGGCGACAGTCAGAAGCAGATGGCATTGTCCGGCATGATGGATATAGTTGCTGCACGCACCCTGCCGTTTCTCCCATTGCCATCCGGAAGCGGCGCCCTGGCCCTCTCCCCAAACGTTACCACCGCTCAAGGCAATCCGATGGACTTGAGTAACATCGAGAATGACGAACTAAATATGGTCGTCGATGGAAGGATACAGTGCCACCGTTGCCTTGGGTTTGGTCACATCGCACGTCTATGCGGCACTCCGAGCACGGATAACTGTACGGCGCAATTCAAACCTCGATGAGGATGCCAGGGAGGGCACGAGGGACTCCAGAAGCAGCATCAACCGTCCTACCAGTCAACACCCGCTCAGAAGTCACCGTACCGCACTGGTCAACCTTCCTACCGTACTGGGGCCAACCAACCAAATTGGCATGCACCGCCCAAATGCGTTAACAACGTTGACGATCTGGAGGTGAGGTCCAGTGCGTACTTTGGCGGAGGTTGGTCGGAGGAGGAAACGCTTGATGATAACAGAAGACTCACGGATGTGTTGGACTTGGGCGGATCAGACTGGGATAAGACTAGTAAGGTGGGGCAGAGCGCGGGAAAAGGCGTTCAGTAGGAGTGACAGGGTGTCCTCCTACTAAGGAAAGAGAGGCAGTGAGACTTTATTTGACAAACCTTAATGTTATACAGAAAGACATTATTGATAAAAGTGATTTGTTACATTTTTACGCTAAAGTCCAAACCTCTCATTCCAAAACTCGCTCAGCCTACACCCTAATGGACCCGGATGCGTCACACTGTTAAATCGATACCGCATTCGCAAAACAGCTCGGTTTACCCTTTCAACATGCTGGACGCATGTCAATTATCACGGCTGGAACCAAACATTCCCCCGAAGATAGATACCAAGTTTGGCTTAATGGACGGATACGCGGTATCACTGGGAATTACGTAGATGTTACCGGTTGGTATACTGTGTTTGATCTTAAGGGCGCCTACGACATTATTATTGGAAAAAATTGGCACTCGAAGACACGCTATCTGGTGGATTCAGACAACGTTTTACACCTGTTGGATGCCGATTGGTCATTGCTAACGGATGGACGACCGGCATTTGTACCTAAACTGGCATTGAAAGGGCTTCAACCACACCAAGGCCACTACCGGGAAGTTCACAACCATTGCACGGCAGTAGCCAAAGCGGCATCCATCAATCTGATATCTGCAGATGAAACGAGACGGACGATGTCAAGATTCAGTAGTGATAGGATTTTTGTGATCGACATCCAGGAACGCCGGATGGGTGATGAATTCGGTGAGGATGATTCCGTTCTGCCAGATCTGGGGAAGTGGAGAGTTCAAATCAGGCGCGATTTTGATGATCTCTTTCAACTGCCAGGTGGCATTCCGCCACCAGAGGAGCACGACTTCCGCATTTATACTGACCCAATGGCAAAAATTCCGCACTGCCGGCCGTATCGGATGGCACAGTCCAAAAGGAACGAGTTCGAGGTCCAGATCAAAAAGCTGCTCGAAAAGGGGTGGGTGACGGACTCTGACTCGTGTTATGCAGCACCGATAATCTTTGTGAAAAAGTCGGACTCAACCCTCGGAATGTGCGTCGATTATCACGGATTGAACTCAATAACTGCTAAAGACCGGTATCCATTGCCATACATCGAGGACTTGATGGATAAACTCCATGGAGCACGTGTATTCACCAAGCTGGACTTAGCAAGCAGATACCACTAAGTACGGGTTCACCTAGACGACTGCCACAAGACTGCGTTTTTAGCACCAGATGGATTCTACGAGTATAAATTCATTCTGTTCGGACTTGCAAATGCACCAGCTGCGTTCATGCGTATGATGCACAAAATATTGCACCCACATGTCGGAATTCAATTGTATATCTCCATGACATTCTGATTTTTTCGAAAACGCTGTCAGAACACAAGACACATGTGGAAGGTGTGTTACAGGTATTACGGAATGCACGGTTACGGCTCAGCGAGGCCAAATACGTGTTTGGTACTCTGAAAACGTCGTTTGTTGGTTTCAGAGTGAATAGACATGGTATTCACACAGAAGAAAAGGAGGTCAAGGCAGTACGGGATTGGTCAACACCCAAAACGCCAATGAAACTCCGCGGGTTTCTGGGTTTGGCAGGCTACTACCAGAAATTTGTACCGAAATTCGTCCACTGGGCACATCTACTACATGACCTCGCCTCGAAACCCAAGTGCGAATACGTATGGACCAGCCAACATGCGGATCAGTTCAAGGACCTCAAGGAGGCCTTGATATTTTCACCGGTGTTCGCAACTTTGGATCCAGATGCCAACTTCATCCTGCATATGGACGCATCGGACATGGCTATTGGTGGTGTTCTAGCGCAGAAACAGATGTTTGAAGGGAGGTTAGTGGAACGGGCACTGGAATACTTTTCGAGAAAGCTCCATGCAGTCGAGGTGAGGTATCCAGCATACGACCAAGAGCTCCTTGCAATCAGCGCAAATCTGGAAAATTGGGCCTGCTACATTCATGGGCGGAAACGTACCACCATCTATACGGATCATGGATCATTGCAGCATATCCTAGGACAAAATAAGCTGACGAGCCGTCAGTGGCGTCACCTTGACAGGCTCCAACAGCACGACTACGATGTCAAATACTTTTCTGGAGCTGCGAGTGTTGTGGCAGATGCACTCAGTCGAATTGCCTACACGCAGGGACCGCAACCAAAGGTTGATCCACAGGGAGAGCAGCCAAAGGTCGATCCTTAGTACCTCAATGTCATCGAAATGTGGGTGTCAGCCTCAACCGAGTGGCTGAACGATGTTCGAAAAGGCTACAGGGAGGACACAATTTTCGGTCCAGTTCTACAATATTTGAGCAATAGTGATGGAAACGAGGACAAAAAGACAAGTTCGAAGCAGTCTCGCCATGTTTAGGAACAAGCAAAGTCGTACACACTCGAAGAAGACCTGCTGTACCATAAGCCGTTGGGCGGAAGGCTATGTATCCCAAAATTCTTGAGAATGGACGTCATTCGAGAAGCACACAATGCTATTCTGGGCGGTGGATATAGCTGTGACACTGGGACGTCCGGTCAACGTCGGAGTGACGGTGATATCGAACTAGTCAGGTTTCTCGGTAGTCACGAAGGAGATGGGGTGCACGCGGTCTTCGCCGGCGTTCAATTATTATACAAGAATAACTTCCCCAATGACCCTCCTTCCAAGTTCACCCACTGTTAGGGGATTCACAGCGAATAATCTAAGGGGTTCGGTTCGATATCTGTGGTGCCCACTGGCTGCGGCTTGAGCGCCAGATTGCACGCAGCTCCGCGGCAACGGCTTGCTTGACGGATCGCTCGGCGGACAGCGTGGTATGCGTGGCGGCTTGCGCGGCGACGCATGCTTCGAGACGGACCCGGCGGCTTGCCAGATGGCTCGCTCGTGTATCGCTTCAGCGGATGGTTCGGATCGCGACGGGCACGGTGACTTGCCCGACGGCTCGCTCGCGGCGCTTCGGCGGATGGTTCGACACATCCCCGGCGGCGTGCCCGACGGCTTGCGTATATCGTTTCGATTCGAGACGGGCCCGGTGGCTTGCCCGACGGCTCGCTCGTGTCGCTTTGGCTGATCTGCGCTTTGGCAGATGGTTCGATTCGAGACGGACCCGGTGGCTGGCCTGGCAGTCCGGTTTGCAGCGACGGCTCACTCGACGACTGCTTCACAGGTAAGATCAGGTAAGGAATACGCTCACACACGCACCAGACAAGGTGGGCATGGGTCAAAGCCCGGAGCTACTCGTCCTGGTCGGTCTAACGATATGCCGAACGTATCCCCGCATCGCGTAATCCTCTCAGGCCCAGTGGGTGAGCGGTTTTACCGGCCTATCAAGGAAAGAGAAGATATTGGTTCTATGACCTCACTCCTCGTATCCCGTATTTAGTTGCGTTTGGCGCTGCTTCCGGAGACTAGCCCCTTAGGTCCGTGACGGCTGTAAGGTCTAATCCCGAGGCTATCTCCTGCCTAGACTCTCGAACTCCTCACGTATCCTTCCGTCTCCTTCCCCGATTAGCTACTGTCTCGCTCATAATTGCTCGCGGTGTAGGCCACATAGGTGGATCGTTCGGATCGAGATGGGCCCGGCGTACTGCCCGTCGGCTCACTCGCAGCACTTCGGCGGGTGGGAAGAGACGGTGCATCGTTCGGCGTATCGGATTATCGACACATTGCTGGCGGCCGGCCTGGCGTCGTGGTTCGCAGCGACGGCTCACTCGACGACTGCTTCACAGGTAAGATCAGGTAAAGAATACGCTCGCGTACGTACCAGCCAAGGTGGGAGTGGGTCAAAGCCCAGAGCTACTCGTCCTGGTCAGTCTAACGACATGCCGAACGTATCTCCGCACCGCGTAATCCTCTCAGGCCCTGTGGGTGAGCTGTTTTACCGGCCTATCAGAGATAGAGAAGATATTGGTTCTATGACCTCACTCCTCGTATCCCGTATTTAGTTGCGTTTGACGCTGCTTCCGGAGACTAGCTCCTTAGGTCCATGACGGCCGTAAGATCTAATCCCGAGGCTATCTCCCATCTAGACTCTCGAACTCCTGATGTATCCTTCCGTCTCCTTCCCCGATCAACTGTCGTCCTGCTTGCGGCTTGAGTGCCGGCTCGTACGTGGCTCCGCGGCAACGGCTCGCTTGACGGATCACTCGGTGGATGGCGCTTGCCCGGCGGCTGCCCGTCGGCTTGCACGACGGTCGGTCCGTGGTTCCACGATGACGGCTCGCTCGACCGATCGCTCATCGGATCGCTCGGTTGCGTGGCGATGGCTCGCTCGTAGGATAGTCGTTGAGTTGATGTCTTGGTTACTATTAGGTTGTCCGTTGATGATTGATTGATGATGTTTAGCCGATTCAGGTGATGATTCCACTGATGATGTCAATGATGTTTCGATGACAACCGCTTGTCGGCGGGTCATCGTATAAGTATCCGGCTGGGCAAAGTCACATGCTGCGGGGAACTACCCCATACTGCGACGTGAAAACTCTTTGCCTTCGCAAGTAGTGCTTTTCCCGTATCTTCCCGAGAGTGGCCAGAGCAGGTGCCTCTCCTTAAGTCCTCTCATCGTGATTGGGTGATGCGATTGGGTTGCGTGCAGGGTTGATTTCGTTACTCGACTGGAGCCAGCAGCAACGATCCCTCAACCATTCCAGCTAATCCTTCTTGGCCGCAACGGGCACCAAGGTATAGCTCCACGCCATATTGCTCCCAACAGACTCTCGAACTGTTCCTGAGGTGCGGTCCTGTAGCGGCGTTTGCAATTTCCCGAACATGAGCCGGTACTTGGTCTGGGGCTACCCAGCGCTACAGGACCAGCTTGAAGTCAAGCCTCCGCTTCAGTAGTCAGTCAACTCGACGTCCCTCGCCTTGGTGCGGCGTATGCCCTGCATTACAATCGTTGTAAGCATCTCGGATAAGTGGGGGATACACTCACGCTATCGTGCGCTGGCAAAGCCCAGAGTTCATCGCCATAATCGGGTGTCAATGACGAGGATGCGAGTGGTAGCATGATCCCACTTGTCTTCTGACCACGGGGTGCAACGGTATCGCCTCGGGCCTTCGAGCCGTCTGCGACGATACAGCGATTCCCGACTTGTGGTATTGTTCCTCTAGGCCGTGCCTCTGGAAACAACCCCGCTCTTATTCCGCGATCTAGACTCGCAGCTCCTTGCGTTCCCGTTTTCCTTCCGATCGCTTGCCCTGCTCATGATGACCACCAAGGTTTTCTTCCTCTGCGGCAGCGCTTGCGCTTTCCCGGTCGGTGTCAGTACTTGGCCCAGGGGTTTCCTGGTGCTGCAGAGTCGGTTGACCCGAGCCGAGCCCCAACGCTGTCGGTTGCCTGGTCTTGGTATGCCGTCCTAAGACCGTGTGACGAGTTTCCGATACCTTTCTGCCCTGTCCGTATCCAAATGTCCGACCCGTAATATTTAGGGTGTAACACTATCCCCCCCTTCCTAAGCTTCGTCCCAAAGCTATAGGATGGTGTTCTTGCGTATAGTCCTTCAGCCCCGTACTATTGCTCGATTATTGAGACGAAAAACCCACGTGGGAAAAAGTCCCTCAAATCATCCGTGAGCCCGTAGTCCGTTGGTGTATCAGGATGATATACTCCGCTACCGCTCGATCATTGAGACTGAAAAACCCCCATGGGAAAAAGTCTCTCAAATCGTCGTGAGACGGTAGCCCGTTGGCGTTTCAAATCGACGAAACTCGTAACTGTTCTGTAAGGTGACCTTTGAACAGCCTCCCAGCCTGCCGCTCTGGTTATCGAGAAAAACCCGTTGGGAAAAACCTCTTTAACCATTCCTTTCGGCGGCAGCTGTTGAATGGCGTGTTCGTCACATCGTATCGGTCATAACATCGTATTGCTGTCGAATGCCATCCGTATTCCGTGGGACTCTTGACGTCCTGAGTCTGGTGCCCAGTGCCCACCTTCTGGTGAAGGCATCCCATTTCCATCCTCAAATTTCCGGCCTTTTGGCTCATCCATCCCAGCACTCGGCTCGGGACGGCGTCCTCATTGACCTTTCGGTCAACCCGTTCTGGCACTTCGGCACGGAACAGCAGTCTCCCTGACCTTTGGGTCAACCCGTTCCGGCACTTCGGCACGGAACGGCATTCTCCCTGACCTTTCGGTCAACCCGTTCCGGCGCCTGGCACAGAACGGCATTCTCCCTGTCTACTGGTTCCGGCGCTTCGCCACGGAACGGCATCTTTCCTCGACCTTCCAGTACCCTGCGTTCCAGCCATGCTGCTGATTTCGCGAGTACGGAGCCTTTGCCGCCAATTCTGACAAAGGCTGCCACAGCCTGCTTCGCGTGCCGGATTGCCGTAAGCGGTCGATCCTTATCCCCCCCTTTCCAGTGCGGTTCTCCGAACGCCTTGAATAAGCGTCAAGTTTGCCATTCCGGCTACTGGACCGATGTTGATATATTATCGTTGATGCTAACGGGATGCTGTAATCAGCGAGCCTGGCGTCGGTTGAGTATCCCATCACCCAAGGTTTCCTCGGCGTACGGTGTCTCGTGGGTTCTGTTGATGGACGCGTATTGCTCAACGGCTGGTGTAGTCCTCCTTTCTCGCCCCGCTGCGGAAGAAGAATAGCACCGAGCGTGAAGCCCAATGCGTCGGTAAGGGCCTTCCTAGCGATGCCGAAGAATGGTTCCGAGTGCGGATTCCACACATTGGACGCCGCAAATACTCGGTTCTGCAGCTCAGAATAGCTGGAACGGTATCCGGAACGTGTATTCCAATGTGTCCGGCTACTATCCCACTTCGAGCGAGAATGAGTGCCGGTTCTGGAGTAAAATGGAGGTACTGGCGGGACCCAAAAATGACTGGATTTTGGCGATTTTTGTCCGGTTTCGGTGAAAAACAGGAAAAACGAGCTCTGCCGCCCTCGGAGTCCATTGAAGGTCACAGGCTTTCTGGTCGAAGAGGGTCCCACCCTGGGTCTTCCTTCCGGATAACCAGTCCAAAACGAAAAATCTTTGTCATTTGCCTGCCTAGCAGCCGTCGTGGACTGCATCTCCGGCGGACTTTGCTGGTCTTTGGTGCTACGCATTCGGTGCGATGGACACCATCATCGGAGCCGTTGGTGGGGCGGTTCGTGCGGTTCCCGCGGACATCGTCGCTGCTTGGACCGACTCCCCACGCTCCTTTCTTGGCCCGACCTCCCAGTTATGGCTCATAGGCCGGCTGGGGGTCTTTCTCTCCCTAGCCTTTCGGCTTGACCACGTCTGCTCGGCGCAACGGCCGGCAAGTGGTCTTTTCTTCTGTTGAAATTGCTTCTCACCGCTCCGGTGTGGCGCGCCGACGGAAGCGACACCGCAGCAATAAGCGGTGGCAGCAACGCCATGGGGAGCAATGCCATGGCAACGACAATGGCAAGGGGATCCTGGTAACAACGGCTTGGCATTCTTCCATAGCAGCGTCTTTTGCTCTCTTTCTTCTACACTCTTACATACTTCTTCATAGCATTTAAACAGATACTCATTACGTCTACCTCGGGCGATTTCATCATCTGTCAACAATCAAATCATCCCGTTCAAACATAATCTCTTTCTCTCTCTCTCTCTCTCTCTGCTCGTGTGAAGACTCTCAGAGAAACGGTGATCGGCCAATCTTTAACAGGTTATGAGCCCGGAGCCATAACCGCTCCACATACGATCAAACCTCACCGCTGTCACACTCTCACGCGATAAATAGCTCCTCAGGAGCCAGTGATAAACGCGGGGGCCGACAATTCCGAGGCCCCTTTCCTCTACGTCTCACTTAGAAGCCTTCTCCTCGAAATTGATCACTAACCATCTCAGCGCCAGAAGATCTCTGACCATCGACAAGAACTTCCCTCCTTACGCATCGATACGATCTCTCCTCGTAAAACATGCACGATTCTCAGACCGATTCCTCTACCTACATTCCTACTTGACGAGCATCTACAATGATCTTCATTATGAGTGACGAAACGTTCAAACACCCTCTGAGCAACGTCCGCCTACTCGATCGTACCAACTACGCAGTCTGGAAAGAAGATTGCATGAAGGTCCTACAAGGAATCATGGCGTGGGACATCGTGATGGAGAGAGAAGAAGAACCAGAAGATCCGGGAAGACCCAACGACTTTACCAGACCCCTAGTTCTGGCACGGAAGGCATACAAGGACTACAAGCAGCGGAAATTGCAGGCCGTGGCCATCATCTACGGATCCTGTACCAATGCTGTCAAGGTATACATCAAAGGAATGGAGGATCCCGTCCAGATGTGGAAAGAATTGGAGGCCCGCACAAACACTGCCAACTCTTCGGTCGGAAGAATGTCGCTCTTCCGGAAATTCAGCACTCTCCGTCCCACTCCCGGACAGCCGCTCAATGCCTACTTCGCCGAATTGCTCGACATCACCACTGAGCTCGCTGGCTCCGAAGAAGCGGTCTCCGACATGGTCCTTAAGAATCACATCTACACAACTCTTCCTCCTGCCTATGCAGTCACGATTGAGATTCTTCAATCTCGTGCAAGAGTCACTGTTCAAGAAGTCATTGATGCACTGAACGAATGCGAAACGAATCGATCGATGACAACAGAACCTGATGCCATTTCAGATGCTCTCTATACAGAAGAAGGAGGAAGAGGAGGACAAGGTGGCTACCAGGGAAGATACCAGGGAAATGAGTGTTCTCAGAGGGGGTGGTGTGATTGGTGCAAAACCGGCACTCACTCTACCTCCAATTGCTGGAGTAAGAAGAACAACAAATGAGCTCGAGACCAGAATGACTGCTACTATTGCGGAGAAGAAGGTCACATGAAGAATGACTGCCTGGCCAGAAGAAAGGGACAGGCCCTACAAAACAGCAGAGGAAACGGACATGACGGACGCGAAGGAAATGGACGCGACGGACGCGACGGACGCGAAGGAAATGGACGCACTCACAACACCTCTGGCAACCAGCAATGACTTGCGGGGTCTACCTCCCTCAGCTCGGAGGTAATGGTGGCATCATATCGATCGGCAATAACAACAAGGACCTGGGTAATTGATTCCGGAGCATCTCACAATTACGGCAACAATCTTCGAGATTTCCGGAAGAACTCAGTTAAGGAAACGAATATGATCATCAAGTTGGGAGATGATCATCAAGTACAAGCAACGAAGAAAGGAAGTGTACGTCTGGGAGGAGTGGATATTGAGGCGTTCTTCATTCCTGAATTCCGAATATCTCTCCTGTCAGTAGGACAACTCTACTCACATGGATACACAACAACATTCCGATCAGGGATATGCTCGATTGCTGATGCAAAAGGACAAAAAGTTCTCGGCGCCAACCTTGAAGATGGCCTGTATATACTATCAACGGTTGGATCAGCACATATCTCCGAAATAAAGATGCTGCGAACAACTTCACATTCCCACTCAATAAACATGTGGCATTGACGGCTTGCGCACCTTAATCATCGAGACTTGAGACTACTACGGGAATCCTCACGAGAACGCATTACGGATTCTCTGGACATGCAGCCAGTCGCAGTCCCGGATATCGAACCGATTGCGGATCCTATGGACGCTGAGCTGGTTACGTATCCAGACGTCGAGCCGGTCGCAGTTCTGGATATTGAGCCGGTGACGGATCCTATGGAGGTCGAGCCTCTGATGGATCGTATGGACACGAGTCCTCGCTGGGAAACACCTGGATTGTGTCGGACATGCATTCATGCGAAGCAACAACAACATATTGTACGCACTAAGGCACCCCGGTCCTCAACGCCGTTTGCACTTGTGCACTCAGATCTCTGCGGGCCTATGAAGCACAGTATCGGAGGCGCCCAATATTACATCATCTATATTGATGACTGTACAAGATACACTGAGGTGTACTTTCTGATCACAAAAACCGCGG
>Ga0307516_10005626_pt1 | contig 14910 bp, 15 predicted proteins | sample 19_EM_MG_FD_203310 | JGI IMG/M metagenome (GOLD analysis project Ga0307516, IMG submission 203310) | Populus trichocarpa ectomycorrhiza microbial communities from riparian zone in the Pacific Northwest, United States - 19_EM | ecosystem: Host-associated > Plants > Roots > Unclassified | place...
TGGCGCGAGGCCGCCGGCGCCTACGGCGAGGAGGGCTCGCACCGCTCGGTCGCCGACATCGTCGACGCCGATTCGCTGGGCAAGGTGCGCGCCTTCAAGAAGGAGATGAAGGCTGCCGCGAAGGGCTGAACAGCAGCTCGTGCAGCTCCGCCGGGGGCAGTGGCCGGGCGAACAGGTAGCCCTGGCCGATGCCGCAGCCCAGCAGTTGCAGCTCCGCCGCCTGCTCCGCCGTCTCGATGCCCTCGGCGACCGTGGTCAGGTGCAGCACCTGGCTCAGCCGCAGGATCGCCTCGGTGATGCCCGATCCTTCCGGCGTGCCGTTCAGTTCGGCCACGAAGCTGCGGTCGATCTTCAGGATGTCGACCGGCAGCCGGGTCAGGTAGTGCAGCGACGAATAGCCCGTGCCGAAGTCGTCGATCGCCACGTGGATGCCGTGGTCGCGGAATGCGCGCAGCTTGGCGATGCCCGCGCTCTCGTCCACCAGCGCCGATTCGGTGACCTCCAGGACCAACCGCTCCGGCGCCAGCCCGGTACGCGCCAGCACGTCGAGCACGTCCGCCACCAGCGTAGGTTCCTGCAACTGCCGGGGTGAGAGGTTCACGCTGACGTAGCAGCCGTTCCACTCGGCGCCCTGCCGGCAGGCCGTCTCCAGCACGAACAGGCCGATCTCGGTGATCGTGCCGCTGCGCTCGGCGATCGGGATGAACTGGGCCGGCGACACCACGCCCAGCCGCGGGTGGTGCCAGCGGACCAGGGCCTCGGCGCCGACCATCCGGGAATCCGTCAGGTCGACCAGCGGCTGGTAGAGCACGTGCAGCTCGCGGCGTTCCAGCGCGCCGGCGAGGTCCTCGCCGAGCTGGGCGTCGGCGGCCCGCCGGTCGGTCATCGACGGGTCGTGCAGCTGGACGCCGTGCGTGCCCAGGTGCTTGGCCTGGTACATCGCGATGTCGGCGCGGCGCAGCAGCTCCTTGGGGGTGTCGCCGGGCCGGCTGGTCGCCACCCCGATGCTGGCCCGGACCGGCAGCACCTCGTCACCGACGCGGACCGGCGTCGAGGCCGCCACGGCGAGGATGCGCTGCGCCGCCGCGATCGCGTGGTCCGCGTCCGGCACGCCGGTGACCAGCACCACGAACTCGTCGCCGCCGATCCGGGCGGCCAGATCGCCGGTGCGTACCCCGGCCAGCAGGATCTGCGCGAACTCGGTCAGCACGGCGTCGCCGGCGGCGTGCCCGTGCACGTCGTTGACCAGCTTGAAGCCGTCCAGGTCGATGAGCAGCAGGGCGAGGTCGCCGTGCGCGCCGACCGTCTCGGTGAGCCGGGCGTCCAGGCCGGCCCGGTTGGCCAGGCCGGTCAGCGGGTCGTGCAGGGCCATCTGCTTCAGCTCAAGCTCGCGTTCGCGCAGTCGGGTCTCGACCTTCTGCCGGCGCTCGATGTCACCGCGGAGCGCGGCCGTGGCGGTGTCGACCTTGCCCATCGCGCGGATGCGGGCGCCGGTGAGCAGGGCGACCAGCGCGGTCAGCAGCAGCGCGATCGTCATCGCCACCATGAGCGTGGTCGTCACGATGCCGCGGTCGGTCTCGCGCAGCAGCCGCTCGGTGGGGTGCACCTTGAGTTCCCAGGTGCGCCGCCCGGCGGTGGCGGTGGCGACCCGGTCCAGGACGGGGGAGTAGTCGGCCGCCGGGCGCCCGGAGGTGGAGATGGTCCGCGCCACGGCGTCGGCCGAGTCGTCCAGCTCGACGGTGACCGCGCCGTGCGCCTGCGTGCGCAGCGTCTCGGCGAGCAGTTCCTGGCCGTGCACGCCCATCACGAGCCAGCCGCGGAAGGTGCCGCCGATGCGGTAGACCGGCACCGCGAACACGAACGAGAGCTGCTGCGCGGCCGCCGGCAACTCCCTGTCCTTCGGCAGCACGTACGCCCGGCTGACGGCCAGGCCGCCGGCGGAGTAGGCCTCGCGCAGCGTCCCGGCGGCCTCGGGGTCGGCGGAGATGTCCGCGCCGGCCACCACGGGCTCCCCGTTGAAGGAGCGGGTGAACACCGCGAACGCGTGCTCCTCGCCGGTCGCGGCCGCCGGCTGCAGCGTCAGGTCCGGTGCACCCCGGCTGCGCCAGTACGTCTGCAGCGCGGCGAAGCCGGTCTCGGGGGCGGTGACCACGTACCGCAGCGAGGTCGCGCCGGGCAGGCGGCGGTTGCTGATCTTGTTGGTGATCCAGGTGAAGTCGCCGGCCGCCAGTTCGGACTGCGCGCCGAGCGCGATGGAGACGTCCTCGAGCGTTTCGCCGTACCGTTGGATCTGGGTCGTGATCGCCCGGGTGAGGTCGCTGGTGTAGCGGTCCATGAGCTGCGCCGCGTAGCGCTGCTCGGCGCTGCGCGCGCTGCGCGTGGCAAAACCCGAGGTCACGCTGCCGAGGAGGGCGACAACGACGACGAGAGCGACGCCCGACCAGCGCCGCCGGTTGAGTCCGTAGGACGGCCACCGCACATCTGCATGATCGGCCGCCGGGGGACTATCTGAAGGGTTCAGCGCGGTGCGGGCTGCGTCGATTGTGGCTAGCGGGCCGCTCGCGGTGCGAGGATGAGTTGTCGATCGGAGTTCCAAGGTGAAGAAGCAGCCGGTGTTGATCACCAACGCCGCTCGCAGCCAGAGCGATCAGCTCCGCTCCCGCCAGATCCGCTACGTGACCATGATGAGTGCCCGCGCCGCGTGCCTGATCATCGGTGCCGTCCTGGTCAGCGTCCGACCGCCGCTGCTCCCGCTCTGGCTCATCCTCTGCGCGGCCGGCATGATCCTGCTGCCCTGGGCCGCGGTGCTGATCGCCAACGACCGCCCGCCGAAGAGCCGGGCGAACCCGGCCGCGACCCCGGCGGTCCACCAGCAGCGGGTCCTCGAGCCGGAGGCGGCCGAGGTCATCAAGCAGCGCACCATCGACGTCGAGCCCTGAGCCCGCCCGTCGGCTAGGGCCGCGGCCGGGCGCCGATCGTCTGCACAGCCGCCGCGCCGAGTGCGGCGCCGGCCGCGAGCGCGGCAGCCGGGTCCGCGCCGGAACACCAGGCGGTGAGCAGGCCGGCCGCGAAGGCGTCACCCGCACCGGTCGGATCAAGCGGCGGTACGCGCACACCCGCGACCGACCGCAACACCCCGTCCCGGGATGCCCAGACGGCACCGTCGGCACCGCGTTTGACGACGACGTTGCCGGCGACCGCGGTCAGCGCGGCTGCCTGCGCCTCCGGGGTGCCCGCACCCGCCAGCTCGGCTGCCTCGTCGGCGTTGCACAGCAGCAGGTCGGTGCCGGGCAGCAGGTCGAGGAAGGCGCGGGCGCCGAGCTGCCGCAACGGTGCTGCGGACGCCGCGTCGACGCTGGTCGTCAGGCCGCGTTCCCGGGCCGCCGCCAGCGCCGCCAGGCCGCCGGGCCGCGACCCCGCGTGCAGCAGCGGATAGCCGGAGAGATGCAGGTGGGTGGCGCCCTGCGCGGCCTTGACGGCCGCCGTCACGTCCGCCGGGTCCAGCAGCAGCGCCGCGCCCCGGTCGGTGATCATCGTGCGCTCGCCGGCCGTGCTGAGCACGACCACGCTGCCGGTCGGCACCCCGGCGTGCGCACGCACCGCGCAGCGCACTCCGGCGGCGACCAGCTCGGCGATCCGTTCCCGGCCGGCGTGGTCGTCGCCGACCGCCGCGACCAGGATCGCCCCGGCCCCGGCGTGGGCGAGCCAGGCGGCCGTGTTGGCGGCCTGCCCGCCCCCGCCGACGGAGATCCGCGCGTCGGTGTCGGAGCCCACGGCCAGCGGCCCGGCGTGCGCAACGAGCACATCCGTCACCAGGTCCCCGACGACCAGGACGGTCACGCTGCGCCCGTCTTTGGCATGCCCTTCTGGCCCTCGCCTGCGGGGTCGCGGCGCGGTGCGGCTGGGTGCCGCTCGGTGCAGTCGGTCATGCTGTGCCTGCCTTTGGCATGCCCTTCTGGCCCTCGCCTGCGGGGCCGCGGCGCGGTGCGGCTGGGTGCCGCTCGGTGCAGTCGGTCATGCCGGCAGAGCGAAGCCGAGCGTCGCCGGCGCGGGGGTGGCGGCCGCCGCGATCTGCGCGGCCAGGGCCGCGTTGCGCAGGATGATCCGCACGTTGACGGCCAGGCTCCGGCCCTCGGTGCTGCTGTGGAAGTGCGCCAGCAGGAACGGGGTCACGGCCTTGCCGGTGACGCCGTCGCGGGCCAGCAGCTCCAGCCCCTCGGCCAGGGTGCGGTCGTGCAGGGCCGGGTCGAGCTGCTCGTCGGCCGGCAGCGGGTTGCCCAGCACCAGCGCGCCGGCCCCGACCGCCTGGTCGGCGCGGGCGGCGATCACGTCGGCGACCTGCTTCGGCGAGTCCAGCCGCCAGTCGACGTCGAAGCCGCCGTCGGTGACGAAGAAGCCGGGGAAGCGGTGGGTGCCGTACCCGGCGACGGAGACGCCGAGGGTCTCCAGGCGCTCCAGGGTCGCGCCGACGTCGAGGATCGACTTGACCCCGGCGCAGACCACGACGATCGGCGTCCGCGCCAGCGTGGTCAGGTCGTTGGACTCGTCGTAGGTGCTGTTCGCCTCGCGGTGCACGCCGCCGAGCCCGCCGGTGGCGAAGACGCCGATGCCGGCCGCCGCGGCGATCGCGCTGGTGGCGGCGACCGTGGTGGCCCCGTCCGCGCCGGTGGCGGCGGCGACGGCCAGGTCGCGGACCGAGAGCTTGGCCACGCCGTCGGCGCCGGCCAGGTGCTCGATCTGGTGGTCTTCGAGGCCGACCACGAGCTCGCCGCCGATCATCCCGATGGTGGCCGGGACGGCGCCGTTGTCGCGGACGGTCTGCTCGATCTCGCGGGCGACCCGCAGGTTGTCGGGCCGGGGCAGGCCGTGCGAGACGATCGTGCTCTCCAGCGCCACCACCGGGCGGCCGTCGCGGCGCGCCCGGGTCACATGGTCGCCGTAACGGATGGCATAGCGGCCCATCTGCCGCGTGGAATCGGTCACGATGGCAACGGTACGGTGCCCTGCTGATCCGTTGTCGTTGGACCGACCAGGCGTGAGGTGTCAGACTTGTGGGTTGGAGCTTCTTCCGCGGTGACCGGGGGGCACGCGGGCCCGGCAACAGTGTCGTTTTCTCGGCGCTGTGCCACTGAGCACACAGTCATGAGACTCATGAAGGGCAGATGCCGTGAGCACGCAGATCCTGGAGCGTCCGGAGACCAAGGACGCCGACACCGGTCCCGAGATGTTCCACTATGTGCGCAAAGAGAAGATCGCGGAGAGTGCCGTGATGGGCAGCTTCGTGACGGCTCTCTGTGGGGAGAAGTTCCCGGTCACCAAGTCACCGAAGCCGGGCTCGCCGGTGTGCCCGCAGTGCAAGGAGATCTACGAGTCGATGAAGCTCTGACCTCCGGCGGGCCGTCGTGACCGGCAGTTACAGCCTGCTGGTCGCGGACCTGATCGGAGTGGCCGTCTTCGCGGCCTCCGGCGCCAGCGCCGCCGTCGCGAAGCGGCTGGACCTGTTCGGCGTGGGCTTCGTCGGCTTCGTGGCGGCGCTCGGCGGCGGCATCCTGCGCGATCTCGTGATCGGCGCGGTGCCGCCGCTCGCCTTCTCCGACTGGCGCTATGCCGTGACGGCCGTCTGCGCCTCCGTGGCGGTCTTCTACCTGCATCCGCAGCTCAACCGCCTGCGGCGGACCGTGCTGCTGCTCGACGCGGCCGGGCTGGGTCTGTTCACCGTCGCCGGCACGCTCAAGGCCCTGGACGCCGGCGTGCCGGCCGTCGGCGCCTGCCTGGTGGGCATGCTCACCGGCATCGGCGGCGGGCTGGCCCGCGACCTGCTCACCGGGGAGATCCCGGTGGTGCTGCAACGCGACATCTATGCGGTGGTCGCGCTGGGCGGCGCGGCGGTGGTGACCCTGCTGGGCCGGCTCGAGCTGGCCGGGCCGATCCCGCTGGCGGTCACCGCGGCCGCGATCACCGGGGTACGGCTGCTCGCGCTGTACCGGCGCTGGTCGGCACCCGTCGCGGTGCCGTGACCACGGCGCTGCCCGGCCGCCGCTATGCTGGGTTTCGCCTCTGCGGCCGGTTGCGCAGGGGCATTTTTAATGTGGTGTGAGTCGAGAGGATCGTCGCAGCTTGAGTCCGCCCCTGCCGAAACTGGAGACCTTCCCCCCGCTGCGAGCCTGGCAGCGCAAGGCGCTGGTGGAGTATCTGCGCAGGCGCAGCCCCGACTTCATGGCGGTCGCGACGCCGGGTGCGGGCAAGACCACCTTCGCCCTGCGGATCGCGGCCGAGTTGCTCGCCGACGGCACCGTCGAGGCGGTCACGGTGGTCTGCCCGACCGAGCACCTGAAGACCCAGTGGGCGTCCGCGGCGGCCCGGGTGGGCATCCAGCTCGACCCGTCGTTCCGCAACGCGGACGTGCACTCGTCCCGTGACTTCCACGGTGCCGTGCTGACGTACGCGCAGGTCGGCATGGCGCCGGCGGTGCACCGGCGGCGCACCATGACCCGCTCGACGATGGTCATCCTGGACGAGATCCACCACGCCGGCGACTCCCGCACCTGGGGCGACGGGGTGAAGTCGGCCTTCGAGGAGGCCGAGCGCCGGCTGATGCTCACCGGGACGCCGTTCCGCTCCGACGACAACCCGATCCCGTTCGTCACCTACGAGCGCGGCGAGAACGGCCTGCAGCGCTCCCGCTCCGACTCGGTCTACGGCTATTCCGACGCGCTGCGCGAGGGCGTCGTGCGGCCGGTCATCTTCCTGGCGTATTCGGGCGAGACCCGGTGGCGTACCAGCGCCGGTGACGAGCTGGCGGCCCGGCTGGGCGAGCCGATGACCAAGGACCTGGTGGCGCAGGCCTGGCGGACGGCGCTGGACCATCGCGGCGACTGGATGCCCCAGGTGCTGCGGGCGGCGGACGCGCGGCTGTCCAGGCTGCGCGAGCACGGCATGACCGACGCCGGCGGCCTGGTCATCGCGAGCGACCAGCAGACCGCCCGGGCGTACGCGAAGCTGCTGGGCGAGATCACCGGCCAGCCGGCGGTCGTGGTCCTCTCCGACGACCAGGGCGCCTCGTCCCGGATCGCCTCGTTCGCGCTCTCCGAGGAGCGCTGGATGGTCGCGGTCCGGATGGTGTCGGAGGGCGTCGACATCCCCCGCCTGGCCGTCGGTGTGTACGCGACCAGCGCCTCGACCCCGCTCTACTTCGCCCAGGCGATCGGCCGCTTCGTCCGCGCCCGCCGCACCGGCGAGACGGCGACGGTCTTCCTGCCGAGCGTGCCGCACCTGCTGGGCCTGGCCAGCGACATGGAGGCGGAGCGCGACCACGTCCTGGGCGCCCCGAAGGACCCGGACGGCCTGGACGACGCGCTGCTGGAACGAGCCCAGCGGGCGGAGGACGCCGAGGGCGACCTGGAGAAGCGGTTCGAGGCCCTGTCGGCGACGGCCGAACTCGACCAGGTGATCTACGACGGCGCCTCGTTCGGCACGGGTGCCCGCACCGGGACGCCCGAGGAGGAGGAATACCTGGGCCTTCCAGGCCTCCTGACGCCCGACCAGGTCTCCGTACTGCTCAATCAGCGGCAGAGTAAGCAGATCGCCGCCCAGAAGCGGCAGAAGGCCGCTGAGCCGGTTCCGGCCCAGCGCGAGCCGGTGGTGACCCTGAGCGCGGGCGAGCGCCGCAACAGCCTCCGCCGCCAGCTGAACACTCTGGTGGCGGCGCATCACCACCGCACGAACCTGCCGCACGGCAAGATCCACGCGGAGCTCCGCCGGCTGTGCGGCGGCCCGCCGAGCGCTCAGGCGACCATCGAGCAGCTCGAGGAGCGGATCGCCACCATCCAGACCCTCTGACAGCGGACATAGAAAGGGGCGCCCCGTAGGGCGCCCCTTGATGCTTTCGGGGGTTAGTTGGAGTTAGACATCATGTCTGCGCCGCGCCAGGAAAACTCGGGATCCGCCTTGTACTGAACCGTGATCTTCACCAGGTCCTCGGCATACCTGTTGGCGTGGTGTCCGCAGAACACCAGCTCGCTGCCACCAGCCAGGGTCAAACGGAGCTTTCCGGCTGCATTGCAGCGGTCGCACCGTTCATCGGCTGCTGGTCCGGCCACCGTTCCCGCCGGCGGCGTGAGAGTCGGGGTCATCGCCTTCCTCCTCTGGTCGTCACCGATGAACATGTTCCTCGGCTACTGCTCACCCATGGTGCAACACCCTTGGCCCTACCACCCTTCCCACTGTGACCCGGGGGGACCCAAGTCACATGTGGTCCGGCTAGTGTGCCGTGCTCCAAGGGTGCCACGTCAACGATCACTTCTGCACAACGGTCCGATCACCATCGAATGATGTACGGGTGGTGACCAAACAGGCACGGACCGTTGACTGAACGGGGTCGATCCCGTCATGATCAAGCTGTCCGTGCCTGTAGAGATCGTCTTAATCCAGGTAGTCCCGGAGGACCTGGGACCGGGACGGGTGTCGCAATTTCGACATCGTCTTCGACTCGATCTGGCGGATCCGCTCGCGGGTGACCCCGTAGACCTGGCCGATCTCGTCCAGGGTGCGCGGCTGGCCGTCGGTCAGGCCGAACCGCAGCCGCACCACGCCCGCCTCGCGCTCGGAGAGCGTCTGCAGGACCTGCTGCAGCTGATCCTGCAGCAGCGAGAACGACACCGCGTCGACCGCGACGACCGCCTCGGAGTCCTCGATGAAGTCGCCGAGCTGGCTGTCGCCCTCGTCGCCGATGGTCTGGTCGAGCGAGATGGGCTCCCGGGCGTACTGCTGGATTTCCAGCACCTTCTCCGGGGTGATGTCCATCTCCTTGGCAAGCTCTTCCGGAGTGGGCTCGCGGCCCAGGTCCTGGAGCAGCTCACGCTGTATGCGGCCGAGCTTGTTGATGACCTCCACCATGTGCACCGGGATGCGGATGGTGCGGGCCTGGTCGGCCATGGCGCGGGTGATGGCCTGGCGGATCCACCAGGTGGCGTAGGTGGAGAACTTGTAGCCCTTGGTGTAGTCGAATTTCTCGACGGCGCGGATCAGGCCGAGGTTGCCTTCCTGGATCAGGTCCAGGAACGCCATGCCGCGACCGGTGTAGCGCTTGGCCAGCGAGACCACGAGCCGCAGGTTCGCCTCGAGCAGGTGGTTCTTCGCCCGCTCGCCGTCGCGGCCGATCCAGCGCAGATCCCGCTCGAAGTTGCGCTCGAGCTTCTCCTCGCCGTCGTCGCAGGCGCGCAGCCGCTCGGCGGCATACAGGCCCGCCTCGATGCGCTTGGCGAGCTCGACCTCCTGCTCCGCGTTCAGCAGGGGGACCTTGCCGATCTGCTTCAGGTAGGCGCGGACCGAGTCGGCGGACGCGGTCAGCTCGGCGTCGCGGCGCGCCTGCTTGAGCGCCTCGGACTCCTCGTCGTCCCACTCGAAGTCGCCGTCGGTCGCCGTCGCGGCCGCGTCGGTGGCGGCGGCCTGGACCAGGGCGGCCGGCTCCTCCACGACGACGTCCTCGATCTCGGCGGCGAGCGCCTCGGGATCGATCTCCTCGCCCTCGCCGGGAGCCTCGCCGGGCTTCGCGGCCTTGGCGGGGGTGGCCTTGGTGCCGGGTGCCGCCTTGCGCGGCGCGGCGGCCTTCTTGGCGGGTGCGGCCTTCCTGGCGGCCGGGGACGTCGCTCCCGCGGCGTCCTCCGTGCCGGCCTGCTTCGGGGCGGGCGCGGCCTTCTTCGCCGGGGCACGGGTCGCCTTGGCGGTCGTGGCCTTGGAGGCGGGGGTGGCCGCGCGGGCGGCGGAGACCCGGCGGCGGGTGCTCGCCGAGCCGTCGACGACCACGGTTACTCCGGCGTCCACGAGGGCGCGGAGGATCTTCTTGGCCTGGGCCGGCGTGACGTCGGCTGACTCAACCGTCTGCACGACCTCGGCTGACGTGATCTGCCCGCCCGCACCCTGCGCGTGGGCGATCAGGGCCTCGGTGAGAGAGCGAACGTCGGCACCGGTCTGGTGGGCTTCTGTCACGAATGACCTTCCGGAGGGCGATGAAACACGGCCATGAACCCAGCGCAGCGCGCGGCGGAACGAGGCTGGCCGGTGTGGTGTGGGAGCCCTCGGGACGCGGACGGGCCCGCTGGCGGCTGTCCGTGAAGCGTGGGCAGGGGTGAATTGTAGCGCCGTCCGGCTAGATCCTCCCGCCGCAGCACGCCACCGGCATGCCGAGGGGTGTCGGGAGGGGGGTACCGCACCCCCCGGAGCCGCCCGGCGGGACAATGACAACGGCTGAAAGGACGGTCACCAGTGGCTGTTGAACCGGGGAAATCGACGCCGGAGAGCTTGCTCGAGATCGCCGTACGGATCGCCCGGGAGGCCGCGGCGACCGCCCTGCGGATGCGGGCCGAGGCGATCACCGATGTGCGGACCAAGAGCACCGACACCGACGTCGTGACGGCGGCCGACCGGGCCGTCGAGCGGCAGGTGGTCGCCGCGCTGGCCGCTGAGCGGCCCGGAGACGGCGTGCTGGGCGAAGAGTACGGAGACTCCGCGGAGGCGGCCACCGGGCCCGTACGGTGGATCCTGGACCCCATCGACGGCACCGTGAATTACCTCTACGGCCTGCCGCAGTACGCCGTGTCGCTCGCCGCGGAGGTGGACGGGGTGGTGGTCGCCGGCGTCGTGCACAACCCGGCCACCGGCGACGAGTGGACGGCAACGCTCGGCGGGGGCGCGTGGCGCGCCGGGCGCCGGCTCTCCGGCTCGGTCCGGACCACCCTGGACCAGACGCTGCTCGCCACCGGCTTCGGCTACGACCAGGCCCGCCGCGCGCACCAGGGCGCGGTGGTGGCCGCGCTGCTGACCCGGGTCCGCGACATCCGGCGCTTCGGCGCCGCCTCGCTGGACCTGTGCATGGCGGCGGAGGGCAGCGTGGACGCCTACTTCGAGAAGGGGCTCAACCCGTGGGACCACGCCGCCGGCGGCCTGGTGGCCACCGAGGCGGGCCTGCTGGTCTCCGGGCTGGACGGCCGGCCCGCCGGGGCGGACATGCTGGTCGCCGCCCCGCCGGCGATCTTCACCGCGCTGCACGACGCCCTCGTGGAACTGGCCGCGGCCGGTGGCCCGTAGGTCAGGAGTCCTTCTTGGCCGGCGCCAGGCAGGCGCCCGGCGGCAGCTTGGGCTCGCCCTGCGCGGCCAGCGACTGGTTGACCTCGGTGGTCGTGGCGAGCTGCTGGAAGTTGCTGCCGATGACGATGTCCACGACCGCGCCCTTGCGCTTCGCGTCGTACTGCGCCTCGGCCTCGCCGAGGAAGTACGCCCTCAGCAGCCACGCCGAGCCGACCGCCGCGGGGCCGTACCGCATGACCGCGACGCCGTCGACCTTCTTCTTGTTCTCGGCCGGCTTCTCGGTGCGGAACCGCCGGTTCTTGAACTCGTTGGAGACGGCGTCGGCTTTGCCGGCGACCTTGGTGCCGTTGTAGATCTTCACGGTCACCTGCTCGGGGTCCTCCGGCAGCGTAAGGTTCGCTACCGGCGAACCGTCGGGGCAGCCGCCGCCGGCGACCGCGTCGCCCTGCGTGTCGCGGACCAACGCCACGACGACGAAGACCACCGCGGCCACGGCGAGCACGCCGACCACGACGAGCGCTCGGACGCGGGCAAAGCTCATGGAACTGGCTCCCGGGGTCAGCTCGATCGACCGCCGTCCGGTATCGGACGGGGTATGCGGTGAGGTTAGCGTCTGTGCGCCAAGCCTGCGGAAAGAGGGAATGTTCCCGGCGCGGCGACGATGATCCACGGGCTGCTACCCCTACCTTGATGTCGCCTCGGTCACATCGGGAACAATGAGCCGCCCGCGCGCGTACAAGCCACGCACGGGGGCGGTAAGGTGCCGCGTTTGCCGGGGCAGTTTCACGAGGGGGTGGGGGCGCCCCGGCGGACGGGCGATCCCTGTTTCAGATCGGGGAAAAAAGTCCGTCATACCCGGGAACCGAAACGCCGTCGCTGGCGTTACTAACGCCAAGTGACACATCGATACAGGAGAGTGAAAACCGATGGCCACCGACTACGACGCCCCGCGTCGCGACGAGGTCGACCTCGGCGAGGACAGCCTTGAGGAGCTCAAGGCCCGCCGCGCCGACTCGCAGTCGGGCGCAGTGGACGTCGACGAGGTCGAGGTGGCGGAGAGCTTCGAGCTCCCCGGTGCCGACCTGGCCGACGAGGAACTGACCGTCAAGGTGCTGCCGATGCAGACCGACGAGTTCCGCTGCGCCCGTTGCTTCCTCGTGCACCACCGCAGCCAGCTCGCGGTGGAGCGGAACGGGGAACTGATCTGCCGCGAGTGCGCCTGACCGGCGCGCCCGCGAGCAGGACACCCCCGGTCGTCGTCCGACGGCCGGGTCACGTACCGACCCCTGATGCGCCGCGCCGCCGGTTTGATCCGGCCGCTCCGGCGGGTATCAGGCTGACCGGATGACGCCAACGGCACACTGCCGCCAGCAGACACGGGGAGGTCGACGATGAGCCGCTCAGACGACAACTCGGCAGAGTCCGCGGATCCGGGGCGTGAGCTCATCAAGGTCGACCCCGCCGAGCCTGCGGGAGACATCGACGCCGGGATCGGCGCCACCGTGGCCGCCATCACGGCCGACGACCTGGAGCCGGCCGGCCGCCGGCGCCTGCTCGGCCGGCTCGTCGGCGACGTGCGCCGGCGCGGGCTAGGCCGGCTGTTCCGGCCGCGGGCAGCCGTGCGCTGGATGGCCGATGTGGTCGCCGACGTGGCGCCGCACGTGCCGGTCCGCGACCTGGCGACCCTGCGCCGGCACTACGAGGGCCTGCACGGCGACGCGCTCGCCGAACGGCTCGTCCGCAACGCCGCCCGGGCGACCGCCGGGGTGGGCGCCGCCGGCGGTGGCGTCGCCGCCCTGGAGTGGGCTGCGACACCGTCCCTGCTCTCGGCCCCGGTCCTGCTCGCCGCCGAGACGGTCGCCGTCGTGGCGATCGAGCTCAAGCTGATCGGCGAGCTGCACGAGGTCTACGGCCAGCCGGTTGCCGGCAGCGCCGTCGAACGCGCCGCCGCCCTGATCCAGGCCTGGGCCGGCCAGCGCGGCGTCAACCCGCTGGTGCCGGGGGTCGGCATCGCCACCGTGCTGGGCACCGCGGCCCGCAAGGAGCTGCAGGGCACCCTCATGCGCCGTTTCGGGCGCAACCTGACCACGCTGGGCCCGCTGCTCACCGGCGCGGCCGTGGCGAGCTACCTGAACCGCCGGGCCACCCGCAGCCTGGGCGAGAAGCTCATCAAGGAGCTGCGCCGCCAGGGCCCCGCGGTGATCTCCGGCGGGCGCCCCGAGCTCAGCTCCTAGCGCGTAGCAGGGCGGTGGCCAGCTCGACCGGGTGCCGGCTGCTGACCACCCAGAACGGCGTCGGGTCGGCCGGATCGTCCAGCAGCACCTGCACCGCGCCGTTGATCCACGGCCGCTGCACCACGAAGGCCAGCGGGTGCGCGCCCACGCCGAGCGCCTCGCGCTTGCCGGCGGCGTCCAGCGGCACCACGTCGGCGATCACGCTCAGTGGCAGCCGGGCGTCGTCGACCTGGAACTCCGTCTCGGTGACCGCGACCCGGATCCGGTCGGCGCGCCACAGCAGGAACACGGTCAGCGGCACCAGCACCGCGAACGGCACCCAGGCGCGCAGGCCGGTGCTGCCCATCCAGATCTCGGCGGCGAGCAGGGTGGCCACCAGGAGCCAGCCCGGCCAGGCGAGCCACGGGACGTGCAGGCGCTCGGCGTACGCCGGACGCGGCGCCGCCGTGCGTGCGGAGGCCTCGGATGTCACCCTGGTGAGGGTACGGCGCGCCTCCGTACTCGGCGAGGGCAGGATGGCAGGGTGGGTCCCGCTCGCCCGTGGAGGACCCGTCGCCGACCGTGAGGACCACTACCGTGACCGATCCCGTGGAGATCCAGGTTCGCCGGCTCGACCCCGACCTGCCGATGCCGGCCTATGCCCACCCCGGTGACGCGGGCGCGGACCTGGTCGCCGCCGAGGACCTGGAGCTCGCTCCCGGCGCGCGCGGGCTGGTGCGTACGGGTCTGGCGATCGCGCTCCCGGAGGGCTACGTCGGCCTCGTGCATCCCCGCTCCGGACTTGCCGTACGCCTCGGCGTGACCGTGCTCAACGCGCCCGGTACGGTCGACGCCGGTTACCGCGGCGAGATTCTGGTGAACCTGGTCAACCACGACCCGGCCGGCACCGCGAAGATCTCCCGGGGCGACCGGATCGCCCAGCTCGTCGTGCAGCGGGTCGAACGGGCCGTGTTCCACGTGGTCGACGAGCTCCCCGACACCCGTCGGGGTGCGGGCGGGCACGGCTCGACCGGCGGGCACGTGGCCCTGCCGGCCCATCAGCACCAACCTTGAGAACGAAGAGTCAGAAGAAGGTGGCAACGCAGATGTTCTCCCGCAAGCGCGGCGGTCCCAAGCACGTGCGCCCGGACGACGCACCCCAGTCGGCGGCGCTCGCCAAGAGCATGGGCGACGGGCCGGCGCCCGAGCACGGCCCGTACGACAGCAGGCACGCGCCCGACGGGGTGCAGCGCCTGGATCTCGGCAGCCTGCTGATCCCGGCGCTCGAGGGCGTCGAGGTGCGGGTGCAGGCGAACCCGGACGGCGGCGTCGAGCAGGTCGTGCTCGTGCACGGCAACAGCGCGCTGCAGCTCGGCGTCTTCGCGGCGCCGCGCAGCGAGGGCATCTGGGACGAGGTGCGCGCCGAGATCGCCACGGCGATGACGTCCGACGGCGCCGCGCCGCAGGAGTTCACCGGGCCGTACGGCGTCGAGCTGGCCGCCCGGGTCAACACCCCCGAGGGGCCGGCGGACGTCCGGTTCGTCGGCGTGGACGGCCCGCGCTGGATGGTCCGCGCGCTGTTCCAGGGCCAGGCCGCCGCCGACCCGGGCCA
>Ga0307516_10005627_pt1 | contig 14908 bp, 15 predicted proteins | sample 19_EM_MG_FD_203310 | JGI IMG/M metagenome (GOLD analysis project Ga0307516, IMG submission 203310) | Populus trichocarpa ectomycorrhiza microbial communities from riparian zone in the Pacific Northwest, United States - 19_EM | ecosystem: Host-associated > Plants > Roots > Unclassified | place...
AGCGTCCCGAACCCGACCCACTGAACCCAAGGAGCCCGATGATGACGATGAGCGAACCCCGCCTGCAGCAACGCGGCGCGCAGCCCTATGCCGCGATCCGGATCCGCGTGCCCCAGGCGCAGATCTCCAGTGCCTGCCCGCCGCTGATCGGCGAGGTGTTTGCCTGGTTGGCGGCGCACGACCTGGAGCCGGCCGGCGCGCCGTTCTTCCGCTATGCCCGCATGGACGCGGATGGCGAAACCATCGACGTGGGCGTGCCGCTGGCCCGCAAGGCCTCCGTGGCCGACGAACGGGTGCGGTTCGGCACTTTGCCGGCCGGGCGCTACGCCACGTTGACGTACACGGGGCCGTACCACGGCATCCCCCAGGCAACCCAGCGGCTGATGGCCTGGGGGCCCCAACAGGGCCTGAAATGGGCACCCTCGCCGGAAGACCAGGAAATGGCCTACATCGAGTTCTATCCCACCGACCCGATGCGGGAGCCGGACCCGCAGAAGTGGGTCACCGAGTTGGTGAACCTGGTGCAGGACTGAGAGCCTGTAAAGAATTCCGCCAAGGCCGCTCATCCCGCGCCAAAGGCCCCACTCGGCGTTGCAAATGCTCGCCGTAGCCCGCGCTACGTCTGCGCTTTGCGCCTTGATGGGGACCTTTGGCACGGTCTGCTCGGCCACGCCGGAAATCTTCACAGTCTCTGAGGGGCTGGCCCGGGCGGTGAACTGCACGGGGCGTGGCGGTCAGGCGGCCAGCACCCTGGCCGCCTCGCTCTCGTGCGCCGGTTCAAGCACGGACCGCACTACGACCTGCGCGATCTTGTCGCCGCCCTGGGCCGAAGGCTCTATGGGATTGGCGTAGTCGCCGAGCTCCATGCAAACCAGGCGAAGCTCGATCACCGTCAGCTTGTGCTGGACAGCGGTGCGCAGGATCACGTCGTTGAACACCGTCAGCGCCACGGTCACCCGCTGCTGCTGGCCCGGGTCGGGAAAGCAGCCGTTGTAGACCGTGCAAACGGTGAGCGGCAAGCCTGTGGCAAGACAGGCGTCGATGACCTGCCGATAAGAGATTTCAAAGGCGCCTGCAGCCTGACCCAGCAAATGCAGGGCCTGCCCGCTGGAGTTCATCGGCGTGTCGAGCACGTCGGCACGCAGCACGGCATCGTTACCGCCGACGCTTAGCGCCAGGTGCGTGGCATCGTCCGGCCGCCCGGTGATCTGGGCGGCGATGTCTTCGGTCGTGGACCCATCGATGGCCGCCAGCGTGGCTTTCCATTCCGCCGGCAGGTGTTCGCGCACGTGGTCGATGACAGCGGGCTGGCCGTCCGTGTAGGCGCCGTTGTCGAAGATGGAGTCGCCGAGAAGTACGAGATGTGGCATCGGATGCAAACAGTCAGCGGGACGGTCACTGCACTGTAGCCGGCGGCGACCGCACGGCCGGACCACGGGCTGGGACGGGCCTTACTGCATTGCTGGCTGGGGCGGCTTTACCTGGGCGTCCTGGCCGGCCCATCGCCGCTGGATGGTCCGCAACTTCGCCCTCACGTTTGCTGCCGTCACGCTCAGGCTGTGGCTGCCGGCTTCCCAGGTTGCCGGCGTGTCGTTCGATCTGGCCTACCGTCTGGCTACTGGACGATGAACACCGTGCCGAACGCGCCGATCGACACGGTGCGATCGTTGAAGACGGTGTAGGACGCCACGCCCACGGAGTGGTAGGCCGTGGTGAGCGCGGCCAGCGATCCCAGGCCCAGCAAGCCGGCGAGGGGGCTGCGCTCCGTGACGGCGGTCTTGATCCTGGTCCGGTGCTGCTCCGGCGTGGGGTTCAGCGCGGCAGCGGCCACGGCAGTGGCCGCCACCACGGCGAGGGAGGTGAGGGTGCTCATGAGGGACATCGTGACGTCTTCCTTGCCGCTATTGCGGTGTGCGTCCGTAGCGGATCGATTGCACCACTCCCGACTTGAAGCGCACCACTGCCATCAGGTTGCCGGGGCCGCGGTCGTACAGCCATTCGTCCACCTGCTGGCAGGCCACGATGGAACTCGCATATGGCTCCGGCAGCGGCTGCACGGTGGTGGAGTAGTAGATGGGGGCGCAGAAGCTGTCCCTGAGCAAGGGCTCGCCGCATTTGTGCAGCACCGAGATCCTGGAGTCCCCCACCTCGGTGAACTCACCGTTGCAGCGCAGCGACTCGGCATGGGCCGGCAGGGCCAGCCACGCAGCAACTGCAGCCAGGCCGATGCGGGCAAACGTCTTCATTTCATTCTCCTGAGTCAGCGAAGGGCCGCCCCGAGGTAACTCACCCCCTCGGGAGGCGGACGACACGAAGGGTCGGCCTGGGGGCTTTACGTTCGCACGGGCAGTCCGGACCGCCCGCACAGACGAGTCTACCGGGCTTGCCCGAGGCCTGCCAACACGGAAAGCGACGGGTGTTACCAGGCGCAACGTGCCGCACGCAGGGACACTCAATCGCTGTCGATGCGGACCCGCTTCAAGCGCCCAGAAGCGCCGCTCTGGATGGACACCGCCGACTTGCGACAGCCAAAATGCCGGGCCACCAGCGCGATCAGTTCCTCGTTGGCCCGGCCGTCGACCGGCGGCGACTTGATCTGCGCCGCCCACAGCCCATCACCCATGTCCTGCAGCGCGCTGGCGCGTGCATTGGGCTTGACCTTCACCTGCAGGAACCGGGCGGTCGGGGGCGGGGCGGGCGGCTTCACAACATGTCTGCCAAGGGGGCCGGCGTATTGTCTTTGAAGGGCGCGTCCACCCGTCCCCGGAGCGTCAGGGTTGGAGCATCACCTTGATGGCATCTCGCTCGTCCATGGCCCGGTAGCCCGCCGGCGCCTCCTGCAGGCTGATCGTCCGGTCAAACACGCGGCCGGGTTGGATGCGGCCTTCCAGCACGTCGGGCAGCAGTTCGTCGATGTAGGCCCGCACGGGAGCGGGCCCGCCGGCCACGATGACGTTCTTGAAGAAGGTGGGTGCGGCCGGAATGCCTTCGTAGTGGGGAACACCCACCCGGCCGATGGCGCCGCCCGGCCGGGCGATCGATGCCGCGTCGGCCATCGACTGGCCGGTTCCCACGCATTCCAGCACCGAGTGCACGCCTTGGCCGCCTGTCAGCGCCATCACACGTTCCACCGCTTCGCCACCGCGCTCGCTGACGATGTCGGTGGCGCCGAACTCCCGCCCCAGCGCGACGCGGCCCGGGTGCCGGCCCAGCAGGATGATTTGTTCGGCGCCCAGGCGCTTGGCAGCGATCACGCCACACAGGCCGACGGCACCGTCGCCGATCACCGCCACGGAGCGCCCGGGGCCGACCCGGGCCACGCGGGCCGCGTGGTGACCCGTTCCCATGACGTCGGAGAGGCTCAGCAGCGAGGCCCACAACGACGGATCGGCTTGCTGGCGCAGTGCAAAGAGAGTGCCGTCGGCGTGCGGTACCCGCAACGCCTCGGCTTGCGCACCGTTGAACCCGGCATTGCCGAAGAAGCCGCCGTGGATGCAGGCAGTCTGCAACCCTTCGTGGCAGAAGTGGCAACTGCCGTCGGAGTAGGCGAACGGCATGATCACGGCATCGCCGACCCGAATGCGGCCGACCTCGCGCCCCACCGCCTCCACCACGCCGATCGCTTCGTGGCCCATGCTCTGGCCCGATTCACTGGGTGCCATGTCGCGATAGGGCCAGAGATCGCTGCCGCAGATGCAGGAGCGGGTCACGCGAACAATTGCGTCCGTAGGTTCGACCAGGGTGGCATCGGGAACATTGACGACGCGCACGTCGCGTGCGGCATACATGACGGTGGCAAGCATGGTGTTTTCTCTGGGCAAGGGGCTGGGGTTGGCGGGGCGGAGGCGTTCTGCTCCGGAGTCCGATACTGGCGCGCATCAACGGAGTGGCGATGCGAGAGAACATCAACGAGATTCTGGATTTCCTGGCTGTGGCGAGAGAACGCAGCTTCACGCGCGCCGCGGCGAAGCTGGGCGTGTCTCAGTCTGCACTGAGCCACTCGGTGCGCTCCCTGGAGACCCGGCTGGGCGTGCGGCTGCTGGCACGGACCACCCGCAGCGTATCGGCCACCGAAGCGGGCGAGCGCCTGATGCAGTCGGTGGCGCCCCGGCTTGCCGAGATCGATGCGGAGATTGCCGCCGTCAGTGAACTGGGCGAGAAGGTGGCGGGCACGATCCGCATCACCGCCATCGACCATGTGGTGGACTCGGTGGTGTGGCCACGCCTTGGGCCGGTGCTGCACCAGTATCCCGATCTCAAGGTGGAGATCAGCACCGAGTACCGGATGGTGGACATCGCTGCCGAGCGCTACGACATCGGCATCCGCTGGGGAGACCTGTTGGAGAAGGACATGATCGCCGTGCGCCTCACGCCCGACCAGCCGATGAGCATTGTCGGGTCCCCGGCCTACTTCAGGGCCCATGGGGTACCGGCAAGCCCGCAGGACCTGATGCGCCACAACTGCATCACGCTGCGCCTGGCCAGCAAGGGGGGCCTGTATGCCTGGGAGCTTCAGCAGGGCGGCCGCAGCATCGAGGCGCGTGTCAGTGGCCAGGCCATCTTCACCAGCGTGTATCCGATGCTCCACGCTGCATTGAGCGGCCACGGCCTCGCCTTCCTTCCCGAAGACATGACGCAGCCTCACGTCGATGCAGGCCGGTTGCAGAAGGTGATGACCCACTGGTGCTCGAGCTTCCCCGGGCTGCACGCCTACTACACGGGGCGGCGCCACCCGTCTCGCGCCTTGAAGACGGTGGTCGATGCGCTTCGCGGGCCGGGGTGGCCCGGTGACGGGCAGGCCAACTGAGCTGCGTGGCAACACATCGTTCACCATGCCTCGTCGCCCCCGCGTGCGCCGGTTCAAAGCCGACGCAGCGGCAGCTCGCGAATGCGCTCACCCGTCGCCGCAAAGATCGCATTGACCAGTGCCGGTGCCACAGGCGGCAACGGCGGCTCGCCCACGCCACCGGGCGGCAGGCTCGGGTCGCCCCCCACCAGGTGCGTGCGGATCACGCGCGGCGATTGCGCATGGCGCAGCACCTCGTAGTCGTGGAAGTTGCTCTGCTTCACGCGGCCGGCCTCGAACGAGATCTCCCCCGTGAAGGCCAGCGACAGGCCCATGACGGCCGCGCCTTCCATCTGCGCCCGGATGCGCTCCGGGTTGACCTGCGGGCCGCAGTCGAGCGCCATGTCCACCGCCACCACCTTGACCAGGCCCTTGGCGTCCACCGCCACTTCGACCACGGTGGCTGCGTAGGTGACGAAGCTGTACGCGAACGCCAGGCCCAGCCCATGGCCCTTGGGCAGCCGGCGGCCCCAGCGCGCGCCGCGGGCCGCGGCCTCCACGACGGCTCGCATGCGGCCCATGTCGATGGGGTATTCCACCGGCGACTCGCTGTAGTTGAACTGATCGGACAGGGCGGTCGGGTCGATCTTGCGCGGCGGGCCGATGAGCGCCAGTGCGAACTGCAGGGGATCGCGCTTCGCACGGTGCGCCAGTTCGTCGATGAAGCACTGCGTGGCGAACACATGCGGGATGTTGGCGACCGAGCGGAACCAGCCGATGCGTGCATGCGCCGCCACTTCGGGGCGCTCGACCCGCACGTTCGCCACGGCAAACGGCATGTTCAGCGCCGACATGCCGGTCTCGAACGGCGCGGCGGCCTTGGCCCCGGGCGCAAAGAGCGAGGTGATCGTGGGGGCGGCCGTGCGGTGCAACCAGGCGAGCGGCAGCCCGTCGTCCTTGACTGCGGCTTCCAGGTGGTCCAGCGAGACGGCGTGGTAGTAGCCGTGACGGATGTCGTCATCGCGCGTCCACACGAGCTTGACCGGTGTTCCCGGCATGGCTTTGGCCACCAGCGCCGCTTCCGTCACGTAGTCGGGCTTGGACTTGCGGCCGAAGCCGCCGCCAAGCAGCAGAACGTTGACCTTGACCTGATCCGGCTTCAACCCGAGCGCCGCAGCCGCGCCTTGCAGGGCGGCCTGGGGGTTCTGCACCGAGGTCCAGATCTCGCAGCCGGTGTCGCTGACCAGCGCCGTGGCCACGGGCGGCTCCATGGTGGCGTGGGCCAGATGCGGCACGAAGTAGTCCGCGCTGTGGTGGCGGCCTTGCGGCGCTTCGGCGAGGGCCTTCAGCGTGTCGCCCTCATTGCGCACCACGGTGCCGGCCCCCTTGACGGCGGCCGCCTGTTGCTGGCGGAATGCGGCCGATTCATAGGTGGCGTTCGGGCCGTCATCCCATTCGATCTTCAGTGCCGCACGGCCTTGCATTGCGGCCCAGGTGTTGCGGGCCACCACGGCCACGCCACCCAGCGGCTGGAACACCGGCGGGCCCTGGAACGCCGGGATCTCGACGATCTTCACGACACCGGCCACCTTCAGCGCCTCGCTGCTGTCCAGGTGGCGCAGCTTGCCGCCCACCACCGGCGGCCGCGCGATGACGGCATACACCATCTCAGGCAGTCGCACATCCATGCCAAAGGTGGCCCGGCCACGGGCGATGGCGTCCATGTCGGTGCCGCCTATGCGGCCTTTGCCGATGTACTTCCATTGCGCGGGGGTCTTGAGGCGGAGGTTGCCGCCGCCGGGCACCTGCTGCCTGGCGGCATCGGCCGCCAGTTCGCCGTAGCCCAACCGCCGCCCGGAGGGCCGGTGCAGCACCTCGTGCTGGACAGCCTGCACATCCGCCACTGTCACGCCCCAGCGCGCTGCCGCGGCCGCTTCCAGCATCTGCCGCGCCGCCGCGCCGACCCGGCGCATGGGGTGGAAGAAGTGGCGCACGCTGCGCGAGCCGTCCACGTTCTGGTTGCCGAAGCGTGCTTCATCAGCGGGCGCCTGGATGATCTTCACCCGGTCCCAGCGGGCTTCCATCTCGTCGGCCACCACCATGGGCAGGCTGGTCCGGACGCCGGTGCCCATCTCGGCACGGTGCGCCACGATGGTGACGGAGCCATCCGCCGCGATGGACACGAACACCAGCGGGTTGTCCACGGTGCCACCCGGCATGGAGGCCGCCCCGTACTTTTGCGGCTCGGCGGCCTGGGCGTTGCCGTCCAGGCCGATGACCAGGGTGAACGACCCCGCCGCGGCCTGAAGCAGGTGGCGGCGCTGGATCTGGACGTCGGCCGCGCTCGTTGGAATACCTTCCTGCTGCGGCCTCATGCCTTGGCTCCGGCCAGACGGCGCGACGCGAGCTGCACGGCGGCCCGGATCCGCGGATAGGTGCCGCAGCGGCAGATGTTGCCCGTCATCCCTTCGTCGATCTGCCGTTCGCTCGGCTTGGGTGTGGACTTCAACAGCGCAACGGCCGCCATGATCTGCCCGGCCTGGCAATAGCCGCACTGCGCGACATTCAGCTCCACCCAGGCTTGCTGCACGACCCGCCCGACGCGGTCGTTTTCCATATGTTCGATGGTGTACACCGAGCGGCCCGACACGGCCGCGGCGGGCGTGACGCACGACCGCATCGGCATGCCATCGAGGTGGACGGTGCAGGCGCCGCACAAGGCCATGCCGCAGCCGAACTTGGTACCGGTCATGCCCAGCTCGTCCCGCAGGACCCACAGCAGCGGGGTCTCGTCGGGTGAGGTCGTCGTTCGAGACTGGTCGTTGATCTTCAGCGTGGTCATGGGGACTCTCGGATCTTGGAACGTGGGGGAGGTTAGCGATGCGCCCGCGCAAAACAGCCGCTGCCGGCGCATGCCCCTATGAGGCTTGTTCATGAATCACGCCGGGGCGGCAACAGGCCAGACTGCGGGTTCTGGCCCGTGCTCATGCGATGCCTCTCAAGCGTTGCCGGGGGCGAACAGCGCTTCCCAGTTCAAGAAGGGACCCAGTGGGATGACCTCCCAGCCGATGAGGCCGGCCTTGGCGAGCGGCAACTCCATCAGCGCGGCCTTCGCAGCCTCCACCGACTCGGCCTCGGCGATGATGGCCACGCCGGGCCGGTCCTGGCGGAAGTAGATGTCCCGGACCAGGCCGCTCTTGTAGAACTTCCAGCTATGGCGCACCTCGGCCAGCAGATGGGGTTGATACTTTTCCATGCTGGCGCCGGGTTGGGGAATGTCGAGGCAAAGCAGCTTCATGAGGGATCTCCTGGGTTGGGGATGGGACTTGGGGTGGACTGGGGGGATGGATGCGGCTCAGGCGGGTTGCAGCCGCCGCGCGGTGTCGGCCACGCGCCGACCCAGGTGCGCGGCCGTCTTCAGGTCGCTCGCTATCGGCGACAGTTCGGGCGACTCGTCGTTGGACTGCGCCATGGCGCCGAGCCAGCCGCCGACGCGGTTCAGTTCATCGGCGGATTGGCCGGGGAACAGGTCCAGCCCCACCCACAACATGCCGTGCTGGGCCGCGAACAGGACCATCGACATCAGCGAGTGCAGCTTGTCGCCGTGCATCGCGCCGGAGTTCGTGAAGCCGGCCGCCACCTTGTTGCGCCACGTCTGGGGCATCCAGGCCGGTCGGGTGGAGTCCTCCATGAACTGCTTGAGGCGGGCACTGAGGGAGCCGTTGTAGGTGGGCGAGCCGAAGATGATGGCGTCGCTGGCTGCCAGCACATCCCAGGGCATGGGCTTGTCCGCCACGGCGATCAACCTGGCTTGGGCGCCGGGCACCTGGCCCACGCCTTCGGCAACGGCCTGGGCTTGTTTGGCGGTGTGGCCGAAGCCACTGTCGTAGACGATGGAAATCAACATGGGGATCGATCCGATGCAGCAAGAGGCTTCGCAGCGTACGGAGTCGGCCTCCTTGCAGCGAGACGAGCCGATGCGTTTGTCTCGTGCAGAATCTGCATGAATGGACACCCGCGATCTTGAAACCCTGATGCACGTGGTTCGCCATGGCAGCTTTGCCGCAGCGGCGCGAGAGCAAGGGGTGGACCCGTCGTCCGTCTCGCGCGCGGTGGCGGCACTGGAAGGCGAGTTGGGCACCCGCTTGTTCCTGCGCAATACGCGCCATCTCGCGCTCACCGAGGCGGGCTCGGTCTTCGTGGAGGGCCTGGCACCGGCGCTGGAGGAACTGGCTCAGGCGCGCATCGCCGCGCAAGACGCCACGGGCGAGGTCCGCGGACGTTTGCGGGTCACGGTGGCCAACGCCTTCGGCAGCAAGCGCCTGTCGCCCCTGCTGCCGGCGTTCTGCAACGCGTACCCGGCGCTTGAACTCGACCTTGTGCTGACCGAATCCACGATCGACCTCATTGCCGAGCGCGTGGACGTTTCCGTGCGCCTGGGCAACCTGCGGGACTCCAGCTTGGTGGCCGTGCCGCTGCTGCAAATACGCTATCGCGTCGTGGCAAGTCCGGCATGGCTGCGTGCACAGCCCCAGCCGCCGCGCGTGCCGCAGGACCTGCAGTCGATACCGTGCCTGTGCTTTGCGTTGCTGGGCTTTCGGAGCCACTGGCAATTCAGCCTGGCGGGCGAGTCAGGCGTCATCGATGTGGCGGTCCGCCCGCGCCTGGTGGCCACCAATGTCCTGCTGCTGCGAGACAGTGCGCTGGCGGGGCTCGGGCCCACGCTGCTGGCCGACTGGATGATCGGCGACGACCTTGCGTCGGGGGAACTGATCGACCTGTTTCCCGGCTACACGGTGGCCACGGTGAATGCGCCCACCACGGCCTGGGCGGTGTACCCGAGCCGCAGCCATGTGCCGGCCAAGGTGCGGGTGTTCGTCGACTTCCTGCGGGACGCCATGTCCCCCGGTGCCGGACCGGCCGGTGCCCTTACCGCAGTTCAGCCCGAAAGTCGGCCCCGGCCTGGCGCATGACCATGGCCACCACCTTGCCCTCCTTGCGCTCGAAGCGCAGTTCCACGTCGGGCTGGGGCGAGAAGAACACATCCGGGATCACACGTTCCAGCGGGAACGCGCCCTGGCCGCTGGCCTGGCCCCACAGCTTGGTGCCCAGCACGAACACGCGCAGCGACAGGTCCGGCCGCAGCGGGTATTCGCCCGCGTACTCGGACAGTGCCGTGGTGCTGAGCGGTTCGCGCACGCGCCGCACCGCGTCCGCGCGCTTGGCCACCACCGTGCTGCCGCCTTGCAGCCACGCAATGCTGTAGCCGCCCGCCTCGGGTTGCGGGCGCAGGATGGCGTCTGTGGCCAGCGGGAAGAAGTCGCCGCTGCTGTCATGGCCCAGCGGATAGGCCTTCTGGCCTTGCACCTGCATCTCCAGCACCATGTCCTTGCGGCGCAGGTCGATCTCGGTGCCGTTGTCCAGGCGGTAGCGGCCGGCCATTGCATCCAGTTCCGCGGAGGCCGCGGCGGTCACGATGCGCGGCTTGCTCAGGGGCAGGCGCTCGTCCATCAGGTGCAGGCCCAGGTCGCTGAGCCCGCCCAGGCTGTTGAATGAGGTGTCGGCCAGGATCACCACGCCGCGCTGGCGCTTCTTGTCGAAGGCCATGAACGACGAGAAGCCGCCGGTGTGGCCTTCATGCATGTGCAGCTGGTTCTCGAACAGCGGGGTGATCACCCAGCCCATGCCCATGTGCACGTTGCCGATGTGGGTGAGTTCCTCGTGCGTGCGTTCAATGGCTGCCCCGGCGGGCGTATCCGCCGAGCGCAGGCCCAGGTTGGCTTCGAGGTAGCGCACCATGTCGGGCAGGGTGGAGCGGAAGCCCCCCACGCCGGCCATGTTCACCGGAAAGTCCCAGGGCGAAGTCTTGGTGCCGATCCTGCTGGGCAGGACCAGGTGGCCGTCGGCCACGCGCACGCCGGGCGGGGCGTTGTAGACGAAGCTGGTCTTCATGCCCAGTGGCGTGAACAGCCGCTCGCGCACGGCGGTCTCGAAGTCTTTCTTGTAGCCGTTCGACAGCGCTTGCGACAGCAGCATCACCGCGAAATTGGAGTAGCCCCATTCGCTGCCCGGTGCCTGTGTGAGCGTGACCTCGGCCAGAGAGTCCAGCAGTTGCTTCTCCGTCAGCACCGCATACGGGTTGCGCGCATTGCGGATCACCATGCGCGGCGGCAGCGGCGGCAGGCCCGATGTGTGCGTCACCAGGTGCCGCAGGGTGATGGGCGTGCCTTCGAAGCCGGGCACCCGGGTGCCCTCCGGCAGGTACTGCCACAGCGGGTCGTCCAGGCGCATCTTGCCGGCGGCGATCTGGTCGGCCAGCAGCGCAGCGGTGAAGGTCTTGCTGATGGAGCCGATCTCGAAAGCCGTGCGCTCGTCGATGCGGCCGCGGTCCTTGGGGTCGGCGCAGACGTAGGCGGTGGACGGGTTCTTGTTGTCGATCACCGCAATGGCCATGCAGGCGCCGGTGCGGTCGCCTTGCAAGCGCTGTAGCGCGATGGCGTTCAACTCCTCGCTGGTCATGGCTGCGGCGGTGCCGCAGCCGGCGAGCGATGCCGCCCACAGCAAGGCAATTCGGAAAGGGCGGCCGAGACGACTCATGGGACCTCCTGCAGGAAACGGAATGGGCATGGCAGCGACGATACGTAATATGACGCCGCAAGCAAGGCTACGGAAGTAGGCAGAAGTAAACACGGCGCTCGGCTGAAACACGAGGTAGCGAATTACCGCCGCCGCCACACACCAGTCCCGCGATCTGGGGCCGGCCGGCAAAGCAACCGAGGATGTGCACGAGTGCGCATTGTGATGGACCCGGTGGGTGCTGTCTCCTCAGCCGCCGGCCCGGGCGGTCGAAATTGACCGCAGTGCTGCCCCCCTTGCGCGGGGTGGCGCGCCGGTCTCGACCGTTCATCCATTTGCGGAGGTTTCCTCATGGCCTGGTCACGTCCTTTGCTTGCCTTGTTCACGCCCTGGGTCCTGGCGCTGGCCGCCTGCAGCAGCGGTGGGGGCGGGCAGGCCGCCAGTGCCGTCTCGGCCGATGTCGATGCGTCCTTTCCGTCGGGCCTCGCGGTCGGTGCGCCCACCGACGTGAGCGGCACCCCCTCCGCGCTGCTGAAGCCGCGTAGCGGCCTGCGGTTCGCGCGCGACTGGGGCACGGCCACCTGGCAGGCCATCCGCCAGGGCAACGGCCGGCAACTGGCTCAGCTGGCCACGGCCGCGCTGCCCGTGGGCAATGCGCATGCCGCCGGTGTCTCCAGCCCGGAGATCAGCCGCATCGCCACCTTGATCCGCGCCGTGCTGAGCGGCGACTCCAGCGTGGACGTGTCCAGCCTGCTGGTGGTGCAGCATCTCTTCAACGGCGAAGGCGGCAATGCGTCCTGCTTCGGGCCGCAACTGCTCTATGCCAACCACGACGATTACGTCTCGGGCCCGGGTGCCAGCGCGCAATTGCCCAGCGGCGACCTGGGCTTGTGGAAGGCCACGGCCGACGACGGCACCACACCGTGCGTGGCCGAGCAACTGAACCTGCGCGTGCGCGGCGTGCGCCGCCAGACCTTCCAGGGCCTGCTGCTGATGGCCTCGATGCGCCATGCGGTGGCCAGCGACTCGACCCTGGCCATGCCGGCCGCGGGCGCCACCACCACCGTGACTACGGCGATGAACACGCTGATGAGCGCCTTGTCGCCGGCCATCACGGTGGAGACGGCCACCATCGCGCTGGACAGCACCGACAGCATCTACACCTACCGGCTGGTGCTCAACAACGGCGGCTCGGGCCTCACGTACCGCCGCGGCGAAGTGATCCTGCGCCACACGCCGGGCAGTTCCACCAGCGCCTACAGCGGAGTGATGCAGGTTTCGGGCTTCACGTTCACCAGCGACTCCGCCATGGGGTGCAGCGACCTGACGAGCGGGGGCCTGTACCAGGCGGCCGCCGTGAGCACGCTGAGCTATTCGCGTGACGACAGCGACATCAGCTTCAGCAGCCGCTTTGCCCACTATTGCGGCCATCCCACCGACGACACCGGCAGCAATTACGGCACCCAAGTGGCCAGTTTCACCAGCGGTGGTGAACTCGACCCCAGCGTCAAGCTCGCCGGCGGTGGCGGCAGCGCACGCGGCAGCACGCTGGGCTGGAACGGTGGCTTTGCGCGCTTTGCGGGGGCCTTCGACCGCGACACGCTGGACGGCAGCTACCAGTACGCCTGGCAAGCCGGCGTGAATGACGGCAATTCGCGCACCCTGCTGGCCACCTCGTCATACAACAGCGCCGCAGCCGTGCGCACCGTGACCGGCTACTTCGGCTATGCCGCGGACATTGCCACCACCGACGGCACCCTGCTGGGCATGATCTGCAACTGGGCCGGCCCGGGCAACAGCCACATCCCCAGCAGCTTGTTCCAGATGCAGACCGCCACGCTGGCCGACAGCGCCAGCGCGTTCGTCCTGGGCAGTTCCAAGATCACCTATGCCCCCACGGTGAGCTGCAACTCCAGCAGCGCCATGACCTACGACGTGGATGTGGACAACACCATTGTCAGCGGGGAGGGCGCCTCGGTCACGAACGACCTGGACACGCTGACGGGCAGCCACGCCACGGTGCAGGAAGAGATCACCTCGCGCGGGTTCAGCACGCCGGCTGGGTTCTGAGGCAACGGATCAAGGGACCCGCCGGGGCGCCGCCGTGCGAGACGCGCGGCCCGTTGCAATACCAGAAGCAGCTGGCGGCGTGAACGGCTGAACAAGTCCCGATCCCACCCTTTGTGCTGAACCGAAGGTGCCGCTGTGCGGCCCGCCGCGGGGCAGCCCGTCCCGTCGTGACGGGCATCACTTTTGCCCCGCACTGCGGTCGGCCTCGGCCGCAGCGCCATCGCAAACAGGAGCCGCTTTGCCCACAAAAGCCGCACCGAACTCCTCCGTGCCTGGGTGACGTTCCAGCCGGGCGTTGCGTTCCATGGCGGCAGGCCGCTCTGCCTTCACATCAGGAATTCAATGATGCACACACGCACGCAAACAGCCTCGACAAGCGATCGCGAGAGCGACATGGACGGCGCCGGTGACATCGCGGTCTCGCGCCGAAACCTGCTGACGGTGGGGGCGGCGTCGGCCACGGCGGTCGCGCTGCCGCCGGCGGCCCTGGCGCAGCCATCTCCGCCCGGTGCCTCGACGCCCAGCGCACCCCTATCCACGGCCAAGGTGTCATTCCAGGTGAACGGCACCACTCAAACACTCGAACTCGACACGCGGACGACGCTGCTCGATGCGTTGCGGGAACACGTGCACCTCACCGGCCCGAAGAAAGGCTGCGATCACGGCCAATGCGGCGCGTGCACCGTCATCGTCAACGGCCGGCGGATCAACTCGTGCCTCTCGTTGGCGGTAATGAACGAGGGCCGCCATGTCACCACCATCGAAGGCCTCGGAAAGCCGGGCGGCCTGCACCCGATGCAGGCCGCATTCGTGAAGCACGACGGCTACCAGTGCGGCTACTGCACACCTGGGCAGATTTGTTCAGCCGTGGCGATGCTAGGTGAAATCCAGGCAGGCATTCCCAGCCATGCCAGCACCGACCTGGCCACGCCACCGCAGGCCACGGTGGTGGAGTTCCGCGAGCGCATGAGCGGCAACATCTGCCGCTGCGGCGCCTATTCGAACATCATCGATGCGGTCACCGAGGTCGCAGGGAGAAAGGCATGAAGTCCTTCACCTATGAACGCGCCCGCGCACCCGCCGAAGCGGCCGCAGCGGCCTCGCGCATCCCGGGCGCCAAGTTCATCGCCGGCGGCACCAACCTGCTCGACCTGATGAAGCTCGAGATCGAGCAGCCCACGCACCTGATCGACGTGAACGGGCTGGCGCTCGACAAGATCGAGCCCACGCCTGAAGGCGGGCTGCGCATCGGCGCACTGGTGCGCAATACCGACCTGGCCGCCGACATGCGCGTGCGCCGCGACTACGGCGTGCTCTCCCGCGCGTTGCTCGCCGGCGCCTCCGGTCAACTGCGCAACGCGGCAACCACCGCCGGCAACCTGCTCCAGCGCACGCGCTGCCCCTACTTCTACGACACGTACCAGCCATGCAACAAGCGTCAGCCCGGCAGCGGCTGCAGCGCGATTGCAGGGTTCA
>Ga0307516_10005628_pt1 | contig 14903 bp, 17 predicted proteins | sample 19_EM_MG_FD_203310 | JGI IMG/M metagenome (GOLD analysis project Ga0307516, IMG submission 203310) | Populus trichocarpa ectomycorrhiza microbial communities from riparian zone in the Pacific Northwest, United States - 19_EM | ecosystem: Host-associated > Plants > Roots > Unclassified | place...
AGACCGCACGAACATCCTCACCAAACACTACCACCGAACCCACACACAAGATCTAAGATTATTCCGTTGTGAATTATCGAAAGTAGCCTGATTACCTTTGATTCTCACCGCACTCCGGTTACGAGACAACCCCAGTGTCACAGTAATTCGCATTTGGATGCTTTCAGCGTGAGCCTGGTTTCCTCAACTCATCTCAAGATTGTCCAGACGTGCCTTCGGTGGTCTTCCAGATTTTGCGAGAAGATGAGGATGTCATTCAGATATGCCACACAGAAGATATCAAGGTATTCGCTCGAAATCTCGTTCATCCATCGTTGGAACGACGCCGGTGCATTGGTCAACCCGAAAGGCACGACGCAGTACTCATATAGTCAGTACCGGATTCGGAAGGCTGTTTTCCATTCGTCTCCTACTGCGATTTGGAGGTTATAGTAGGCGTCTCAGATATCGAGTTTGGTGTAAATGGTGGTACTAGATAGTTGATCCAGGGACTCTCCGATTAATGGCAATGGTGTCCAGTCTTTGATTGTGATCTCATTCAGTTGTCGATAATCCACACATAGGCGTAGTCCTCTATCCTTCTTCTTGACAAAGTGTATTGGCACCCCAGCCGGAGAGGTGGATGCCCAGATCCATCCCCACTTCTCATTGACTTCCAGGTATTCCTTGAGAGCCTTCATTTTTTCTTCGTTCAGGGGTCGCAGGGGCTGGTACAGGGGCATCTTTCCTTCCTCCAGTGGAATGTGGTGGTCGTGAGTGCGGTGGGGCAGAGGTGACGTAGGTTCTTTTTCGGTGAATACTTGGAGGAACTCGTGATATTCCGGCGGAATTGGACTTTTGCTGGTCTTGGAGTTTTCCTTGATTTTGTTGATGACAGTCTGGCATACTTACCAGGGGTCTGTTTCGCCAATCTCCCAATTTTCCTGTGTTTCCCTGTAGTATTGCTCTGTGGCCTTTTCTTCCAGGGCCGTGTTCGCTCTTGGTAAGCTAGGTAAGCATTTTTCAGCGCAGTGGTCCAAGTGGAATTTCACAGTATGATTTTTCCACCCTATCACCAGGTCATGGAGCTTGAGCCATGGAAGTCCTAGGATGATTGGCGCATTTGCAATTGTGATGCAGTGTAGCTGGATGTCTTCCTCGTGATGATTGATTATGAGGTGGACTTGGGCATTGCGGGTTACCAGCCCGCTGGTGATCTCGCTCCCGTCCACAGTCAGGACCCATCTTGGTGTTGCTTTTTGCTGCATTGGGATATCATTCGCTTCGGCGTAAGCCTTGTCGACGAAGTTGTCGGATGCCCCGCTGTCTACTAGGGCTGTGGTGTTGTGTTCGTTCCCGTCTGTTTCCATAGTTCATACTTTGATCGTGATTTTTTCTTCGCGGTCATACCTGGTTGTTCATATCCTGTAGGGTGGGTCTGATTCTGCAATGGGTTTCTCCCTCGGGTGGCTGTTGCTTAGGCCCGCTCCCGAGGACTGTTGTTTTCCGTCGGTTCGGGTTCTTTTTCTGCTTCATTGTTTATGGTGGCTTCTTCGTACGTGGCTTCTGCTGCCCGGTATGGCCTCCTCCATAGGACTTGTGCTTTCTTGGGCTGATAGCATTCCTTCGAAAAGTGCCCCTTTTTCCTGCAATTGTAGCATTCGTCCGTTTGTGGTCGTCGGGGAAACCGGTTCGGCGTTCTTGGTGCGAACTTGAATCGCCTGGTGGCGTCTAGGTCCATCGGGTCCCCCGGAGGTACTGACGGCAGTTCTTTCATGTGGACATGGAAGGGTGCTTCTGGGCTAGCTGCAGGTCGTTGATGAATGACTCCGAGGTTGCATAGTCGGCTATCCTTTTTGATGGTCACGGTGGAATAGTCCACCAAAACCTTGGCCGGTACTTCGCTCGTGACCAAGTGCCTTTTTACTTCTAGGTGTAATCCATCTCGAAATCAAGCGATGCATACATTGTCCACGTATGAGAGATCTGCTTTGATTCGCTAGAATTCCGCCCAATAGGTTGCTGCTGTTGGGTTTCCCTGCTGGATTTTCTAGAATTTCTCGAACGCTATTTCCTCGGCGTCTACTTGGCCGAAAGCATGCCTCATGTTTGTTTTCAGTTCTTCCCATGTTAGGTTGATTCCTCCTTCCTGGTTGAGAAAAGTTTCCCCCCAGTTCCATGCCACCCCTCGCAGTAAGGAGGATGCATTTCCCATCTTTTTCTCGTCATCGTTGAATTGTTTCCCCTCTGTCCTGAACTTCAGCTCACACTGAGCCAGGAATGTTTTGAATTTTGCTTTTTCTCCTTCAAACATTTGGGAGTCCTGGAGCTTTGGGTAACTGTTCTGCGGCGGTCTGTCGCGTGCTGCTATGAGTGTTTGTAGCATCTCCATAGTTAACAAGTGGGGTCCACTTCCCCCCATGCCTGATCCTTCCGCCATTCTTCTAGGTTGTTCTGGTGACTCGGGTGTCAATGGTCTTGATTGTAGTTCCGGTGTCACATGGCTTGGGGCCCGCTGGTCATCGGGGACTTCCCTGAATTCTCAGAGGTTGAGGGGGTCCTCGGAGTCTTCGTTGTGGGACTCCACTATGGGTGTTGTCTTGCTACGTCAGGTGTCGATTTGGAGATGCAATCTAGTGTCAAGATCCTGTCTTGACTACTCCGTGCTGCTGAACAGGTAACGTGGACTCGGTTCTTCGGGGTTAGCTTGTAGTCACACTTCTGGTGTACTCACGCACCGCTCGTAGTCACACTTCCGGCATACTCACATTTCACTCGTTGTCACACTTCCATCGTACTCATGCGCAGCTCGTAGTCTCGCTTCCGGCGTACTCACGCTCCGCTCGTAGTCTTGCGGTCTCTGTCATGCCCCTCGTGGACTTGTCGCAGTCTCCACTCACGCCTTGTGTGGGCTCATTGTTCTCGCGGTATCTGTCACTCCTGGTGTGGTCTCCTCACGGTCTTCTCACACACCTTGTGTGGGCTCGTTGTTCTCGCGGTATCCGTCACTCCTGGTGTGGTCTCCTCACGGTCTTCTCACACGCCTTGTGTGGGCTCGTTGTTCTCGCGGTATCCGTCAGGCCTGGCGTGGTCTCGTCGCGGTCTTCTCACATGCCTTGCGTGGGCTCGTTGTTCTTATCGGGGGTGGTGGTCGCAGTGCTGGTTCATGGGTAGAGAGAGGTAGGTCGGTGGAGAGAGATAATATGCGACTTCGATCTATTGCGCTTTACACTATAGGTAATATGCGCTCCTCCTCACCGTACCACCCCCGTGGGGCTTCCATCTTTCCCTGTTACCGCCGAAAATCAGAATAACACAAAAGAAGACTCAACCAAGAAAAAAACAAAACAAAACAAAACGACCCAAACTGCGACCGTACAGGGGGCGCCTAACAAACAGCTTCCTCCGTCGGCCCAAAATCCCAGCGGTTTGTAGATACATTAAGGAAAGGGAACGTTTTGAAGTAGGATGAATGGCAGTAAAGGAGGTAGTGCAATACCATTACCTTCTTGGTACTCTATAGATGGCCATCGTCGTATTAGTGGTGGCGGCCATGTTGCGGTGCTTGCGCAATGTGATTTTGACGTAGGTGGAGCAATTTCGGTCGGTTGCTTTGTGTGGTTGTAGACAGTTGGCGCAGCGGATCGGCGGGTGGTTGCATGAGTGTCCTGCACTGCAGTTTGCAATTGCGCAGGGGTGATCCTTCGTGGGGTGGGGTTGGACACATACAGTACAGGTTTGGTTGCTGGTGGTGCAGCGCTGTGTTGGGTGGCCATAGGTCTGGCATTTGTTGCATTGGGTGGAGGGGTCGAAGGTGATGAATTTGGCAATGGTGCATTCTTAGTTAAACATCGCGAGGCTGGTGGCACCGAGGGACTTCTTGGTCATCTCCTCAATGAAGGTGACGATCATGGAGGAAGCCTCTTTACCCTGGTGGCATTCAGGGCTGCTCAGCCATCGTGGTGTTTGACCCATTCGGAGGGCGGGGTAGTTGGTCTCGATTTCTGTTCGGACAGTTTCGGGGGTGGCAGTGGTGGGGATGCTGTTGACGATGAAGCGGGTCCATCGCTGGCTTACCCAAGACTAGGTGATGGGGAATTCATGGAGGGTCTCCTCAAGGATGGCCAGGTATGGTTCGTAGATGGTGCTCAGGAACTGAGGCGCAACCGTAAAAATAAGGTTGTTGGTGGCAGTGATGTTTGCCAGGATAAGGGGTGGGCGCTCGATGTCGGCGTGGGTGGTAATGGCCTTGTTGACTGCTTGAAGTGCCCAGTCGGCAGCCTCCTTGTGGTCGTTGGGTGCGGTTGCGAGGCTGAAGATTATGAGTCTGTCCGCCGTCAGGTAAGGCTTCAGGAGGATCTTCTCCTTCCTGGCCTTCTTCTTACTCCTGACCTCCCTAAATTCCATTGGCGGCTGCTTCTCTGCTACCTGTGCGTAGGTTGGTGCAGAGGTTGGGATGGTCTTCTTGGTGGTGGGTGGTTTCGGGCATTGTTGGGGTGGTGCCAGCGTGCCCCTGGGGGCTACTGGAACGGCTACGGGGGTGGGACGTGCGGATAGGATGGCGACTTTTGTGGTGAGCTCGTTGATGGTGTTGGTCAAGGTGAGGATCTGTTTCTGCGTTTCCTCTTCCCAGTTCTTGATGTCTTGAAGCCCAGTAATCTTGATGGTTGTTGACTGATTGGCTAGTTGGTGTTTCATTTTGGCACGTACGAACTGGCATATCAGGCTGAGTAGTGCTCTAACAGTTTGGTAGACGTTTTCGATTTGGTGGGTGGCTGACCTCCAGGCAAGGAAACTCGCGAGGGTGTCCGTGTCATGATCACACTCGGGGGCAGTGTCTGCTGTGAGGTTGAAGCCACTGGGTTGCGTTGGCGATCGGCGGGGGATGGAAGGGACGGGTGGAGTCCGCGCGGCGGATGTTGTCGGGGCTGCATCTGTTCTGAACATTGTTGGTGGGTTTTCCATGGCTGCTAGAGTGCGTGCCAGAAATGGGTCGGTAGCCGGGTTGGTTGCCATGGTGATACGTTGTTGTTGTGGACTGGTGTCCACTTTCAGGGGAGGGGTTGGGTGTTGTCAGGGACCGAAGCAACTACGACGCACAGTGAAATCGAGCAGGCAGCAACAAGAAAGATGGGAGAGGTGGCCAGCGAGTTCGTAGATGGAAAGACCGTGCGGTTATGAAGCTTTAGAGCGTATTTCCATCGAAATCGGTGGTGGGAATAAAAAGTTGCTTGGCGGCAAACTAAAATTTTGCGATGGAGTGAAGGATAATAGGTTGCGTGGAGAAGAATCTCCAGTCTAACTACCGTGCCCCTCCTTTTATACTTTTCCAATCCCTCTGTGGAACTACAGCTTGCCTGCAAGACTGACACAGTTCCTCGGTCTAACATCATGACCCAATCGCTGCGTCCAAGGAAAACACATGATCGCACTCCGCCGCCGCGCGGCCAACACTCTACTCGTTGCAAAGGAGAAAGGATGCGTAAGCAGTAACAGTAAGGGAAAGGAAGAATGACATGCAACTTAATCAAGGGAAAACAACACTCGTAACGAACATGGGAGAAGGACGCACAAGCTCAATCAACAGGAGACAACAAACGTAGTGGACAGGAGTAAGGAAGCGCAAGCATAATCAACAGGAAACGACATACGTAATGATGCCAGGAGAAGGACGCACAAGTAACATAACGGAGACGAAGGAGAGAGGTCTAGACCAGCCAGCGGTCGGGGATATTGCTACCAAAGCTATACGGTGGAGATCGGTCTCAGCGCCTAAGCGCGGAGGATGACCGTGGCTGCGGCAGCGGAAACGAGGATGAGCCACAGGACAACATGGGTGAGAGTGGCACCGGCGCCGGTGCCAAGGAGCCTATCATGCCAGGTTCATGACAGGGAGGCAGTGAGTGGCTGAAGCCTATGTCAAAAGGTAAAGGAATCATGATCTCTTAATTCCTATGTACTGCCAGTGGCCGTCTCTCATACTACAATCGCGAAAAGGGTCAAAGAGTTTACCCCACTGAATTCATTCAGTGCGGTCATGGCAAGGGAGATGATGGTTGGTAAAATGCAGAAAAAATGGTTCAACAGACACGAAAGGCGATTGAAGTATTCAACAAAGCATTTCCGAACAACATCACTGTTTTCACATTTGATAATTCCAGTGGCCATGCATGTAAGGCCCCAGATGCCCTCGTTTCGTCTTGTATGAATCTCAGACCTGAAGGCAAACAGCCCGTAATGCATTCAACTCGTCTCTCAGATGGCACACTACAAAACATGATTTATCAATGGATCGATCGCGAGTGGGAATATCCCCATCATCCAATAAAAGACAAGAATATTGGAAAACCGAAGGGTATGAAGCGAGTCCTGCAAGAACGTCAGCTTTGGAAGTACAATCTTCTTAAGCAATGGGGACAGGAGAAGAAAGCCAAACGTAGTGGTAGTTGATTTTCTGACCGTTTGTTTGAAGAAACGATGGAACAGTATTAGGCCCAGACAATTGACCGCTGTGAAGTCGGTAAAGCCTGTTGCGCTCTCAGGATCCTGCAGGCAGCACCTGACTTTCTTGCTGAAAAGTCATTACTTGAAACTGTGATCAACAAGGTAGGTCATGAGGCAGTATTTTATCCAAAATTCCACTGCGAACTCAATTACATTGAGTACTACAGGGCCGCCCTCAAGCGATATACACGGGATGTAGGAGGAGGATTCTGGCCGCTGCGGGTGCTGTGGACGCTTCGCCCAGCGGAGTGTCTAGAGTTCGGGTGACACGGACCATGCTATGGGAGTGTGACATAGGGCTACAGAGGACAGTCACGTAGATAGTCACAGGCGGCACACAGACACTTGTATAAAGTGTTCGGCACCCACCTCTCTAGAATGGACATGCTTCTTGCTACCCCTCAAGTGGTAGCAACACTTTTTCTTTCGTGGTTTCGGTGGTATCCCGCAGCACAAGCAACGAGCCACCCACCCCCCCCCCCCACCTTCTGCGACAGAGGTCAGGGAAGGAGGGCACGTGAGAAGCATCGAAACTACTGCCGAGAAGAACGAAGACAGTGGCTGGAGCAGAGGTCCAGTGCTGTAGAGAGAGAAAGAGAGAAAAGAGAGAGAGAGGGAAAGGAACTACCTCGCGTGAAAAGTAGCTGCCTGGAGAGCAGCGAGCACTAAGTGGGGGGGCCGGCATTCGGGGTCCATACCTTACGTCTTACCGAGCTGTTTCTGGTCACATACAGTGCGCTGACCTTGAAGAAAGATGTCGACATCAGCAAGCATCGATTGGCCGCTACCGGAAGCGGTATTAGAATGGATCTGAGAGAGTAAGCTCGCGAGGGATGGACAGTCAAACGCCATTCTCAGAGTATCGGCTACGGCGGTCGAGCAGTGCTACACCTGTTGGTACAACTTCCACAGGGAGATCGTATCCAAGATGGACATGATGGCAATCGATCTGCAGGCCGCGAATAAGGAGAAGAAGGGTGTTCTGACGCTGAAGGGGCGCATCGCCACCTTTGAAAAGGAGGTTGCTGTCCTGCGGGAGGAATCAACCGAGTATTGGGGACAGGCCGATAAGTGGGCGGAGAGATATGGAAAGCTCACCGATGACTACCAGACCTTGCGGACGACCGCAAACGCCACTCCAGGAGTGCAGAACACCAACATCCAAAATATAAAGCCATTCGAGCCGAAGTGGTACGAAGGTTCACAGGACCTGGAAGTCGTCACAAGACACGTCGATGAAGTTGAACATTATGTTCGCCAGGGCGCGTCAATGTGCCCAAAGGCATCTTCGGACAACCAGAATATCGACACCTTTTGGCGTTTCTTCTAGGTGAAGATCTTTCGGTGGTTCGAGAAGAAGATGAAGGAGAGAGAAGTGGACACGATCCCACCGACCGACAGCGACTACAAGATCAAGTGGGTAGATTTCAAGAAGGTCTTCAAGGAGCAGTTTGTACCGGAGGTGGCAGTGTCTGTTGTGTGGAATGAGTGGCGCCCACTCAAGTTCAACAAAAACCAGGTGCTGAAATTCAACCAGAGGGCATTGCAGCTGATAGAGATCCTGGGAGGTTCGCTGTCGAGCACGAGGGGAGATCCGCTATGGGAGGAGTACCTGCGGAAGCTCCCCAAGGCAGCAGCGCAAGATGTCATGCAACAGGCTTGCTTGATACGCCGCGTCCACAAGATGGAGCTCACACTCTCCGATATGATGGACATCATGGCGGAATGGATGCTACCATATTTGCCGTCCACTACGCTCTCCGACACGCCACGAGTAGCGTCCACCCCTACGGTCACCACTTCCACTGCTGATTACGGCGATCCCATAGACTTGAGCAATATGGAGGACCCAGAACTCTATACCGTCGATAAGGCATCAAAGCGGTGTTTCCGGTGCTTGGGTTTCGGACACTTTGCGAAAGAGTGTCCAACTCCGAGTTCCAATGTACAGCCTGTGCAGTTTCATCAGAGACAGCAGAACGGAAGCCACTCTCAGCGTGATGGAAGCCGCTCCCAGGCTGATGGAAGCTACTCTCGGTATGACAACAGCTGCCAGCACCGTGAAGGACACTGGCAGTGGCGTCACGAACTGCCGTCGCAGCGTCTGCCCGCACCGAGACTGCCAATGCAACGCTCGCCAACATCACATCGCCAGGACCTCTCCCCGACGCAGAAGGGGCTTGGGAAGGCAGGCAAGCTTTACATGGTCGGCGAGGACCAGCGTGTCTATGCGGTTGACAACCTCGAAGCGGGATCGGGCACTGACTTTGAAGGAAGTTGGGATGACGAGGACGAGTGGGAGTCGGCCAAAGGACCAAGGATGGTAGATCTGGGAGAAGTGTCCGACGAGTAGAAGGGTGAGGGGTTGCGAAGTGACTGAGCGGGAAAAGACAGACAGTAGAAGTGATGGAGCATCCTTCTACTAAGGAAAGGGAAGCAGCAACTTTATACTTAACAGATCTTAATGGAATGAAGAAAAATGGTGATGAGAATTCAGATCTGTTACGTTTTTACGCAAAAGTTAAAACTTCCCGTTCCAAAACCCGCTCAGCAGACACCCTTATGGACCCAGGTGCATCGCATTGCTATATTGATTCAACATACACGAAGCAGCTGGGACTACCTCTACATTATGCTGGCCGCTTGTCAATGATAACAGCCGGCACCAAACACCCAACCTCCAAGAGATACCAGGTCTGGCTAGAAGGAAATATTCGTGGTATTGCAGGAACCTACACCGCCATCACAGGATGGTACACAATTTTCAATCTCAAAGGTGCTTACGACATTATTGTGGGAAAGAACTGGCACTCGACGACACACCATATGGTGGAGTCAGGTAATGTGCTCCACCTGCTGGACAAGGAACGTTCGGCCGATGGGCGCGTGGCATTCGTACCCAAGTTGGCATTGAAGGGCCTCCGGCCACACCAAGGATGATACCGGGAAGTTCATAACCATTGGAAGTCAGTGGCTCGTACGGCGTCCATCAACCTGTTATGCGCAGAGGAAACCAGCCGATCGAGGTCGAAGCTAGTAGGAACAGAATATTCGTTTTTGACGTACGAGAACGGAACCTGGGAGAGGAATTCTAGGAAGACAAATCCGTGTTGGCAGACCTGGGTAAGCGGAGAGTCCAGATCCGACGGGAATTCGACGACCTGTTCCAGCCACCAAAGGGAGTGCTGCTGCTATGAGAACACAATTTCTGTATCCATACAGATCTCACAGCGAAGGTTCAGCACCGCCAGCCATACCGTATGACACAGGCGGAGAGGGCAGAGTTTGAGGTCCAGATAAGAAAGCTGCTAGCCAATGGATGGGTGACGAATTCTCATTCACGCTATGAAGCACTGATCATCTTTGTGAAAAAGCTGGACGCCACTCTCCTAATGTGTGTTGATTACCATAGCTTGAATAAGATAACCGCCAAGGACCGATACCCATTACCGTATATTGAGGATCTGCTGGATAAACTCCATAGGGCAAGGGTCTTTACCAAGCTGGATCTCGCCAGCGGATATCACCAAGTATGGGTACACCCGGATGACTGCCACAGGTCGGCGTTAATAGCGCCAGACGACTTTTATGAGTACAAGGTCATCCCATTGGGTCTCACAAATACCCCGGCTGCATTCATGCGTATGATGCACATGTTACTGCATCCCCACCGACAAAACGCAATAGTGTGTCTGGACGACGTTTTGATCTTTTCGAAGACGTTGGCCAAGTACAAGGCACAGGTGGAGGGCGTGCTACGGGCTTTACGAAATGCAAGGCTGCGTCTCAGCAAGCCCAAGTGCGTGTTCGGCACTCTGGAAATGTCGTATGTAGGTTCCAGAGTACATAGGTACGGCATTCACACAGAGGAAAAGAAGGTCAAAGCAGTACGGGACTGGGCAATACCGAGAACGCCGACAGAACTCCAGGGGTTTCTGAGGCAGGCAGGCAATTACCGGAAGTTTGTGCCCAAGTTTGCGGAGCACACCCATCTGCTACACGACCTTGCAGCAAAATCAAAGAGTGAATATGCGTGGACCAAACAGCACAGAGACCAGTTTGAGGGCCTCAAGAAGGCGTTGACATCTGTGCCGGTTCTGGCAACGTTGGACCCGGAGGCCGGCTTTATCATACAAACAGACGCATCAGACATGGCAATTGGAGGGGTATTGGCACAAAGGCAGTTGTTCGAAGGAAAAATGGTGGAGCGGCCACTGGGATACTTCTCGCGGAAACTTCACGCGGTTGAAATGAGGTACCCGACCTACAACTGGGAATTCCTAGCGATTAGCGCAAACCTGCACCATTGGGCTTGCTACATCTATGGGCGTAAGTGTACCACCATTTACACGGACCACGCGGTACTATAGCACATAATTGGACAGAATAAGCTGACAAGTCGTCAGTGGTGCCACCTCGACAAGTTGTAACAGCAAGACTACGAAGTAAAATACTATCCTGGAGTGGCGAACGTCATTACGGATGTGCTTAGCCATATCGCCTATATCCGGACACCTGATACCACGGGACCAGGACCGGTCGCAGGGGAAAGTCTCGTAAATGTGGTGGAGTTTTGCATTTCGGCATCCCAGGAGTGGCTTTAGGACATCCAGAAGGAGTATACACAGGATATCACATTTGCACCGATTCTGGAACACCTTCAGAGCAGTGGCATCGGAAGAGATATTACAACAACCCAAGACAAGAAAAGCCACCGGATATGGGAACGCACAAAGGGATATATACTGCGGGATGGACTCCTTTTCCACAGGGCCTCAGGAGAAAAGCTCTGTATCCCTCGGGTTTTGCAGGCCGATGTCATTCGAGAAGCACATGATGCTATTCTTGGAGGGGGACATGTCGGCGTCAACAAGACAGCAGCGGCAGCAGTCTCACGGTACTATTGGCCCCAACAGACAGACACGGTGGCTGAATAGGTTGCCGGGTGTGACGTATGCCACCGGGTAAAGCACAAGAACACCAGGCGGTACGGGCTCCTCCAGGCACTCCCGATTCCCACGGAACGGGCCAAAAGGGTTAATATCGACTTTATCACCAAGCTTCCAGCCGGAGAAGGAGGATACGATGCTGTGGCAACCATCATCGATCCGCTGACGAAGAGAGCCCGATGGATCCCATCAAAGAGGCCGAGTTGATAGCCGAAACGTTTGCGGAAGAATTCATTGCCGGATACGTCAGGAACCGAGGACTCCCATTGTCAATCGTCTTGGACCAAGATACCAGATTTATCTCGAAATTCTTGCAAGCACTATGCGCCCTGCTCGGGATTAAACTCCGAATGTCGACTGCCTATCACCCGCAATCAGATGGACAAGTGGAAAAGGCGAACGCCACTCTGGAAACGTTTTTAAAGGGGTACATATCGCAGCTACCATGCCCCGAGCAGAGGGTGCGACTGCTGCCGTTAGCCGAGTTTACATACAACGCTGCGAAACATAAAGCGATCGGCATGGCACCTTTTGTGGCTGACATCGGTTATGTTCCACGGCTACCACTGGACCTTTTAGTACCCGACCCGTGGCGTCTGGACTCTGAGGAAGGTTTGGCCTATGCAGAGAAATTATCCAAGACCCTCAGAATGCTCCGCGAAAGGATGGAAGAAACCCAGGTGATGATAACCACGGAGGCCAACGAGAAATGGCAAGCACACCCATTCCGGGTAGGGGACGAGGTGTTTCTGCATACGCGGTCACTGCCCATCGGATACGCCAATGTGACAGGAGCAGCAAACGACAGCAACAACTCTTGAAAGTTCCAGCATCCGTACACAGGACCATTCAAGCTGCTGAAAAAGGCCGGCGAGAACACTTTCGTTTTGGATATCCCAGCTCACTGGCGCTTGCACCCAGTCTTCAACGTTGCCAGACTCAAGCCTTCGACAGTTGACAGAAGCCGTGAACACCCACCACCACCGCTACTGTACTCTACAGTGACAGTCGAATACGAGGTGGAGACCATTCAAGAACACCGAGGCACTATCATCTGAGACCTTGAATACTTGGTCAAGTGGGTAGCATCAGGAAAAAAATCTGCGTTCGAACGCTTCATAGGCGTCGGAAATGTCTAGATGCGCAGGACGCAACCCGGCAAGGTATTCTCCGTCCAGGCAATGCATGTCAGCGCACATGCTGCACCAAACGCGACCCGCCCGTGCATATGCATACTAGACAGAAGTGGGCTGCGCATCGGCCTTCTAAACGCCTAATGTCAAGGCAAACTGAGTCCGGACGATGCATGCCACGGTATCTGCCTTCTGGACGAGGAGTGTCAGCGCATTTACCTTCTGAACACAGTGCATATCTTACAGATGCAGAATGTCAAGGCAAATGTCTTCCGGATGACGTATGCCACCGCATCTGCCTTCCATAGGAGGACTGTTAGGGCATTTGCCTTCTGGACGCAGCGCCTGTCTTACAGAGCGAGAATGTCAAGGCAAATTTCTTGCAGATGAAGAGTGTTAAGGCAAATGTCATACGGACGACAAGCGCCACGGCATCTGCCTTCTGGACAAGCAGTGTCAGCGCATTTGCCTTCTGAACACAGCGTGTGTCTTACAGACACAGAATGTCAAAGCAAATGTCTTCCGGACGACGCATGCCACGACATCTGCCTTCCAGATGAGGAGTGTCAGGGCCTTTGCTTTCTGGACACAGCTCATGTCTTGCAGAGGCAGAATGTCAAGGCAAATTTCTTCCGGACGCAGAGTGTCAAGGCATATGTCGTACGGACGATGACGTCATGGCATCTGCCTTACAGACGAGGACTGTCAGGGCATTTCCCTTCTGGACGCAGAGTGTCAAGGCAAATGTCGTCCGGACGACGCGTGCCATGACATCTAACTTCTGGACGAGTGTCTTCGCCATCCGGACGCAGCGCGTCTTATATGTGCAGTGTGTCAAAGCAAATGGGATCTAGACGAGGCTTATGATGGCGCACCACACATAGGTGATAGAGTGGTCATGGTGGTAGCATCAAAATGCGACTGTCAGGGCACGGTACATTGCAGCGAAGACTATTAAACTCGCATTTGGTTCCAGGCATTGTGACTCAAGCCAGTTCTATTTATTACATTGAATTTACATCTATATACCACGTCACCATAGACAGAATACTCTATGTCCGGATGAAATAAGACGCGACGAGGACGATGTCAATGAAGATGGCAGTGAGGCTGCCGGTGGCAAAGACAATGGCAAATATGACGCGGCAAGAAGATCAACAAGCTTCGTGAATTGTTAGCACAGCACTCACAGGGACAGTGGGAAGTTGTACAATACAGCGCGATGTGACAAGTACAATGTCGATGAAAAGAGGATACCGGCGGCATGGATGACATCAAGACATGACGAGTACCATGTCAATGAGGATGATGGTGAGGCTGCCGGCGGCAAGGACGATACAAATATGACGTGGCGAAAAGATCAACGAGCTTCGTGAATTGTTAGAGTAGCACTTACAGGAACAGTGAGAAGTTGTACAATACGACGCGACACGACGAGTACGATGTCGATGAGGATAGCAGTGAGGCTGCTGGCGGCAAGGACGACAGCAAATATGACGTATGTAGGAGGAGGATTCCGGGCACCGCGGGTGCCACACGTGGCGCGCTGTCTAGGGTTGGTGGCGCAGCGCAGGCTACGCCTAGCGCGGCGTATGGCGACTGTGGGTGGGTTCAGTGGAGTGTGGGAGCTTGGCACGGGCATGCCCTTAGGGCTTCAGATAGAGCAGTCACACGCTAGCGCTAGCGCGGCGGATCCTCTCTAAGAGGCCGCCGCTCCTCTTCCTAGAATAGATCATGCTTCTCGTTGCCCCTCAACTGGTAGCAACACTTTTTATCGACTTTTTATTTTCCCCACCCTGCGCAATAAGCGGTGAGCGCACCTCTTTATTTTTCTCTGTGCTCTGCAGTGGAAGCAGTAAGCACGACAGGAGACAGTCCCGCGAGACAGGCGAAGGAGGGAAAATGGAAGCATCGGAAAACGGAATATGCAACGGAGAGCGGAACGAAAACCGAGCATCGACACAAGGGAAAAGGAGAGGGGGCGAGCAACAAGAAGTAGCTCTCGCGTCAAAAGTAGCTGTATCGGACAGCAAGCAGTAAGCATGGGGGCCGGCGTTTGGGGCCCGCTCTCTTATGTCTCTCTATAAACGTGTCAAGTCGGAACAGTGGCTAACCAGCTCAATTGAGTCAGAAGCACTAGAACTAGATGGCATCCCAACCTACCCTATGGCCGGAGCCAAACGTACTATTCGAATGGATCGGAGAAGCGGTCATATCACGGGACCAGAACGCGGCTGTCGTAGCGGTCACTGGAGCGGCAGTGCGCGAGTCCTACGCCAAGTGGTATGAGACACACCAGGTGGCATCAATACGGATCCACGAACTCGAGAAGGAAGTC
>Ga0307516_10005629_pt1 | contig 14903 bp, 17 predicted proteins | sample 19_EM_MG_FD_203310 | JGI IMG/M metagenome (GOLD analysis project Ga0307516, IMG submission 203310) | Populus trichocarpa ectomycorrhiza microbial communities from riparian zone in the Pacific Northwest, United States - 19_EM | ecosystem: Host-associated > Plants > Roots > Unclassified | place...
CGCCTGTTGCAATCCGGCCAGCCGCCCGGTACCAGCTTCGCGATGACCCAGACAAGCCAAACTTTCGCACGCCCGCATTTCCCGCGGGGCCTGATTGGTCGCTGGCGCGGCTTTCGCGCCGCCGCAGCCGTCGCGCTGATCTGCGCGGCGCTCGGCGCCTGCACCGGCGAGCAGTTTCAAAAGGGCTATATCCTGCCGGCCGGGGCACTGGAACAGATCCCCATCGGCGCCAGCCAGGACCAGGTCCTGATCGTGATGGGGACGCCGTCCACGGTGGCCACCCTGAACGGCGAGGTCTTCTACTACATCTCGCAGCGGGCCGAGCGCCCTGTGGCGTTCATGAACACGAAGGTCGTCGACCAGCGCGTGATCGCGGTCTATTTCGACAAGAATCGCCAGGTGCGAAGGCTTGCCAACTACGGCATGCAGGACGGCAAGATCTTCGACTTCATCAGCCGCACCACGCCGACCTCGGGCCAGGAGATGAGTTACCTGACGCCGCTGTTCAAGCTGCTCAGCTTCAACTGACGTCATAACTCCCGGGGGCGCCTGCACCATCCCACCTGCTTGCCGACCGCCCGCGCCTTCCCTACGCTTCAAAAAAGCAAGCGACAGGGAGTGAGACATGGCCACAGGCAGGATATCGCGCCGCCGCGTGCTGGCGGGTGCTGCGGCGTTTTCGACGGCGGCGATCCTGCCGCGAACCAGCCTCGCCGACTGGCGGCCCTCCGAGACCGTGCGCCTTATCGTGCCGACGGCCGCCGGCGGCACGACCGATGTCATGGGGCGCCTGCTCGCGGCGCATCTGCAAACAGCGTGGGGCCGGTCGGCGGTGGTTGAAAACCGCGGCGGCGGCGGCGGCACGATCGGCACCGCCGAAGTCGTGCGGCAGAAGGGCGATGGCCACACCATCCTGATCGGCAATCCCGGGCCGACCGCGATCGCCTACAGCATCTTCAAGAACCTCACCTACAAGCCGGAGCAGCTGCAGCCCGTCTCCAACATGATCCGGATTCCCAACATGGTCTCGGCGCATCCCTCGACCGGCATCAGGTCGATCGCCGACCTGATCGCCGCGCTCAAGGCCAATCCGGACAAGTTCAACTACGGCTCCTCCGGCGTCGGCCAGAGCCCTCACCTCACCGGCGCCTGGTTCCTGCAGCTCACCGGTTTGAAGATGGTGCACGTGCCGTTTCGCGGCGCCGGGCCGGCGCTGCAGGCAGGCCTCACCGGCGACGTCCAGATCCTGTTCGACAATCTCTATCCCTCATTGCCACAGGTGGTGGACGGCAAGCTCAACGGGCTTTGCGTCACCACGCCGGAGCGCAGCGCCATCGCGCCTGATCTTCCGACCATGCGCGAGAGCGCGCCGGAATTGGCCAAGTTCGACGTCTCCTCCTGGTTCGGGGTGTTCCTGCCGAAGAGCTGCCCACCCGAGATCGTCGAGGCGCTGAATCTGCAGGTCAGGGCGCTGCTCGAGCGTGAGGAGATCAAGAACAACATCGCCACCATGGGCGCGCGCGCCGACTATGGCACGCCACAACAGTTTGCCGATTTCGTCGATGCCGAGACCAGGAAATTCGCCGGCATCATCGAGAAGGAAGGGCTGCAGATGGAGGTGAAGTGAGGGGCTCCCTCCCTAGGATGACTTGTTCATCTTCTTGAGCTTCGCATCGGTGGTTTCGATCGACATCGCAAGCTCGAGGATCGCTTGCGACAGCAGCTCGATCGCGTCCTTCTGGTCCTGCGACTTTGCGGCGCGCAACGCATAGTTCTTTGCGGATGATAGCGACATCGATAAACCCTTCCTTGCCATGAGCGTGGCGCGGATTAGCAAAAGGCACCATCCGCGGCCATGGGCTTGGCGGTGCGCAGGATTGCTCCACGCCGCCGCGTGGTCCAGCCGATTGCTCCGCCTTGCCGCCTGCCCCGATCAGGACCCCAACTTCAGCTCGGCCATGGTCGATTTCGCCGCGGCAGCGTCCATTGGAACGAAGTCGAGCGGCCCCGGGTTTTCACTCTTGGAGGTCGCCAGCGCGCCGATGGCCCAGCCGGTCAGTCCTCCGACCGCGCCCATCACCATGAGCGCATTCGATTTCTGACTACGCTTGACCAGGACGAAATAGGTGCGGCCCGGTTGCATCGCGATGGGATGCTGGGTGGTGCCGGGAAACAGGATCTCGTCGGCGGTCAACTGGTGGGTCCCGGCCGCAACGTCGGCATAGACATAAGTCCCCGACTTCAAACCGGACAGCGGCGTTCCGTCGAGCTTGACGTCGTAGGAGCCCAGCTGAATCGAGCTTTCCCGCAGCAGCACGAGGCGGGCCTGCCCTCCCCTCGGCGGGCCGAGCTTGCCGGACAAGGTCGAGAAGTCGGGACCGGTGTCGCTCGCACAACCAGCCATCACCACCGCCACCACCCACAACACGACAACACGCCAGACCATCCCGTCCTCCCCCAGAGTCAGCTCACAAGCCGCAGCGCCGGCTCGACGAACCGAGAACGGACGGCTGCGTCCCCAGCTTCGCGCGTAACATGGCTGGTAGCCTGTCACCTACCGCAAGCGCCGAAGTTCACAGCTCCCGTCGTTCGATTGCAGATCGGCCGTTGCTCAAAAGCGACAGGACTACAATCTTTGATTGATTTAATTATATTTACGCATCATCGCTTGCGCCCGCAGAGCGTAGGCGGCCGGCGCGGCTCGCGCGACTGACGTCGCCCCGCAAGTCTCCTTCTGGCAAGTCTGCGCCAAGCCCCGCGACTTCTGCGCCGCGATCGGTCGACTGATCGTTACCGGAACAAAGCGCCCGCCATCATGGCGAGACAGGTCACAAATCCGGTTGCGGGCATCCATATCGGAACGATGACGTGCGGATTGCTCGAGGGCACGCCGCGGTACCGCAGCCGCAGCAGTGAAAGATTGACCAGCGCGAAGAGCGCCAGCGTCGCCAACGAGGTGCCTTCCGCAAGCGGCGTCAGCGGGACAAACAAGGCCAGCGGAACGACCAGCGCGGCCATGCAGACGGTCGCAACCAGCGGCGTCCCGGTGCCGCGATGCACCCGCGCAAAGATCGCCGGCAACTCACGCTCGCGCGCCAGCCCATAGACGACCCGGGCCGCCATCGTCATCTGCGCCAGGATCGTGTTCAAGGTCGCCACGATGGCGATCGCGCTGATCGTCGCCGGGCTGACGCCGGCGACTTCGCGAAAGACAAGACTGAGCGGCGCCGGCGCTGACGCCAGCCGTTCGATCGGTCCAGAGCTGACGGCAACCGCGGCGACGAGAACGTACAGGAGGGTCGAAATCGACAGGGTCAGGATCATGGCACGGGGGATATCGCGTTGCGGGACCTTCGCCTCTTCCACGACATTGGCCAGATCCTCGAACCCGATGAATGCGAAGAACGCGAGCAAGCTGCCAAACCCGATCCCAGACAGGACCGTTGCATCAAGCGGCGGCAGGTGGGCGATCGTCGCGGTCACGGGAAGCCCGGCATGAATACCCGCCACGATGATGATGACGAGGCCTCCGACCTCGATGACCGTGAACAGGCTCGCAAGCACGACCGATTCCAGAATGCCCCACGCCGCGACCACGCCAAGCGCAAGGACGACCATCACCACGATCGGACCTCGGGGGAGATCGACGAATTGCTGGATATAGCCCGCCGATCCCAGCGTCACCGCGGCGGACGACACGATTCCGGTCGCGACGGTCAAGAGACCGATCGCCGTCGACAGCACGCGCGATTGGAACGCCGCCCTGACATAGGCGGCTTCGCCGGCGCTGACCGGATAGCGCGTCGAAAGCTCGGCGTATGAGGCAACCGTCAGCGCCATCACCACCGCCGCGAGAACGAACGACCATGGCGAATAAATCCCGGCATGGCCGGCAACGGCGCCGATCAGGACATAAATTCCCGCGCCGACGGTGATGCCGGTGCCGTACAGCACCAGCAAGGCCAAGCCGAGCCGCCGCCGCAACGGGACAGCGGCTTCGAGAAGCTCACTTGCCATGTATCCCCTGAGATCGCGCGGTGCCACGCGGCAACATGCGAATGAGCGTATCGTCGCCAAACACAAAATGATGAACCAGCGCGGCGGCGGCGTGGAGGCACGCCACGATCACCAGCGCATTGGCGGCAATCTCGTGAATCTCCGTAACCGTATGCGCGAACGCGCGATCACGTTCCCACGGGGACGCAATTTCAATGACTCCGAACAATGGCAGCGCGTCGCCGCGCGCGAACTGCGCGACAATACCGACAATCGGAACCGCAAACAGCAGTGCATAGAGCGCGAAATGCCCAAGACGGGCGGCTGGATCAGCGTAGGCGCCGAGCCATCTGCCGAATTCGTTTGGCGCGGTCGCCGGCGGTGGTTCGACCGCTCGCCAGGCCAGGCGCATCCCCAGGGCGCCGAGGACCAGAAGCCCTGCTGACATGTGCACGAACAGACCCGTCGCGCGCGCGGCCCCCTTGGGCAAATCGTCGCCAAAGGTACCAAGCGTCCACGCAACCACGACCAGCACCACCGTCATCCAGTGCAGAAACTGGGGAATCATCCCATATCGTCTGATCGCAGCGGCCGGTTGCATCATGCGTCTCCCTTGTCTCGTGTCTCATCATGCCGTCAGTGCGAAAACAGGATCGGCAGCGGCGGCTTCGACAGCAGGCTCCTGGTTGCGCCTCCCAGCACAAATTCCCGCAAGCGGGAGTGCCCGTACGCGCCCATGACCAGCAAGTCCGCGGCATGGGAAGCGACATACTCCCCAAGCACGTCGCCGATCGCCTTGCCCCTGGCATCGACCCGGTCCAGCATCACGTCGATGCCGTGCCGGGACAGGTTCTTCGACAGCTCTTCGGCGGAGTGCTTCCAATCGAGATGCCTCTCATCGAGAACGGAGACCACGCGGACTGTTGCCGCGCGCTCCAGCAGCGGAAGCGAATCCGATACCGCGCGCGCCGCCGCGCGGCTGAAATCCCAGGCCACCACGACGGTTCCGAGCGCGAACGGACCTGATCTCGGATTTTGCGGGAGGATCAAGGTGGGCCTGCCGGATCCGAAGATCACGGCCTCCGCATCCAAGCGATCATCCGACTCCGGCATGATGGTGAGATCGCGAAGCCGGGCATATTCGACCAGAAGCTCCGCCCGCTCAGCCGGGGTGCATGTCTGACGAATGGATTCCCAGGAGATGCCGGCCTTTGCCGCGTCGGATTCGAACGCAGCGATCAGGGCCTGCGCATTTTTTCTGCTCTTGGCGGCCTCCCCTGCGATGATGCCGGGCAGACCGACGACCGAGCCTGACATGAAGTGACCGGGCACCTCAACGCGCATCTCGCAGGCCAGCGCCGCAATATGGGCGCCGACAGTCGATGCGACCGCAATCGCCTCCCTGATCACCGATACGGGGGTCGGCTCCGGATAGCTCGTCAGCGTGAGCAGGATGTCGTTGACCGCCAAGAAAGCCTCGCCTCGAAGTCTCGCCTCGACGGTTCAAGCTTAACCTGGAGCGGCCTCACGACCTTGATTCAGCGCAAATCAACATCTGCGAAGCACCTGTCCGCCTTGGATCACTTGCACAAGCAAACGCATCGCAAATGCGGCTTTGTTCAGAAGCTCCAATCGCGCATGCGGCAACAGGCGCAAGAGCTTCTGAACCACCACGGCAGGACTGCTAGATCCGCCCCATCAGCAGCAGGACGACGAGAACGATCAGGATGATGCCGATGACGCCGACTCCGCCGTGACCGTAGCCGTAGCCGTAGCCGCCGAAGCGCCCGCTGAAACCACCGAGCAGGAAGATGATGAGGATAATGATCAGGATAAGTCCGAGCGACATGGTCTGACTCCTTTTGGGGAACTTGACGACAATCAGGACTCACGTAAGTCCGATTGCAATGCTTGATCTCAATGCTTCCGCTGACGTCGGCCGCCGGCGTGATGCGTAATTCACAGCCTTGCGAGACGCGGCGCGCCGGGCTGCAGATTGTATCCTCGACGCTAGCGACGTGCTGTCACCAGACGTGCTTCTTGAACCGTGATGCTCGACCCTCCCGCGCGCAGGCAGGACGTATCGAAATCCGGCCAGACCTGGTCCGAGCAGTTTCGACCGACCGGATGGATGGCAGGCCGGCCCGCCTTGCCCGGGGCAACCGTCTCGTTTGCCTTTACGTCGGGAGCAAACATCGGCAGGGCAATCACGGACACTCCGAGGAGCGCGAAAATCGCGAGCGGAGCGAGAGATTTGATCATTCGGGACTTCTGACTGCGGCTGGACGCCAATCCCGCTGCGCTCGGGGATCAATCGACAACAGCGCCGAAGACGCCAGGTTCCGCGGATGCCAGCCCTTATTTGGATGCCTCTCGCGGGCGGCCGCGGCAACCTTCGCTCAAGAAGAAGCGGCCCCAGCGCGGGGGGACACGCTGAGGCCGCCATTCATCGGACGCCTTTGGGGGATGGGCTTGGCATCCGGTCGTGCCTGGACAAGCGTTTCAGGCGACATTGGTTCCGGGTCAACCGCCCCAATTCGCCTCAATCAGGTCAGCAAGGTACGGGCCTTGTTGGCAGCGTCATAGATCTCGATCTGAAGCATCGGATAAGCCGCCTTCAACTTTCGACCGGCTTCTTGAGCAGCCTCGACATCGTCAAATTCCGACTTGAAATGACCATCGACGATCGTCACGAAGCCTTCCGTGGGAGGCCGGTCGGCTCGTAACGCTTTCTTGGGCTCCGGCTCGTCAATGGACAGTACGGGCTTCTTCATCTTGCAATCCTTTCACGGTCGATCGCCGCGACAATTGATCCGGCGTGGTAACCTTGTGGAACTCCGGCGCCATCACCCGCGCACGAGTTGGCTCAGATCCAGCGTCTCGCCGCTTATGTCCGAGAACAGGACCTCGACGAAGGGATGCTGGCGGTTGAACGCGCCCCCTCGCTGGTACTTCGCGGCGACAATCCGCTGGATCACCGCTCGCCATTGTCGACCCGGCCAATCTCGATGCTCGATCAGCATGGACACTGACATGGGGATCCAAGGTTCGAATAGCGAGCCCCAGGGCGAAATGAGTTGGCACGAGAACCGGCACGAAGGCCCATGTTCATCTGGACGGCTCAGCGCCGACCGTCGTGGACACCAAGGCAGACCCAGGGGTTGATGGTTCACCGATGGACCAGCACCGGGATATTGCAATGGGTGAGGACCTTGACCGTCTCGCTGCCGAGGACGATCGCGGAGATGCCATGGCGTCCATGCGAGGCCATGACGATGAGATCGCACCCTTTCGACTCCGCGGTATCGATGATCGCCTGGTACGGATGTTCGTGCTCCACCTGTGCTGTCTCGCATGCGACGCCGGCTGCTTGCGCCGCGTGGGTCGCAGCGAGGAGAGTCTTGTCGGCGTGCTCCTTCATGCGCTCCTTGTATTGAGCCGGCGTATCCTCGATCATCTGCGTGTCGATCGTGAACGTGTGAAAAGGGATCGAGACTGTGAGCACGGTGGCTCTGGCCCCCACCCGCTGGGCCAGGGCGATGCCGTGCTGGACTGCTTTCCAAGCCAATTCCGTGCCGTCGGTTGCGATCAGGATGTGGTTATACATCGCTCTCTCCTTGAGGATCGTCCTCTGGCGACCGGGCGCGGCAGAACGGGGCGGCGGAGCTGCCTCGATCTGTACGTACGGAGGCCGTTACTTGGCCATTCGCCAGCCGAACAGCACGACGGCGGCTCCGACCGCTGCGGCTACGACTGACGTGAGGACGCCGCCGCCGAGCCCAAGCAGCATGGCGACGTGGTAGCCAACGAAGGCACCGGCAACACCCACCAGCGCGCTGGTGATGATTCCGCGGGTCGATCCCGAGAATTGACGCGCAAGCCACGACGGTCCCGCGAGCCGATCGAACAGAAGGCCGGCGATGACGCCGATTGCGAGAACCAGAACAAACGTGACGAGCGGGTCGGTGGCTTGCATGGTTCAGGCTGCCTTCAGGGGTTTGGATTTGAATGTCGCGTGGATAATCGTCGTCGCCGTGCCCCGGGAATCGCTTGCGATCTCCACGGTGGCGTCGAGTTGCTTCGCCAGGGCTTTGACAAGACTGGTGCCGAGTCCACCTTTTTTCTGAATTGGACCCTGATCCGGCTTCCCGCCGCCATTGTCGGAAACCGTCAGCTTCCAATCGGAATCCGAGACCTTGTAGGAAACGACGATGGCCGCGTTCGTCCGTTCACCGGGATTCGTCCGTTCACCGGGAAATGCGTGTTTCAGACCGTTCATCACCAGTTCTGTGACGATCAACCCGATGCTGACGGCCTGGTTCGAGACCACGGTGGCGCCGTCGGCATCGGTTTCGACTCTCAGAGAGATTAGCCGGCTGTCACCGATCATCGATTGTGCCAATGTCTCGCACAGTTTCGTCAGATAGGTGCCGATCACGATCGGGGCACCGCGACCGGTCACCTGGAGATGCTGCTGCACTGCGGCAACCGACAGGACACGCTTGTGGGCATCCTCCAATTGCAGGCGAGTTTCCTCCGACTGCACGGTTCGCGCCTTCATGAGCAGGATGCTGGCAATGATTTGAAGGCTGTTGGCCACGCGGTGCTGCATTTCCTGCAGCAGCAGATCCTTCTCCCGCAGCAGTTCCTGCACCTTCTGCTCTCCGGCGCGCCGGTCCGTAACGTCCTCGAAGGCCAGCAATGTGGTCGTATGTGCCGCGTTCGCGTAGAATACCTTGCGCGCATTCAGGAGCATGACGCGCCGTCCAACGCGCGGAAAGTCACGATCAACTTCGTATCCCTCGACCGTCGCCTGATCCTTGGCGATCGTTTCGAGAATGATACGGAGTTCAGGGATATTCCACTGGCCATCTTCAATCTCATAGATCAGACGTCCCAGGATATCCTGATCGACCAGTTGGAATGTCTGATAGAAAGCCCGGCTTCCCGCGACGATGCGCAGCTGCTCGTCGAGCACCAGAAGGGGATCGCGGACGGTATCGACGATCGCACGCGCGAGGGCGGCGGCATCCGGAATGGCGGCGAATGGCATGTGACGGTCCGCCTCGATGTCAGACGAGGGGTATGAGCGCAAATTTGCCTTGAATTGTCACAAACGCGGGACGCCTCGTTTTGGCATCGCAACACGTACCCCTGCGGCAAGCATGCGCCTTTGCCGGCGCGAAGTCGAACTTTAAGTTGCGTAGCCGACCTCTAATTTGGGCAGGATTTCTCCGGGATCAGGGCTTGGGCCGCCACCGCCCGACCGAAACTAATCAGTCGGGCCAGTCGCTAATCTAGCTCACCAAACCAGTCGGCGATGCCGGTCGGGCAGATCGTTATCTCGCAGAACTCAGTAGTGGCCCGAGCCGATACCCACGCTCACGCCGGGCACCTGAATGCCGATACCGCCGCGCCGATCGTCGTCGTAACCCCGGCGCTCGATATAGCGCTCCCGACGATCGTATCCGTAGGAATCGCCGGGATCACGGATGATGACGCGGCGTTCACTATGTTCCCGCCAGCAGCGGCCGTTTTCATTGCAGACCAGGCGGACATTTTGAATGTTGCCATCCGGTCGGACCGAGACATCGGCGGACAGGGGGGCTGCGGAAGCAGCGGTCACGAACAGCGCACTTGCGCCGACCGCCAGAGAGATCACGAGACTCTTCATGGTAGTTCTCCAAAATTGACTGTGTCGGGAAGCCAATAGGTTCGCGAACCAATCGTTCCGCCGGAGCAACCACTATTCTTGATTACTTCGAAATAGGTTGCCTGTTTCAATTGGAACATTCCTTCGGCAATTCTGTTTGCCCTTTGTCCGAATAATGGACGCACAACAACTGGTAGACACCATGAAGAACATTCTCCTGGCGACCGTCACTCTTCTGGCGTTCGCGGCACCTGCCTTCGCGGCTGAACCAACCAAGGCCGATCCGCCCAAGACCGTCGGCATGGCGCCGGCATCGTTTTACGTGGCTCAGGATACCGCGACGATGAAATGTCAGATCGTCGACGCCATGCCTGTTGCGGGCGGCACCACGAAAGTCGTCGGCGTCGCTCACCCGACCAAGGCATCTGCTGAAACGGCGTTGAAGGCCGACAAGGAATGCAAGAACTAATTCACTGAAGCTGTAAATACGAGGCGGGTCGATGGGCGCAATTGCGCGAGTCATGGACCCGCCCCGAAAGCCTCACCTTACTCATACCGCAGCGCTTCGATCGGATCGAGCCGGGCGGCCATTCGCGCGGGGTAGTAACCGAAGAATATGCCAACGGCTGCCGAGAACAGGAATCCTCCGGCAATCGCGGTCAGCGATATCGGGGCCGGCCAGCCGGTGACGGCGGAAACGGCCAGCGACAATACGGCTCCGATGACAATTCCCACGATGCCGCCGCTGACGCTGATGAAGATTGCCTCGGCAAGAAATTGCAGCAGAACATGCAGTCTTCGGGCGCCGATCGCCATCCGCAGTCCGATCTCCCGCGTCCGCTCCGTCACGGAGACGAGCAGGATATTCATGATGCCGATACCGCCGACGACAAGCGATATCGAGGCCACTGCGGCCAGGAGAAGCGCCATGATGCGACTGCTGCCCTCCGCGGTCTCCGCGATCTGACTGAGGTTTCGTACGGAAAAATCGTTCGTCGTCCCCGGCCGGATCCGGTGACGGCGTGCCAGGATGTCCGTGGCTTGGCTGATCGCCGCCTGTATGACGGCCTGATCCACTGCCTGCACGTAGATCTGATTCACAAACCCGATCATGCGCGGCTGCAGCCCGTAGGGATTCGGCGGCGTCGGATATATCCAGTTGATGGCGGTTTGCTGCTGGCTTGGCGCCGCAACGCCGATAATCTTGCGCTCCGCCGTCGTGAACGGAACCATGATCAGATCGTCCTGGTCCTGTCCAAAGGACGTCTGTCCCTTCGAGTCGAGAATTCCGACCACCCGCAACGACACGCCCTTCGCCTGCACCATCGCACCAATCGGATTCTCGAAGGTGCCGAAGAGCTGCCGGCGCACGGTCTCACCGAGGACGGCGACAAGCGCCGCGCTCCGCTCATCTTCCGGCGTGATCGCCCGGCCGGCGGCGATCTGCCAGTTCGTCATCGGGGGATAGTTGGAGCTGACGCCCTGGATGCCGGTGGTCCAGTTCTGGCTCGCAAAGCGGATCAGCCCCGACTGGCGGATGAGATAGCTCACTTCGCCTGCGGCGGGCGCCTCCCGCCGGATGGCCTGGACGTCGGCAATGGTCAGCGTTGAAGCGCTTCCCGAGCCGCCGCGAGCGCCGCCGCTGGTGGCGGCGCCGGGCAGAATGACCACGAGGTTGGTCCCGAGCCTGGCGATCTCCTTTCGGACCGCCTCGTTAGCCCCCTGCCCGACCGACACCATGACGATCAATGCGGCGACGCCGATAAAGACCCCGAGCATTGTCAGCGCCGAGCGCATTTTGTTGCGCCAGATCGCTTCGGCCGCCGCCGTCATCACCATCCATGCAAAGGGCCATGACGCACCCGACGTTGCAACATATGGCGGCGGTTCCCTGGTCTGGACCAATTTTCCCGTCGCCTCGGCCGATGGCCGCGACGCCTTGTCGGGCTTAGCCTTCTTCACGTCCGAGATGATCTGGCCGTCACGCATGGTCAGCACGCGATCCGCAAAGGCGGCGACATCAGGCTCATGCGTGACCACGATGATGGTGACTCCCTGTTCGCAGTTGAGCGAGCTGAGCGTCTGCATGATTTCGTTGGAGTTGCGGGTATCCAGATTTCCGGTCGGCTCATCCGCCAGCAGCAGGCTCGGCTGATTGATCAACGCACGGGCGATCGCGACCCGCTGCTGTTGCCCGCCGGACAGCTGGCCAGGCGTGTTGCGTTCCCGATCGCGCAGTCCCAGCTTGTCCAGAACCCCCCGCGCGCGCTCATAGCGCGCGCTTGCATGGCCGAGGCCGGACGCCGCGTACAACAGCGGCAGGGCGACGTTGTCGATGGCGCTGGTGCGCGGCAACAGATTGAAGCTCTGGAACACGAACCCAAGCCGCTCGCTTCGAAGGCCGGCCAGATCCGGCTCCGCAAGCTGCGCGACGTCGATTCCATCAAACCAGTAATGACCACCCGTGGGGCGGTCGAGGCATCCGAGGATCGACATCAGCGTCGACTTGCCTGATCCGGAGGCACCCATGATCGCGATGAACTCGCCGTGTTCGACGATCAGGCTGACATCGCGCAGCGCATGAACATCGATATCGCCGACATGATATGTCCGCGACACCCCCTCAATCCTGATGACCGGCTCCGTCATGCTCCGCCAGTCTCGTTGCGTCTACTTGTGATCGGCGGCACTAGAATCGTGGTGACGGCACATTGGCGCGCCCGTTCGCCGAATTCCGTTGCTCCGCGACGATCACTTTGTCGTCGACTTTGAGAGCGCCCTGCACAATCTCCGTAAAGTCATCGTCGTCGAGCCCGGCCGTCACTTGAACCGGCGTCGGCGCCCCATTGCGGAGCACCCAGACGCGCGGCTGCTTGGTTTGGCCGAGCGCGGTTCCGGTCGGGATATAACGCAGTGCCTGGTTCGGAACGCGGACCACATCGCCACGCTGATCGACGATGATCCTTGTCGCCGCCGTCAGGCCCGGTTTCAGTGCCAGATCGGAATTGTCGGCGCTGACGACGACGTCATAGGTAATGACGTTCTGCACGGTCTGCGGGGATTGGCGGACCTGAGTGACCGTTCCTTCGAACAGCCGTTTGGGATAGGCGTCGACGGTAAACGTCGCCTTGTCGCCGTTCTTGATGCCGCCAATGTCGCTTTCGCTGACATTGGCGTCCACCTGCATTCTGGTGAGGTCGGTCGCGATTAGGAACAAGGTGGGAGTCTGGAAACTCGCCGCGACGGTCTGCCCCATCGTTACGGCGCGGGACACGACCGTGCCGTCGACCGGCGAGATGATGTTGGTATAGTCGAGATTGACTTGGGCCGCGTCGAGCACGGCCTGCCTCTGACGGATGGTGGCCTCGTCAAATGTGATTTGTGCCACAGCCTGATCGTACACGTTCTGCGCATTATCGTAGGCATCTTTCGACACGGCGTTTGTCGGGACGAGAGTGGCGAGGCGTCCCAAATTGAGCTTGGCATAGGTGAGCGAAGCCTGGTCCTTCTCCAACTGCGCTTTGGCGACGGCGAGATTGGCCTTCCCCTGATCGACGATGCTCTGGTACGGGCGGGGATCGATCTTGGCGCAGACTTGCCCACGTTTGACCTGCGTATTGTAGTCGCAGCTCAACTCCTGAATCACGCCGGATACGTAAGTTCCTACGATGATCGTCAACTCGGGGTTGACCGCGCCGGTTGCGCCCACACTACGCGCGATCGGGCCAATCGTGACGGGCGACGTCACATAGTTCACAGCCGTGCCGCTGCCCACGGACCACCAGACGCCGAGACCTGCGACGACCAGGATCAGCGCAACACCCACGCCGATTGACCAGCGTGCAGCGATCCCCCTCCTGGGCGGCAGAACTTTCGCAGGCTGCTCGGATGCCGGAAACGGCACAATTTGTGGCGCCTGCTTGCTCTCGGTCGTGCCCGAGCCGACCTGCGTGCTCATTTGCATAGCCCTCACGGATGACAATCATCTAGCCAATTGGGCGCGCAGGTTGTTGACCGGGATCAAGTCGATTCCCGAATTGCGGCGGCAATCGCCTCCCCCTAAACAAAACCCCGCAGGCCTGAGCCCGCGGGGTTTTCAGCTTCAATCGCGGAAAGCGCGTCTAGACGATCGAATCCATTGAGACCAATCGGTTCAAACTCCCCGGACCTCATCCCGAGAGCCCGCTCCCCGTGTGAAGTTAACTCCCTCGGAGGCCTCGCAGCTCACCCCTGATATTCGAGCGCGTGCAGGCCGGCGTTCCAATCGCTCGCATAGATCAGTCCATCCCGCGTCACATAGACATCGGCGGTCTTGGCGGCGAGCGCGACATTGGGCCTCGGATCGACCAGCCTGGCCGGCGTCGGCGGCAGCCAGAATGCCAGCTCCTTCGGCGCGAACTGGTTCCTGATGTCGAACACCCGCACGCCGCCGGCATTGTAGGTGGCGAAAATCGTCTCCTCGCTCTGGAACGAGCCGGGCCGGTTCTCATGCAGATTGTGCGGACCGAACGTGCCGGGGGCGGCGCAATAGTCACGATCCCGGGGCACCGGCATGGTCGCGATCGTCACCGGATTTTCCGGTAGGCGCACATCGACCACGAAGATCTGGAACAGCCCTTTCGCGCACTTCTCCGCATTCGCCTCATCCGCCACGACCGCGAGGTTGCGCCCCGGCAACGGCAAAGGCGTATGCGTGCCGCCCGGAAATGGCGGCGACCAGTTGATGTGCGACAGCAGTTTCGGCTGGGCGGGATCGGACACATCGTGGATGGTGAATCCGCCATCGCGCCAGGCGCCATAGCCGAGCTTGCCGGCCACGATCATGTGATGCAGCGCGTAGCGCTTGCCCTTCGGCGCGGTCGACACCTCGCCGGCCGCGCGGTTCATGCCCGGCAGCCACCATTTCGAGACGATCACCGGTTTGGTGATCTCGTTGAGATCGACGATGCACAGGCAGTGATCGGTGAAGCCGTCGAAATGCGCCGACACATAGGCGTAGCGCCCGCCCATCCAGGAGAGACGGTTGATGCCCAATCCCGGCATTTCGAGAAACGCGATCTCCTTCATCTCGCCGGGCCTGGAGATGTCGTGAATGGACAGGCCGCTGCGGAAGGCTTTGCGCTTGGCGATGCTGTCGGCGAGATTGTTCTCGAAATAGCCGCGCTGGTCGCTGTAGGACTGCATGGCGACGATATTGGCGCCGTTGGCGACGAGAAGCAGATCGTCCGAGGCCTGCAGATGATGCGTGCGGGTA
>Ga0307516_10005630_pt1 | contig 14898 bp, 11 predicted proteins | sample 19_EM_MG_FD_203310 | JGI IMG/M metagenome (GOLD analysis project Ga0307516, IMG submission 203310) | Populus trichocarpa ectomycorrhiza microbial communities from riparian zone in the Pacific Northwest, United States - 19_EM | ecosystem: Host-associated > Plants > Roots > Unclassified | place...
AAGTCGACGTTGAGCTCCATGAAAGATCCCCGCCAGCCTCTGACATCCCAATGGTCACAGCCCTCCAGGATGCCCAAAAACTCGCCCCATCGAGCGCTCTGCACGGTAACCAGTCCGTCGTTCCCCCACTGGTCGTCCTGCTCCCAGAGCGGTACGCCCGGCGTGCCGTGGGGGTTGTCCCCCAGACTCGCCTTGAGGGACTCTCTGGCGGTGCGTTCCGCGTCGTCGAGGACCATTTTGGGGAGCCAGAGAGGATGCCATATGTTGACTTCGTCGATCCGCGAGACGACGCTAAAGTATTTGACACGTGGGTCGTCTGGCGTTGTTGGATTGAATACATCGTTGAGGTACGATGTCGTCAGGTTCGCATACGCTGGGGAGTCGAGGTACGATAAAAGGAGAGTAGTGAAAGAAGAAGGGAGGGAGGAGAGTGAGAGTGGAAGTTCGGCCGGCTTATCTGATTTTTTCTTATGATCAACGTTGGCTATTGTCTCGTTAGTAGGCCTTGGTATTTGGGGATCCATGTGTCTTCCCAAACCAAGGTATTGCTGGAACAACGGTCTTCGGATCATCTAAATTCCAAGATCAGACGGACGTTGACTTACAGCGCACCAGTCCATAAAGGGGCTTCCCCGGTGAGGGGTGCTGATGGACGTAAGTGAAAGCGGGGCGTATTCGGTAGGCTGGATGTGTGTAATCAGATGGCGACAGTCCAGGCCTCCCATGGAGTGTGCCATAAGGTTTACGCCTCGACCACGCGCTCTTTGCTGTAAGAGACGGTCCAGGGTCTCTGCCCTGGATGCTATCGATCCAGTTCTGCGTGTCGTGTTCCTGCGTCAGCCAAAGTGCACCGCCCATGGCGATCGTTTTTGGCTTGCTTACCCTGGAACAGCTGTGACGATGACGTCTGCACCAATTCTCTTCTTTAAAATCTCCAGTACATTAGACCAGTAGTGATATCGAAGGATTGGAAACGCGGAAGGGCCTCTGACGTCGAATCCATATAAACCTGTAGGTGCGCTAAGGTGAGGTACAAGTCAACGACAGAAGAACACGTACCGTGGCAGAGCACAATGGGATAGCGAGGTGATCTTATAGGGTCAAAGAGAGTGGGGTGGCTCATTAAGCGGTGAATGATATCTTGCTTGGCGAAATCGCCCTTGGGACTTGAAGTAGTGTCAGTAACTCGCACATGTAAAGCCGATGTATCGAGTCGAGGTGATGTGCCCGACGTGCAGTCGGAGTGGAAATCACTCGGTGGCCCTGCGCACAACAAAGATCGGATTCGTTAGACCAAGGTACCGAAGTAGCACGAACCTGATGTATGATCACAGGAAATTCCTGGTCGAAAGTTCGAGCGACGATCGTCGGAACAAACAAACCGAATGTTGCTGGCCAAAGCATAGGTGTATCTTGGTGTTAGCCACTTCCATCTACTGTGTGCTGGTTGACAAGAGCGGTCGATGAGTCGAGAGTATGACCCAGGCTGTCCAGCCCGGTCTTCAGAAACGTGGTTATCAGCCTGGATTCTTGACAAAAGATATTGGTTCGTCAATGAGATTGTTGATATGACGTTGAAAAGTCTGCGAATGAGAGTAACGAGATGGATTGGAAACGAGACGTTGTTCATGTCAATGATCTCTCACATATGAGGACCACACCAATGAACCTCGATGCCTTATTACGTAATACTGATTATGGCAGCATTACAAAAAGAGTCTCTCTGGCGGGGAGTCGAACCCCGCTCTCCCGCGTGACAGGCGGGTGTACTATCCGATATACTACCAGAGACATTCAACGACCCCTCGAGAGGCATCTTGACCTGTCTGGCCTCGCCTGCCAAGTGCAGCTTGAAGTCGAACTTGAGTGTTCCATTCCATCCTTTCAGCCCCGCATGTGGCTGCTCGACTCGCCGAGGCTGCGCTCAGAAGGTACTGGTAAACACGGCTCATCCTGCCCAGGACTTCAGAATTCAAGTAAAATAAGCTCGATGGGACAAACTACTGTTGCGGTGTCCTATTGTCTCTGTCACTCGTTGTCACGATGAAGTCATCTCTCACTTACTATCCACTAGCTGTGTCGGAAGTTGTTGCATGAAGTCTTTCAGCGCGTTTCATCCTTGTATTCTTACCACCACCATCAGTCATTGGAGCTGAGGGCTTAAGCAGATGAACTTTCCTGTGAGTGCTTTCCCGCATGCAAGGTGTTCAACTGACACAGCTGTATTGCTACAACTGTATGTGTCATATTTTGTTCGAGCACTTTTCCTACGTGATCTTAACCCACCGCTGGATCAATCCCACCGAGGTCGATTATGAGGAAATGATCGACCTCGCAAAGATGGACAGAATGGAATCAACAGGCCCCTGGGCTATAAGAAGATCCTAGATAACTCTGAGCAGGCTAGGAAGGACAGGTACGTGCGGCTGTGGGTTGACGGTTGCTGCATGGACAAGCAAAGCAGCGTGGAGCTATCCGAGGAAACCAATTCTATGTAAATCGGTGGTATCAAAATTCAAGGGTATGCTATGCGCACCTTTACTGATCCATCCTTTTGCACTGAAAGTATCCCAATTCCAACAGTGAGCCCGAGTGGTTCTTGTGTGGGTGGGCCTTACAGGAGACTCAGATGATAGCATCGAGGAATGTTCATTTTTCAGCAATTGGCAGTACATAGGCACTTACACCTACCTTGGAAAACATCACTCGAGTCTCGGGGCATATATTGACGGATGGACTTTCTTCAAACCGTCCCTGTGTTGCTCAAATCATATCGCGGGCTGCTGACCAGATGACGACTCGAGTCGAGGATAGCTTATTCCCTGTTAGGCCTGCTGGATGTTGCTTTGGAGAGGAGAAGAAGACATTTCACCGCCTTCAGCTGGCAGTATCCTCATCACCAATCACGGTATTCAGATTTGGCTGCTCATCCGTCCCTGCTCCCTTTCAGTCTTCAAAGCCTGGCTACCATACCGCATCCACCCATCATGTCCACCTATGGTCATCGAATGGGCTCTGGAAATCCCCTTACTATAGGTATTGCCTGATATATACTAAGGTTCCTACTATAGAGGAAACTCAACAGTTCCGTCAAGTATTTCTCAGTATCAAGACACGCTACGTTGCAATGTCACATCTGAAGTCGATGACAGCGTGATCATTGAAAGTAGAGGTCTGTCGCCATTGGCCATTTTGCGGCTTCCACCTTTTGCCTCCTCACGCCTTCGTGCGTTCCTCTATCTCCTCTCTTTCCTTCCCCAGTTTCGTCGTGCTTAACCCTTTTACCGCATCAGTAAATGTCTTCCAGTCAGCGTATTCGTCATCCAGTAGTTTCTGTACCGCCTTTGGTAGCTGCTTCTTGACCAGCCAGATCAACGTCGACTCCTCTATCTCCGCCAGCATTGCCAACGCCGCCCATTTCATATGTGCCCAAACCTTCTGTCCCCCCACCGACTTAATCGTTCCGACCTCGCTTTCCGGCACTGTGAGTGCTAGTAGTTCCGCTCGATATTCTCCGGACGTTTGTGTTGCGCTGCGGAGCGGCGGCCACCTGGTTTTGAATGCTCGCGTAAAATCGTCCCAGGATGTAAGTTGCACTCCCGCAAGAGTTTTGTACCATTTCTCAGCTGGGGAGTCTGTTCCTAGGTAGTTCCACAGTATATCTATTTTCTGGGCGTCCGTGGCCTGCGGGATGCTGTGCAGGATGCTCCTATTGAACGCCTTCAAGAAGTCGCTGGCATTCTCCGCCGTCATCCGGTCTCCGTAGAATAATGGTACAACCTCTGCCATCTGCCGCGTGACGGTCGGTGGTTGGATGACGTTGACTGCTGGTTGTGCTGAGATTAGTGGGAACGTGGCTCGATTCGAGGGCAAGAACGTCCCGAGTGCCGCGTGAAATATTTTTACGGAACAGTTGGGTAGTGTGTGTGTGTGTGTCTGAAAGTGGCGGTTGATACTCTGCTGACGGTCTTTATATCCCTTTGACACACTGTGTAAGTCGTGCGGTGGTCTCTTGGTTCCAGGCTTCAGTGGTGTCGGTGCGAGCCTAATGATGACCCAGTACACTCGGAGGATGTAACCTGACAGATGCACAAGTTGGACCATGATATTTTGAAAGGTTGAGTACTTGCCACACGTCCCCTAATAGTTTGGAATGATGTGGTGTGCTGTGTGCGTGGGAGGGAAGGGGATGGGAGGTGATACTACCACATGCCGTTTTACCATCAGATGCAGGCCTTCCAGTTTCAGGAATCTAGGCCCCCTAGATTTCGAGGAATGTTGGTTCATCATCTGACTCTACTACTCAAGTACTACTACTAAGTACTACATATGGGACTTACTATAATACTATCTCATTATCGACCAAACTAAGGTGTCTTTTCTTGTGCCTAACTTTCGGGTTTCCCACTTGAATTCCGTTCTAGCCACATTTTGCATATGCAGACACTCAAGGCTCTTCAAAATTATTGTGATGGTACACAAGCTGTTCAAGCCCACCCCCATCGGTTGAAGGTAGTCTGTACATTCCATGTACTAGAGGGAGCGAAACAAGTGGGACTTGAATGAATGAGAATACAGGCTCAGGGTGGGCTGGATTTATCTGACGAAAAACTCGTTTCAAGACCTACACATGGTGTACATAGTAGTACATTTTTCCCAACTGATACCCAAGGGCATTTATGTAGCTTGTTGTATATTTTCTTGCAATGAGTAAACCAAGTGATAAGTCAGCCTTCTAAACACTTACTAGTTTGGTTATGAATTTACAATGTGTCTATTTATGCACCTTGAATATCCACGGCATATTTGCTCAACAAAAGGGGCTGAGGAATTATTGAACGCTCCTGAAAGCGATTGATAGGTTGCTTTATCAAAGCGATATGACTCGTCTCAATAGCATGGATTGGATCGCCACACGCAAAAGTAGTCCCTGGCTAGTATTCTTGTGTTAAATTGGGAAACATCCCTTGACTTTTGCCGAGCATAATTTAAACGCACCAAATTCACCACTACCACGTGGATTTTATCTACAATCTCAACTGCCGCAGACACCGTCCCACGGAGTAGGAGGTCACTTTTAACCGCGCCGAGCTGTCCGAAATTAGGTGTTCCCGATACATTCCATAAGAATGAACTAATAACATTGAAGGGGAGCTCAGAGTCAACTTCAGATTTGTAAACCATATCCTCATGGTCTTCTGCGACAACAACTGGTGGGGGCGCAGGCATCAGACATTGCCCAGTTCTGTCCTGAACTATCAAGCATTTTCTTGACTTCGGCACTGCCTGAGAAAGCCAGTACCACCCCGGATGTGCGGTCATGTCCGGAATACCACCCACTTTGTCACCCTCCATGGGGGATATCCATCTGAAATCAGTTGTGTGAATAATCCATTGTTGCCTGTTCAGTACTTACTTCCCGATCAGAGGGGCAAATGCACTGATAACTTGCTGGCATAATTGCGGTTCTAGAAGCTCCATAATAGGTACTGCTTTTTGAACCTTGGTAATCACCCAGCCTTCGAAGCATTCGGTGGATTTCAACCAAGAGGACGGGTCTGGGAGAAGAGACAGCTGTCCACCCTACGAAAAAGTTCACGTCAACCTGGAGAAAGGAAGGAAACAAATATTGTGCAGCTCACATGTGCTTCGAAACTGACAAGTATTGCATTATTCCTGTCAATCGCATCGACCACAGCATTAGACATGGGTCCTTTCAATTCTCTGACCCGGCTCAAAAGAAAATTCGAAAGTTTGGCCTGCTTCTCGGAATCATACTCAACCTGTAGGGCTTCCACAGTGGTAATGTCAACTATCCACTGAGAACGTTTGACTCACATTTATGAAGCTAGAGCACTGGAAGGCTGAACCCAGCCAGACGCAAGTCTGGAATATGTGCCCCGAGCGATTAAATACTCGCTGCAAGCCCCTTTGTACATCCTCTCGTGTTGTCGCACTCAAAGCAGCAATAATGGCATTTTTGAATTCGCTCTTCACCCATGGTCTTAGTTCGTCGATATTGAAGTCAACGATACCGCGAACGTGATGCGCATATGCGCAACTGTACGCATTCGTGACGTTGTCGCGAAGAACCATGTCGCAAGATAAAAAGATCCTGCACGGCGTTAGCGCAACTGCGAAGCAAATACTACCGGGAACATACCACGGAGCACAAGTATCAATGACATCTCCAGTCCACCCATGCCTAAGAAGTATCGATGCTTTTGGGTTTTTGACGGACGAGACCTCGTAGACAGATTTGTTCATGGGTGAAAACGGTAATTCACCCATATAATCGAGGATGTCCCATGTACTGGGACGTGGCCCTGCTGAAGTAAGGATGGTGCCGCGGAGCATGTTGGTCCTATGAACCTGTCAAGTCGATGCACCATGATCAAAGAAGGTTTGCGATGAGAGGTCTGGATTGACGACGAACAAGTACGTGGTTTCCTGCAATCCTGACTGGGTGATCATGTGGACCATGCGGAGCCCCTATCGAGCTATCCCCAACAGGGGAAGTGTTGTGCTCGTCACCCGCCCGTGTTCTTCTACTACTCAAAGGGTGATAAAGGGTCAAAAGGTAACCAAGGGTATTCAGGAATCTCACTTGACCATTTCAAGAACTCGCGCAGAAGGCGAATCGGAGCGTGTAAATGCAGAGATAAGATGTGCAAATCTGTGTTGTCGTCTGCAAAATAAAGCTGGCGCTGGGCCTTTGATCAAAGAAACAAATAGAATGGTTTATAGGCGCCCCTTCCTGGCCAGTATCGCACGTGCTTCAGGTTAAATTTATTCCATCGGCCTGATGTGTACAAATGGTTTACATCGCCAGATCTTGGGCAGGTTGTTATGAGACTTCAAATGGCATGGCTGCTTGTGCCATGGCCCACTTCTAGCTAGATGCATTGATTGATGATACTACGGAATTCGAGGTTCACTACACGACCGTCGACCGCTAAAGGAAGTACAAGGAAAAAACACAAGTCTACCAAACCCCTGGTAGTAGTCTCCCAAAGCCGGACTCTAAGTTAAGAGAGGAAGATAGTCGTTCCCAAACCCCCCACGCCCAGCCATAGGGAGGGTAATCGCCCGCTTTTCATCGTATAGGTGTAGTATGTCTATGTTCAGGGCTACCCACTCTTGTGACGGCCTCCGCTACATTCGCCACCCTTGTCGTTCAACCCGTACACAGGCCTTATCACGAAGACTAGTATTTGTTACCCCAGCACTTACACTATACATCGTTACGATAGATCGTCCCTACCTTCGGGAACCACGTCTTAATGGTTTTTGTGTTTTGTACGTTTGTTGCGGTATATAAATGCCGAATCTCTCTCTCCTCCCCGCATCTTATGGAGGGTCGGGTGGTCTAGCGGTTACCCCCGGCTGCCTTTGTGCAGTGAGTTGCTTATTCAACTCCCCCCAAGCCCACTTTTACCGCTACTTGCCGTCATGGGAATCACAATGAGGTCACAACCAAGGGTGAACCCCTGCGAGAGTCAGTGTGGGCAATGGATGGGGTAATGTGAGCTATATTCTGTGCCACTCGTCGGATACCCTCAGCGGTATGGCAAGAGAGGATCCACACTGGCTAGTACCAGTATGGTGCTGCACGGGGACGAGAAAAGTGCTGGCGCGCTCCCGAAAGGGACATTCTCGCCGTCTGTGGTCGAGCGCTGTTGGCTTCGCTGACAAAGAAGCCTCCTTGTTCCCACCCGCCTTCACCCAGTTTTTCAGACCATCCTTGCGTCGGGTCGCTGCCAGCTCATACGCTTCGGCCTACTCCCCTCGTATGTGGTAGATGGTAGTTCACCTAAACAGCCCCGGAAGGGCGGCGGCCGGGGTAGCGGTTAAGCCCCCTGACGAGAGCTTTCGCAGGCTCGAAACCGCACGCCCAAACCCGCCCCTTTACCTGTCCCTGTGTGTACTGGACGCGGCCCCGATCTTAGGAGAGGGGCGTCGGACGGACACGACAAACAGATTGACCGCCCGGGATACCTCTCTTCGCACACAGACTATATACCGAAGGGGGCCAAGTTTAGCGATGTTTGAGGACTGGTCCACTTAGTATTTACCTTTGTTTGTACCTGCACCGAACATAGTCAACCAATCATTAATCAGCGCTCGTTCCATTGCCTCCGTCCGTATGTTCTTCTGAAAGAGAGCAAAAGTGAAGGGTATGTGGAAAGCGTGCACAGCATATGATGGGAAATGGGTATTTAAAATGCCACTCCCTGCACGATATTTCTCCTTTATCAACAATCTGCTCACAATATGGTCTCCCAGGAGGAGGGTCCTGCGCCACACACCGACCCAGACGCAAGTGTAGCTCCCCCTACCGAGGTAAGTAGCCCAACCTGTACTTTTCTGGGATTCTGCCACATTGCCAACAGAAGCAGTCCACTGCCGTGAGAAGTGGCACACCACCGCCTTCCAAGCTTCACCCGTCTTCGACACCTCTATCTTATAGAATGTCTGCTTCTAGGTCCTGCAGTTCTCTCCCCTGTCCGAAAGCGGCGAAGGAGCGAGAGTATTTTATAATGGAGACACGTGGTCGATACATTGGACCTATGCCTGTTGATCTCTTCATTGACCAGTTCTTACCAACCGAGAAGGTGGTCGATATCCAGGCGTCGGTGGCAGGTTTCTTTGACCAAGTTAAAACCAATAAGCTAGAGACTGATATATATCAGCCATTTGTGGGTACTCGCATGCTGACCTTGATTCACGTATAATTTTACTTCTATAGATCGACGCCATAAAGCCACACCTCGGAGGTTTTAAGGTTGAAAACACGAGCGTGATGTCGTCCACAGTCCAGATGGGTGAAAACCAGTTGAAGCCAGACGTTGCTATCTACGCAGACGATAGCGAACGCAAGGATGAAAAGAGAACCGATTTTTCGGCGATTGAGATTTGCATTGAATTGAAGAGAAGTACATTACACGACCCCTTCGACGACGCCGACGGTGCGCCATTCGAGAAAAACACTGAATTGGGAATGTCCATGAGGGGCCAAATCACCGCATATGCGACTGCACATCTCGGCAAGCAGTTTCGCCTGTTCGCCTTTTCGGTTATCATTCTCGGGGACATGGCTCGCATCATGCGGTGGGAACGTGCTGGTTCCACTGTTACCAAGGCATTCAATTATAAACAAAACCCGGAAATCCTCATCAATTTTTTCCGTAGATTTGCATCTCTACCTCGCAAGGACCGTGGGTGGGATACTTCAGTCATCCCCATTGACGAAGCACAGCCCCCGTCAGACATTCATTCAGACATTGTAGTGGCTGCACGTGCGGCGCTGAACTTGTTGCCTACAAGTTCATTGTTTTGCATCCAGGTCCGTGCTACAGACCTCCCCGACACAAGCGAAAGCCTTGAATTCCGTTTCTACATCGGTGGTCGACCTCCTTGTCCGTACTCACTCATTGGACGATCCACGCGAGGGTGGCCTGTGTTTTGCGCGGCCACGAAACAGGTGGTCTTCCTGAAAGATACTTGGAGGATCAATTCGGATGACATTGAGCCGGAGGGTGTCACGTATCGTAAATTGCACGAGAAAAACGTGCAAAATATTGCCACGGTCGAAGCATCTGGAGATGTTGGTTATTCGACCGTCACCCAGTTACTGACGAATGAACTGTGGTCGAAGGTGAAAGAGAAGATCACCGGCCACGTCCATTACAGACTGGTGCTCAAGGAGGTTGGACGTCGCCTCACAGATTTCCTCTGTACTCGAGATCTCGTCAGCGCTGTGCGTGATGCCATCATAGGTATGAGTGTGTTAGTCATCTGGGGATTCAGATTAACGATGCCTGCAGCTCTCTGGGAAGCATTTGAATTGGCGAAGATTCTTCATCGCGACATCAGTGTTGGGAACATGGTCATTATTTTGGATGGAAATGGTAAGTTTACAAAGGCCCTCTTGATCGATTGGGATCTTTGCAAGGATATTACGAAGCTTGGCCCCAGACGGCGAGATCGGACGGTCAGTGATCCAGTTACGTGCCAGGAGGTGGAATGTTCTGACATCTGGACAGGGAACGTGGCAATTTATGTCTGCAGCCCTGCTTAGAGACGTCAACAAAGAGCATACCATTGGGGATGACCTGGAGTCGTCCTTGCACGTTTTGACATGGACCATGTTACGCTATGTCCCACACAGTATCGAACCTCTCACCTTGAAGACGCACTTGCAGAGGGTCTTTGACGAATATTGTTCCATCACTGGAACCGGTGGTGATACAAAAGGTCGAGCGCTCGCTGCAGGTGATTATATCCCCCTTCGATTGGAGCTTAAGCGATCTTCGCCTCTTCTCGAGTTATTGAGGACCCTCAGCGACCCTTTTATTTGCGTCTACGGGCAGCCACGCAGAATGGGTGCGCCCGAGGCTTTGATTGAACTTTCAAAACAAAATGCTGCATCACCGCAATGGTTTGTGGAGACCATCGAAGCCGCCCTCAGTATGGATTCCTGGCCAAAGAATGATGGAAGCTCCGCACTGTTGAAGTCTCGAACGCTCAAACGCCCGCTCGGCCCGCCACCTCCGCCGCCGCCGCACTCTTTTGAAGAGCAAATATACAAGCGTCTTCGCTTTGATTCGGCCGAAGGGTGATTTGACGATGGTCACTCCGTGAATTCATCGTTGTGGTGAGTTTGCCACAATTGCCATTGGTCAAATCAAATGATTCAACACCATCTTGAACAGGTGTAGCGCACCGCCTAGTCACTGACTTTGATTCCTATAATGATTGATACTGTCTGCACCTACAAGAGCAATTTCCGCCGGATGTGTCCATCTCTGTTTGTGTCGTGGCAGTACTTTAATGCATACTTCGGCCTCCAATTGTGCCAGTAGGTTGTCTACGGCGGCAAGTCCTCCGTGTGACACTACTTTTGAGTACTAGCACCGAAGTGCCATCGCCCTATGTTCATCCGAGACTCAAGTACAGTACCAAGGACCGAGTACCTGGGCACACCTGAAATGAGACTATTTAATGGTATATAACGCCATTTATTAATTGGTATACCTGGCTCGGAGTCTACACGAATAAATGTCACATTCAAACGCACGTACAATAGTTATGTGGTAATCCTTCAATCCATCACAAACCTTCCCCCCTCCAACGCAGCATTATCCTATAGCAACCCAGTCACAAGGGTTCATCGCACGTTGGATATAAGACGGCATGCGTAAGACCGTCTCCTTGTGCAGCTCATTCGCAGTGCAGTTCTCCGAGCACAGCACAAACCTCCCAAGCCCACCTTCGCGTCCAGTGAAAAGACACACCGTTGGCGGCCGTTCTGCGGTGAAGTAGTAAATTGTCGCAGAGTAAGTGTCGATCAATGTATACACATCGTCTCTTTGTAGGACCTTGGCCTCCTCGTACTGGGTTTGCAGTCCCTCGCGGATCTCGTCTTCGGAGGGTCGAGAGAAAAGAGAACCACTGGGAGTATACGAGAGGCGGGGGTGGCGCGACAATGTTGCCCCGTAGACGCGGTCTGCCGCTTCCTCGGGTGACAACACGCCCTTGACTCCGATAAGCCACGGCTGGGTGTTAAGGATGCGGCCAGAGATGGAGTACGCCATTAAGATTGGGCTGGCGATGAGGAGGAATGCAGCGCAGCCAAAGAAGACAACTCCCACTGATAAGTATGAGGGTAGCGGCATCCATGTTGCCGCGTAAAGTACAAAGCCCGGAAGACTGATGGGAATTTTCCCTGCTAGCTCGCGTCTGAAGGACTCTGTCGTCTGAAAACTGACCTCTGGGAAGTCTTCCCACCTGATGGTTGCAGCGCGGCAACCGTCCAAGACCAATGCACCATTCTCAGTCACGCCGGCAACCTGAATTTCGGGCTCGATGTCCCAGATCTGCGAGCCGTACAAGTCATTGTCAGCATACCAGCAAGCCTGGGGTTGAATGTTGTAGGGAAGCATAGACACCATGCGCTCCGCCATGCGATCGCTGTCATTGGCCATTGAGAGACGAGCTAGAGCTTGCAGCTCCGTCTCGAGACGACTCGGCATGATGCGATGCTCATAGAAGCCCATCAGGGCATACACCCTCTCTGCTGGATAGGACGGGTTTTCCATGGCCGTGGGCTGGGGTTGCAAAGATAGGATAAGTTTCTCTACATCCTTGGGCGGAGCGACGGGCGGAAGTGCAGCACTGCCTCGACGCCAAATCGCGGATTTAAGGAGAGTTAGGCGTTCCAAACGCTCCAGTGGGTCTTTGCCGCTATAAGCATTGATGATCGCGGTCTCTTCGCTGTAGTGTTCGTAAGCCTTGTTGGCAAGCTCGTGGAGAGTGATTGGGAGCACAGGACCGTCTACCCCAATTCTGTAGCGGAGCTCTCTGCTCAGCAGAGCTTCTGGAAGAGTCCAGACACGACCACCCCAGCTCTTCCAGCTCTGGATGCTGTGCTCGTCGTCTGACTTTCCAATGGTGATGAGAGTGAAATTAGCACCACGGTAAATGTCTGCCATGCGGTAGACATCTATGTTTGTCTCTTCAGTCGATTTTCCCAAGCATTCGAGATCCAGCCAGTAGGCCTGCATCCCGCACTGCAAGGTGGTTGCACGGACGGACTCGATAAAGTGGTTTCTCTGCTCCTCCTCTTTCTTTTTCCCTTCTTCATCTGTCCCGCGTTCGAATACGTCCCTCTGACGATAGGAGATGGCGATAAAGCGATAGTTGAGGATGATGCTTGGATCCTCGCAGTGCTGCCAGGTATTGTCGCGATAGATGACTAGTGTACGGGGATGGAGGGCACGAGTCACGCTTGGCACAGTAGCAGTAAAGCCAGCCGGTGTGGGCATTGGATTCTTTTCTCGTAACTTTTCGAATCTAGAGTACTCCCTGTGAGACCGAGCAGCCCACATTTGACCCCAAAAATTCATGAGATATGTCGGGTATTCGCCTGTGAAGGATTCTCTGCCCGGCAGCGCATCGAGTGGCCAGAAGAGAAGAAGAATCGAACAAGCGATGAACTTGAGAGGCCATAGCAGCACTTGTGCAACAGACCGAGGTGGAGAATGGAAGAGTGAAACGGAAAGCTTGGGGATTTTTCGAATATTATCCGTGATTTTGACCTGGTTTGTTTTTGGCGCCGGAAGTACAGCCTGGACGAGGAGTTTGGTGCATTCACCAGTCTCGGGGTCCATGAAGCGCTGGTTGTCTTTGTGCGTTTGGAATTCAAGTCGGAGGTCGCGACAAGTGCGCTTCTCCTCCGTTGAAACGGGGAGAAGAGCCATGTTGCCCTGGACGCCGCAAGGATCAGTGAGGTGAGGTGGAATAGTGAACGGATTATCGTACCTGCGAGGTGAAGGGGAACATAGGTCGACGAATTCGCCCACTGATTGTTCCTTATAAATGCCGCCATATTTTCCGTATCATAACGTCCTTGACTAACGGAGCTCCGGATGACAGAAAGAGCAACGCGCCACTTTCCTGTCGCTGATTGATGAGATTTGATGGGCGTCCAACCTTACGGTACGTCACCTCCTAACTCATTATTATGCGAGGCACGCCAGGCTTCGCTGAGAATGTCTTCGACGGCAACTTTGCGAAACGCCTTGAAGATCCCATTGGAGGCCAAAGCTGCAATGCTTTCACGACGTGTCAGCAGGAACACTGCCTGCCTGTATATACATAGGCAGGAGACGTGACACTTACCACAGACCCTTGGACCTTGGTCAACACACATACGCGGTACTAGCTCACAAAGTGCATCGACCCAGGCATAGAAATTCTCTCTCTCGCTAAGCCATCTATATCCCGAGCTGTTGAAGCCAAACCGACAAATGGAGGAAGTTGTTGACAGATTTGGGGTTTCTTCCGCGGAACCATTCAGGCAACCTTATTATGTAAGGTGGCGATGCAGGATCATTTGATGAGTTGCCGGGGCTTGCATATAATTATTGTTTTCCATTTGTTCATGGGTTTGAATTATTGCCTTGCTGAAGTGCAGACAATTGGTGTCCAGACTATTGCGTTTCCTCGCAACGAAATGCGGTCCCAACCTCACATCGTTGTTGGCTTGTTGTCGGCTCCCATGTTCTATTGTCACTGAACTCATTCTTACTAGGTCCCGGCGCACATACTGGACTCATAGATCACAATAGAATATGGGTCCAAGTACCGAATCAATGCGTATAAAAGCTTCTCGTGCTCGCTGACTGCTTGCTAACCATTATCTCTCGTCTCTCAGCGCTCTCTACCATGGTCCCAAAGCAATATTTTCCACCTTCTCACCCAACTGTGGAAGAATGGCCATACATATATCAAACGCATAAAGGCAATGGCGGACCAGACTCATTTCTTTCACAATCTTTAACAGCCTCGCCTTGCAGCACCGATGCGACTCTTGTTAACGACGACGAACATCTGCAGGCAGACATCTACAGACTTATCTTATCTCCCGAGAATGCACAGCAGTCACCCAACGATCCAGATTCTTCCTCCGCACACCGCAAAAGTCCCTCTCCCAAATCAACCTTCAACCCCCACGCAGTTCCATTCGTGCCCACCCAGAGCTCACTCCCTGGATGCCAGGTTCAGTCAAATGCACGCGCACCTGTCGCGCAAGGCAGTGGGCCCACCTGGCTTAACTCGTTCTGGCAGGGAGCAACGAGTACACTGCCTGCAGGGCAGGTGTCATATGCGAAACAGGTGGCAGAGAAGGCGAGGTCGTGTCTTGATATTTTGGCCCTCGCACGAAGCTTCTCTTCGCAATGCATGATACCGCACACTTATGCATCCTTCGCACGTGCCGTGTACGACACGTTCAACGATACCTATGGCACATGGGAATCGAGCCGTTTCCGCTTTCACCTCCAAAATTTTGCATTGGAGTCTTTCGATTATGCTTGGTCAACTGTTCGTGTTCCT
>Ga0307516_10005631_pt1 | contig 14894 bp, 11 predicted proteins | sample 19_EM_MG_FD_203310 | JGI IMG/M metagenome (GOLD analysis project Ga0307516, IMG submission 203310) | Populus trichocarpa ectomycorrhiza microbial communities from riparian zone in the Pacific Northwest, United States - 19_EM | ecosystem: Host-associated > Plants > Roots > Unclassified | place...
GAGACCGCCGCGTCGAGGCGGGTGAGGGCGGGGGCGGGGTGTTCCAGGTAGATGCCCTCCACCACACCCATGAGGCGGACGCACTCGGCCCACTCGCCGGCGCGGTCGTCGTCCCTTTCCGGCTCGCCGAGGAGAGCGAGGGCCTTCTCCAGGGCGGCCAGGGCGGCCTCGTACTCGCGGGCGTAGGCGTTGACCCGTCCGTGTTCGTAGGCCAGAGCGGTGTCCAGGGAGCGGCCGTGGGTCTCGTATGCGGCGGCGCGGGCCTCGTCGGCGATCCGGCCGGCGTCGGCGAGGAGGGCGAGGGCGTCGGCCAGGCCGTCGGGGCCCTGCTGTTGAGCCTGGAGACGGGCCAGTTCGCGCAGGCAGTTGCTGAGCTGCTCGTAGCTCGGGGCCTTGGCGTGGGCAACGAGTGCCTGGTTCGCCACCTCGCGGGCCCGGCCGAACTCGCCGGACTCGCCGAGGAGTACGGCCGTCTGGGCAGCGATCATGGCGTGGCTTCCCGGGTCGTCGTCCCAGCCGGCCGACTCGGCCGCAAGGGCGACGAACTCCGCCGTGGCGGCCTTGAGGTCCTCCCCCGCCTGCAACGCGCGGGCGCGGGTCAGGCGCAGCTGAGCGACGAGCCGGTCGTCCAACTCTCCGGCGGCGACGTCCGGTTCGGCCAGCAGGGAGTCCAGCAGAGCGATGCAGTCCTCGACGCGGCCCAGGTCGAGGCTGAGCTGAGCCGCGTTGCTGTACGTGCAGAACGCGTCCGTCCGGCTGCCGCGGCGAAGCTCCAGTTCCGCGGAGCGCGTCAGGTGCCGCAGGGCCTCGTCGGGGCGGCCCAGATGCATGCAGGCCTCGGCGAGATCACCGTGAAGGCGGGCGGTGTCGACCGCGTCGGCAGGCCAATCGGCGGCCAGGCGCAGGCCTTCGGTCAGGTTCGCGTGCGCGGCCTGCGCGTCCTGGAGGCCGAGTTGCAGCCGGCCGCGCAGCCCGAGTGTGCGGGGCAGGTGCCAGGCGGGGCCGTGCGCCTTCTGCCGGTCGAGGAGGGCGTCGATCTCGGTGACCGCGGCGGGCAGGTCGCCGGAGATGGCGTACGTGCTGGCCCGCAGCAGCAGGCCGCCGGAGATCTGCCCGACGAGGTCGTGCCGGGTGGCGAACGTGTGCAGCAGATCCGCCTCGGCGAGGACCGGCGCGACGTGCGCCTCGCTCCCCGACGTCTGCAGGCGCAGCCCGAGCGCGGTCGCCCGCAGCCGCAGCAACCGGGCCTCCTGGAACGGCGCAAGGCCGGGCGTCTCCTCGTGCAGGCGAACCATGGACGCGTGGGCGGCGGTCAGCGCGGCGGCCTTCGCCTCGGCTCCGTCGGCGCTCCGCTCCGGAGTCTCGGCCGCTGGAAGCAGGGCGCAGGCACGGGCGAGCGCCGCGTGCCCCGGCAGTCCGGCGTCGTCGTACAGGGCCGCGGCCTCCTCGTGGAGGGCGGCGGCGTCGGCGAACTCGTCCTTCTCGCCCGCCCGGCTCGCCTCTTCGGCCAGCAGGTCCGCGCGCAGGTGTACGAGCGGGCCCACGGCCGGGTCGTCGGGGTGGGTGTAGTCGCGGGCGGCGACGAGCGTACGCAACCGCGCCCAGCAGGCCTGTGAGTCCGGGTGCCCCTGCTCGTCCAAGGCCCTTGCCCGGAGGATGAGTTCGGACAGCGAGTCGGGGACGTCGGCTGTACGGGCGGCGGGCGCGGCAGCCGGTGCCGCCGGGGCGACGTCGTCGAGACCGCGGCCGCGCAAGGTCAGTTCCAGTGCGTCCAGGAGCGGGGCACGGTCGAGGCGGGCCCTGCGGCGGTCGGTGTGGGCCGTGGTGCCGTTGCGGGCGTCGAAGCGGGCGGCGAGGTCGTCGGCGCGGCCCCGCACCTCATCGCGCAGGCCGGCGACCGTCCAGGTGCGGCCCGCGTACCCGGCGGCGGGCAGTTCGCCGTGGCCGAGGAGTTCGACGCGCTGGAGGAGGACCTCCACTCCGGTGAGGAAGCCGAGCAGGTCCAGCGGCGAGTCGACCTCGCCGAACAGGTTCCGGTTCTCGGCGAGCAGTTCCAGGCCGCGCGCCTCGTTGCCGGTGAGTGCGCAGAACTCCAGGTGCCGGCCGACCTCCGAGGACATCGAGGGGTTGCGGCGACAGCCTCGGTAGCCGGCGAGGTGCAGTTCGCGGGCCCGGTCGGTGCGGCCGGTGCGCAGCAGGGGCAACAGCGCGTACGAGACGGAGCGGGCCGGCTCTTCCTGGCAGGATTCCTTCCCGGCCAGGACGGGCTCCCAGGTGCGCAGCGCCCGCTCGTCGTCGCCCGCGGTGAGGTGGTACAGGGCGCGCTCGCAGATCTCGCAGGCCTCGCAGTCGCTGAGCCTGGTGCGGGTGCGGCCCGCCCACAGCTCGTAGGCGAGGGTGGTGTCCTCGCCTACGTGGGCGGCGACCTGGTACGCCTGTCCGTAGTAGGGCTGGAGGCCGAGGTCTGCCTTCTCGTAGCGGTCGCGCATCTCCGTCAGCCACTGGCGCATGCTGGCCAGGGGTATCTCGGGCAACGCGCGCAGGGCGTTGGACACCCACTTGAACCGCCAGAACAGCACGTGGCGCAGGCGCTCGTCGAAGATGTCGGGCTGCTCGTCGAAGAGGGTGAGCAGGCGGGCGAAGACGACGGGCGACTTCCGGGGCTCGGAGCCGTAGGTGTACGCCTCCTGGAGGTCGAGGAGCGCGTGGATGAGCGGGGCGGGTTCCGCGAACTGCTCGGCGGCGTCGACGAGTTCCTCGGCGGTGACGGTGCGGGTGCGGCCGTAGGGGCGCCGGTCGTTCTCCTGGAGCGCCTGGTGCAGCTCGTCTGTGTTCTGGGGATGGGGTGCGGTCGGCATCGTCAGCTGTCCTTGCGGAGGGCGTGGGCGAGCAGGTCGAGGAAGGAGCGGTTGATGAGGCTCGATTCGGATGGCCTCAGCGGGCGCCGGGACAACATCGCGGCCTGCCCGTAGAGGGCTTCGGCACTGGTGCGGGCCAGCTCGGGCTCGTCGATGGTGACGGCGGTGCGGACCAGCGGGTTGAGCTGGTTGAGGATCAGCTGGGCCCGCGGTGCCTCCTGACGCAGGGCGCCGAGGATGTCGCCCCACAGGCCGCCCTCCTGCTCACGGGCGAGCTGGGAGCGGGTGCGCTCGTGCCGGGCCTCGCGGCTGTCGACGAGGAGGGCGGGGGCGGAGGCGGGTTGGAAGGTGCGCAGCGCGACGTCGCAGTCGAAGACGGCGAGGGCGTCGCGGGCCTGGGCGAGGTAGGCCGCGGCGGCGAGTTCCGTCTCCCGGTCGACGGGATCGAGGTGGGCGGTGAGGGTCTCGGGGTCGAGGTCGGCGACGGTGGCGTCGGGCCTGATCTCGGGCAGCCGGTGGACCAGTTCGCGGTCGTAGGTGTAGCCCCCGTTGACGACGCCGAGTCCGGCGGCCGAGGCGATCGCGGCGACCTGCCGGAACTCCTCCACGCTCGACGTCACGAGCACGGTGCGGTGGGTGCGCGCGAACTCGTCGAGGGTGGTGTGCCCGTCGGTGGTCTCGAACGGCAGCCAGGGCAACAGCATCCGCAGGATCTCGTCGTCGTGCACCGCGAGCGACTTCACGGCCAGGTGGTGGGCCTGGAGGAAGCGGGCGAGCAGGTCCGGGTCGCTGGCGGCGGCCCGGGCGATCCACGCGCGCAGCCGCTCGGCGAGGGCGTCGCGGACGGCGGCGAGGGTGTCGTCCTCGTACAGGGACTCGCGGGACGCCGTAGGGCGCAGGCTCTCGGCGTCGACGACGCAGCGGACGAAGAAGGCCCACTCGGGCAGGATCTCCTCGGCCTGCTCGGACAGCAGCATGCCCTTGACGTGCACGCGGTGGCCGTGGCGGCGCCCGGCAGGCACCGTCTCGGGCAGCACGCACGCGATGCCCTTCAGGCCCACGGCCGGCAGGTCGAGCTCGATGGTGTCCAGCGGCGTGAACCCGAAGACGTCCGCCCCGTACGCGGCCAGCGCACGGGAACGGGCTCCCGGCGTGGGGTACGTACGCGCCCAGGGTGCGGGCTCGGGGTTGACGGACGCGACCGGGCCGCCCGTGCCGTCGTCGAAGGTCACCGGGTGGCGCAGCAGGGAGCCGAACTGCCGGGCCAGCGCGTGCACCTGCGCCGGGCGGGTCCACTCGCCCGCGTCGGCGCGCGGCGTCAGCGTGACGGTGGTGCCGGGCCGGGGGCGGGCGGAGGCGGGCAGGGTGCGGACGGTGTAGCTGCCGTCGCCGCGTCCCCGCCACTCCACGGCGGGGGCGTCGGCGGTGCGGGCGGAGCGGCTCAGGACGTGGATCTCGTCCGCGACCAGGAAGCAGGAGAGCAGGCCGATTCCGAACTGGCCGATGAAGTCGGCGCGTTGCTCGGCGATACCCTCGGCGCGCTTGCTGCTGCGGCCGATCGTGGCGAGGAAGGTGTGCACGTCGGCCTCGGTGAGGCCGACGCCGTCGTCCTCGACGCGGACCACCGAACCGTCGGCGTACAGGCGGATGCCGAAGGCGTCGGCGGGTGCGGCCGGTTCGAGGCCTCGCCGGGCGGTCAGCGCGTCCACGGCGTTCTGCATCAGTTCGCGCAGGTAGACGCGAGGGCTGGAGTAGAGGTGGTGGGAGAGGAGGTCGACGAGGCCGCGCAGATCCACCTGGAAGGTGCGGTCGGCGCCGGCCGGGTTCACAGCGGTGTCGGGCAGAGTCATCAGGCAGTCCGGAGTGGGAGGGGCGACGGGTGGCGGGCAGGCGGCACCAGGGCCGACGGGTGCTCAGGCACGGCGGTGACGGCGGGCGAACTGCTTCTCGGGCGCCCCGAAGTAGACCCACGGCCACTTGGTGTAGGCACCGTCCAGCGCCTGGAAGACGCGCCGGACCGTGTGGCGCTCACCGGCCAGCGACAGTGCCATGGCGAACATGTTGAAGTCCTGCTGCCAGCCCGGGCGCCACCCGTAGGCGGGGTGCAGGATGCTGTGGTCCGCCGCTTCCCTCAACTGCGCCTGGATCTCTGAGGTTTCGAGGTAGTCCCCACGCTCCGACTCGACCCACTCCTCGATGTACGCCATGGCGATCACGCAGCCGAGGCGATGCCCCTGCGGGGCGCGGGCAGCCGCCTCCTGGGCGAACGCGAGGGCCTGCCCCGGCTCGCCGCCCCAACGCGGCTGCAACTGCGACACCCACTCGAGGTGGGTCTCCAGGTCCAGCGGGTCGCGGCGCAGGGCGGCGTCGCGCCGGGTCTCGTTGACGGCGGGACCCAACGACATACCGCGACCGGAGGTGAGGAGACGGCGCCACGGTGTGACCCAGTCCGGCCGCAACTCGGCGGCTTCGAGCAGATGTTCCTCGCCGATGTCCAGTCGCTCGTGGAAGACCCGCCACTGGTCCTGCGTGACGTTCACGGCACGCGCGGCGGTGCGGGCCTCCCAGCCCCAGCTGACGTGGCGCGTCCCGGATATCAGCAGGGCGGTCGCCCGGTGCTCCTTGTCCTCCTCGACGGCCTTGCCGATCCAGTCCTGCACACCGTCCAAGTCGGCCAGCTCACCCAGGACTTGGTGGTCGTGACCGAGATCGAAGGGGGCCAGCGCCGCCCTGACCGCCGCCCAGTCGCCCGCCTGGGCGGCCTCCACCAGCGCGAGCACCCGCGCGTCCCCGAGCGCGCGCAGCGTGTACATCCCGTTCCTCTGTCTGCGCGGGACGGGAAGGGCGTGCGGATCCGCCTCCGGTCTCTCCGCGCCCCTGCCAAACAGCTTGCCGAACATGCCGCGCCCTCCCCTGGTCCCGCGTGATCGTCCGGGGCAGCATAAACGGCCCCACCGACACCACTTCCACGGGAGCCGTACACGGCGTCACCGGCACATCCAGAAGTGCCAGGGGAGCGGCCGGCGCAGCAGGGAGAGGTCGGGAAAACCACGTCGAGGGTGCCTGGCGCCGGCGGCGCCAGGCACGATCCCGGTCACTGCTCGGCCGTGATTCTCAGGCCTCGGGCGTTTGCTCGAGCATCGCGAGCGTCAGGACGTCGCCGCCGATACACCAGCCGCCGTCGGTGACCTCCTACGAGGACCATGGTGTTGGCGCGGGCCCGTTCCCCGTAGATCGCCGCCCACGGGGTGGGTTTTCGAGCGGCGTCGGCACCTGCGCGGTCGGTCCAGGATGAGGTCGAGTTGACGCGGTTCGGGAGGCTCGGGCCCGGTCTCAGGTCCGATGGTCACGCCTTCGCCGCGTCGTACTCCTCCCGGGCCTTCTGGATGGCCGCCATCCGCTGCTCCGTCCACTGCGCGAGGCCTCGGACCTGTTCGGCGGCCTCGCGGCCGAGGTCTGTGAGGCGGTAGTCGACCCGGGGCGGGATCACGGGCTTGGCGTCACGGTGGACCAGGCCGTCGCGTTCCAGGGTCTGCAGGGTCTGGGTCAGCATCTTCTCGCTGACCTTGCCGATCTCCCGGCGCAGTTCGCCGAAGCGGTAGGAGCGGTCGAGCAGCGCGATCAGCACCAGAGTGCCCCAGCGACTGGTGACGTGCTCCATGGCCACACGGTGCGGGCACGTCGTGTCGCCGTCGGCCGTCCGCGCACGGTCCACGAGCGTCATCTCACTTACCTCCACACCGATACCGTACTTCGAGGGGGGCACTTCCGGCCAGATAGTGCATCGCTTCACACGAACAATCCGTCGCGGTCAGCGAGTTGCGAGCAGGGCGTCGGCGGTGCCGCCCTCGTCGAGAAGATCCATCAGGGTCGCCCGGGCGCGGGCCACCCGTGAACGGACCGTGCCGACCGGGCAGTCGCCGGCCTCGGCCGCCTCCGCGTACGGCAGGCCGACCATCTGGGTGAGGACGAACGCTTCCCGACGCTCGTCCGGAAGGGAGGCCAGCAGATCGAGCAGGGCGATGCCGTCGTCGAAGCCGGGCAGGTCCCGCGGCTGCGCGTTCTCGACGGCCGACTGCCAGTCCGGTACGTCGGACAGGCGGGGCCGGGCGGAGGCGTGGCGGTAGCTGTCGATCACCGCGCGGCGGGCGATGGAGAGCAGCCACGCGCGGGCCGAGGAACGGCCCTCGAACCGGTGCAGGCAGCCCAGCGCGCGCAGGAACGTGTCCTGTGCGAGGTCGTCGACGGCCTGGGGGTCGCCGCAGAGGTGGGCGACGTACCGCTGGACGTCGCGGTGCAGGGCGCGCACGAAGTGCTCGACCGCGTCCGCGTCACCGCCTCGTGCGGCGAGGGCCCATGCGGTTATCGACTCGTCGAGCGATGCCGTTCTCTCGCCTTTCTCGCCCTTGTGCCCTTCGTCGCGTGAGGCGGGCAAGACAGAAGTGATCACTTGGTGTCCTTCTCGTCATCCATGATCCGGGCCGGTGGCGCGCGAGAGCGCGAATGGTGCGGTCCGGTGAGTGGGGAGACGGCCGTACGACGCCTGCTTGGCCGTACGGCCGATGCCCGAGGCGCACGCGGGCTGCCTCGGGAAACCGACTGTCTTCAGACGACAGAGGTCCCCAGGGGCGGGCCCCGAGAGGTGATCGCGTGGACGAGGAGGAGACGCGGCGCCCGGTCCGAGTGGCGTCGGCGCGCACGGACGCGCGGGCGGTCCGCGGTGGCGGGGAGCGCGAGCAGCAGCCGCAGCGGAGCCACCAGCCATCCGGCGACGGCCCGCAGGATCCGGAACGCGGCCTTCTCGCCGTAGGCCAGCCACAGCCCGCACAGCAGGGCGGCCAGCAGGTGGGCGGCGAGCATGCCGAACGACGAGGAGTCGACCATGGAGGAGCCCGAGTGGCTCATGTGGCCCATGTCCATGTGACCCACGTCCATGTGGCCCACATTCATGGAGTCCATATTCATGGAGTCCATGGAGCGCGTATGCAACCACCCCATGTACGCCGGGCCCATGTGCTGCGGGCTCATATCCAGCGCACCCATGCCCCTGGACCCCGTGGTCAGGGACTCCATGCCGTGACCCGTGGGAGCCGCGCTGGCCGACTGCGCGAGTGAGAACGCCGAGTGCAATGCCGTCTGGGTGGCGACCACGGCGGTCACGATCAGCGGCAGCCCGCGCTCACGGCCCGCCAGGCACCAGCCCGCGACACCCGTCGCGGCCACCCCGGCGGCCAGCGCCCACGCGGGCACGTGGGTGCCGGACATCATGACGTGGCCCAGGGCGGCGAGCAGCACACAGACAGCCGCGAACACCGCGGCCCGTAGCGTGCGAGAACACCACCCTGCCGTCATGGCGCCTCATCCTCGCATCCGGACATCGCTCGTCATACGGGGTACGGAAATCTCCCCAAGTCCACACTCAATACACAGCATGTGATCCAGGACACGGCAGGATGCCGGAACTCACCGAGCGGCCGTATCAGTGGAGTTGATCGCTGCCCTGCCGGCGGGTCTCCGCCGGCAGGGCAGACGCGTGCTACTCGCCCCGGGATCCGACGGACCGGCCGCGTACGACGGCCGACGCCGCCGCGGCCAGCCCCAGCAGGCCCACGATCAGCCCCGCGATACCGAGCCCGCGGGCCGTCGAGTCACTGCTGGACGCGGCCGACGTGGAACTGTCGGCACTCCGCGGTACCCCTGAAGAGGTCGTCGAGGCGCTGGAGCCCTCGCCCTCAACGGCCTTGGCCGTGAGCTTGACGACCGGCGCCGGGTTCTCCGACTCCTCGCCACCCGACTCGGCAACGTCGATCCAACGGGCGATCTTGCCGTCGGAGTACGTCTGGAGTGCCTTGAAGGTCAACTGGCCGGTGTCGTCGGGCAGTTGACCGAAGGCGACGTCGAAGTCCTCGTACTGGCCGGCCTCGATCCTCCCGCCGGTCCAGGTGATCTCGGAGACGGCGTCGGTGATCGTGCCGTCATCGGTCTTGACCGGTGTCTTCAGCTTCGTGTTCGTCACCTTGGCGGTCCAGCCGTCCTGCGGGGAGACGAGCACCCCGAGGACGGGGTGATCGGTGGGCAGGAAGACCTGGACCTTGGTGGTGGCGGCGGTGTCCTCCTCGTTGGGGACCCGGAAGGTGAGGCCACCGTCCGTGGCTCCCTTCGCGTAGCTGTCGGGGTGCACGGTGACATGCGCGGAGGCCACGCCGCCGGCGGTGAGCACGGCGGCGGAGGCCAGCGCGATGACGAGACCGACGCGTCGGAGGGTGGTGCGTGTCGTGGACATGGGTGGGTTGGTCTCCGTACTGGGGAAGGGATGTCGGGGGTCAGATGACGTACGACATCCCGATCGGCGGTCCGCGCCGGCGTACGGCGTACCGCAGGCGCAGCTGACGCGACGGCCGAGTCCCACTGGCGACTTGACGTACCGGACGCGGCACGACAGGTCCGCCCCGCGCTCCCCTCGCCACCTGCCACCAGGCAGCGAGCCCGGGTACGAACGCGGCCGCCCAGCGCAGCAGCGACCACAACGCGGCCTCACCGCGCCGCAGCCACCAGGTCAGGACGACGGCCGCCCCGACATGTGCGGCGGTGGCGTGCGGCGTCAAGGCATGGGTGTGGGCGTGGGCATGGGCATGAGCGTGGGCGTGGGCGTGGGACATCCGCATGCCCTGCATGGCCGTCACGGCATGCCTGCGGGTGGCGTCGAACACGTAGTGCAGCCCGCCCTGGACGGCCAACGTCCCGCCACCGATGCCGGCCAGCGACCGTTCCCGCCCGCTGGACACGCAGCCGGCCAGGAAGACGGGCACCCCGCCCGCGATCTGCGTCCACACCGGCGGGGCCGCGCCCGTGGCCAGCACGTGTCCCGCGGTGGCGAGCAGCACACACAGCACGGCGAACACCGCCGCGCGCAGGCTCCGAACCGCCAGGGACGCCCTCATTTCGGGCGATGCTGTCATGCGGCGCGGGACGCTCTCTCCTCGCCCGCCCATGCGCACCACCGCCAGTGTCCTGTCCGATCGGCCTGCCTCCTCCTGATGAGTCGGACGCGGACCCTGCCCAGTTCCCGCCGCACCGGGTGAAATCGAAGCATGGGAAGCAGGGAGAGGAGCAGGAGCGCACACTCGCCGCCCGGCGCGCTCCTCACACACCCCGACAGCGGGCGTCCGGGGCACTGAGGCCGGGTATCCCCCGGACAGTCCTCGCGACCGCCGGCCCGGGACGCCGACGCGCCGCGACCCCATGCCCACGGAGGTGGAGCACCATGACCGACACCAGCGGACTGCGCCCCGTCGCGACGTTCTGCGGAGAGTGCGACTGCGGCTGTCCCCAGCTGTTCGTCGACCCGAACGCCCCGGCGGAGCAGCGGATCATCCTGACCGACGACTTCGGCCAGCGTGTCCAGATGAGCTTCGACCAGTTCTCCAACCTGGTCGACGACGCCAAGGCGGGCAAGCTGGACAGCATCGCGCTGCCCTGACGCGACGCGCCGGCGCCCGCCTGACGCGGTCGTAGGGTGCCTGGGCGCTACGAAGTGGTAACGAGAAGCAACCGTGCGGCAGTTCGCGTGGTCCAGTCCACCATGAAGATCTCTTTCCTGCTCCACAACGCCTATGGAATCGGAGGCACGATCACCACCACCTTCAACCTGGCCCAGGCACTCGCCGAGCGCCATGACGTGGAGATCGTCTCCGTGCTGCGGCACCGGGAGCACCCGAACTTCACCCTGGACCCGAGGGTTTCGCTGCGGCCGCTGGTGGACCTCAGGCAGGAGAAGGAGCACCCGCTACATCTCCGACCGGCGAAGGTGTTCCCCCGCTCCGAGTACCGGCACGGCCAGTACAGCGAGTTGACCGACCAGCGGATCGGCGAGTGCCTCGCCACGATCGACGCCGACGTGGTGATCGGAACCCGGCCGGGGCTCAACGTCCATCTCGCGCTCCAGGCTCCGCGCCACGTCGCACGCGTCGGGCAGGAGCACCTCACCCTGGACAACCATTCACCCCGGCTGCGCGGCGCGCTGCGCGGTGCCTACCGCCGGCTGGACGCGCTCACCACGGTGACCGAGGCGGACGCCGCCGCCTACCGGCGCAAGATGAGGCTGCCCGGGGTACGGGTGGAGGCCCTCCCGAACAGCGTGCCGGACCCCGGTCTGCCGGCCGCGGACGGCGCCGCGACGGTCGTCGTCGCGGCCGGCCGGCTGGTCCCGGTGAAGCGGTACGACCTGCTCATCGAGTCCTTCGCCATGGTCGTCGCCGAACACCCGGACTGGCAGTTGCGCATCTACGGCAAGGGCGAGGAGCACGACCGGCTGCGGGGGCTCATAACGGAGCTCGGCCTGTACAACAACGTCTTCCTGATGGGTGCGGTGGCGCCCATGGAGGCGGAGTGGGTCAAGGGTTCGATCGGCGCGGCCGCCTCCAACTTCGAGCCGTTCGGGATGACGATCGTCGAGGCCATGCGTTGCGGCCTGCCGGTGGTGAGCACCGACTGCCCGCACGGGCCGGCTGAGATCATCGAGGACGGCGTCGACGGCCGGCTGGTGCCGGTCGGGGACCGTGACGCGATGGGTGCGGCTCTGCTGGAACTCGTCCGTGACGACGAACTCCGCCGCCGCATGGGCCGCGCGGCCCTGAAGAACGCGCGGCGGTTCGCCCCCGGCCCGGTGGTCGAGCAGGCCGAGCGGCTGTTGGCCGAGGCGGTCTCCGCGAGAAGGGCGGGACGACCGGTCGCCCAGGAACGCGCTCGCGTGCACCGGGTCCTGGTCAGCAAGGGTTTCGCCGCTCGCGACACCGCGATCACCGCGGCGGGCAACGCGCTGCGCGTCGTACGAAGGGGGCAGCGGTGAGCACGGAAACGGAAGGGATGAAAGGGACCGAAGGGACAACGGTGGGCACGGAACCCGAGGCGCGGCCACGCGTCGGCTGTGCGGTCGACACGGACGGCCGGATCACGTTCGACGTGCCGTCGGGGTCGGCGGAGGCCGGCCAGTTGCTGCTTCGGCTGCGTCCGAAGAAGGGACAGCCGGAGAAGACCCTCCACGTCCTCGAACTGGAGCCGACCGGCGACGGCGGCCGACGTGCCGTCCTGGACATCCGGCCCGTTCTGGCGGAAGGCCGGTGGGACGTCTTCCTCCTCCAGGACCCCGAATCGCGGCGGCTGCGTCTGCTGCCGGGGCCGCGCGACGTACGAGTCCTCGTCGACGGACACCTTCGTGACCGGCAGTCACCTCTCGCCGTCCGGATTCCGTACGTGACCAAGGACGGCCATCTGGCGATCCGGGCCTGGCGGCGCACCGCCCACGCGGAGGCCGCCGGCATCGAGGTCACGGACCGGTCGATGACCGTCGGCGCCCGTCTGCACGGCGCCTCGCTCAGGGAAGGAGCCGTCGTGCGCCTGCGTCGGCGGGGCGGCGACGGCGCCGTACACACCTTCGAAGCACGGGCCGGAGACGACGACCGAAGCTTCTCCTTCACCGTCGACTACGAGAAGTTGACCACCGGGACGAGTGCTGGGAGCGGCATCTGGGACGCCTTCGTGCACCCCGCGCCGGAAGCGTCTCCCATCCGGATGGCCAGGCTCCTCGACGACGTGGCGGACCGCAAGGCGGTGTTCGTCTACCCGACGGTCACGGTCTCAGATGCCCTCGTGCACCCCTACTACACCGTCGACAACGACCTCTCCGTGAAGGTCACCAAGGCCGGCTGAGGCTCCGGCGGCGCGCCCGTGGCCAGGGCCTGGCCGGCTAGGCCGCCGCCCCGTCCTCCGAGGGGATCTGTGTCACTTCGCCCGGTTTCTGCGCGAACTGCGTGCGGTACAGCTGCGCGTACCGTCCGTCCAGGGCCAGCAGTTCCTCGTGGGTGCCGCGTTCCACGATGCGGCCGGCCTCGACCACCAGGATGAGGTCCGCGCTGCGGATCGTGGACAGCCGGTGGGCGATCACGACGGCCGTCCTGCCCGCCAGCGCCTCGGTGAGCGCCTCCTGGACTGCCGCCTCGGAGGTGTTGTCCAGGTGCGCGGTGGCCTCGTCGAGGATGACGACGCGCTGGCGGGCCAGCAGCAGCCGGGCGATGGTCATCCGCTGACGTTCGCCGCCGGAGAGCCGGTAGCCGCGTTCGCCGACCACGGTGTCGAGGCCGTCGGGCAGGGAGCGTACGAGGTCGTCCAGGCGGGCGCGCCGCAGGGCGTCCCACAGCTCCTCCTCCGTCGCCGTGGGGCGGGCGAGCAGGAGGTTGGCGCCCACGGTGTCGTGGAAGAGGTGCCCGTCCTGGGTGACCATGCCGAGGGTCTCCCGCAGGGACCGCGCGCTCAGGTCGCGGACGTCGACACCGCCGACCCGGACGGCGCCCTCGTCGACGTCGTACAGCCGCGGCAGCAGCTGGGCGACGGTCGACTTGCCGGCGCCGGACGAGCCGACGAGGGCGATGGTCTGTCCGGGTTCGGCGCGGAAGGAGATGCCGTGCAGGACCTCGGCGCCGCCCCGGGTGTCGAGGGCGGCCACCTCCTCCAGGGAGGCGAGGGAGACCTTGTCGGCTGACGGGTAGCCGAAGCGGACCTGGTCGAACTCGACGGCCACCGGGCCGTCGGGGACCTCGCGGGCGTCCTGCTTGTCCTCGATCAGCGGCTTCAGGTCGAGCACCTCGAAGACCCGCTCGAAGCTGACGAGGGCGCTCATCACCTCGACGCGGGCGCCGGCCAGCGCGGTGAGCGGGGCGTACAGGCGGGTCAGGAGCAGGGCGAGGGCCACGACGGCGCCCGGGTCGAGGGTGCCGCGCAGGGCGAACCAGCCGCCGAGGCCGTAGACGAGCGCCAGCGCCAGGGCCGACACCAGGGTCAGGGCGGTGATGAACACGGACTGGGCCATGGCGGTCCGTACGCCGATGTCCCGGACCTGGCGGGCCCGGACCGCGAACTCCTTCGACTCCTGTTCCGGACGGCCGAAGAGCTTGACCAGGGTGGCGCCGGGGGCGGAGAAGCGCTCGGTCATGCGGGTGCCCATCGCCGCGTTCAGCGCCGCGGCCTCCCGCTGCATCCGGGCCATCCGGCTGCCCATCCGCCGGGCCGGGACCACGAACACCGGCAGCAGCACCAGCGCGAGCAGGGTGATCTGCCAGGAGAGCGTGAGCATGACGGCGAGGGTGAGGACCAGCGTGACCAGGTTGCTGACCACTCCGGACAGGGTGTTGCTGAAGGCGCGCTGGGCGCCGATGACGTCATTGTTGAGACGGGAGACGAGCGCCCCCGTACGAGTGCGTGTGAAGAACGCGACAGGCATGCGCTGCACATGATCGAACACAGCGGTCCGCAGATCGAGGATGAGTCCCTCCCCGAGCGACGCCGACAGGCGTCTGCCGAGGATGCCGAGCGCCGCCTCCGCGACCGCGATCAGCGCGATGAGCAGGGCCAGGCGGACGACGGTGCCCTCGTCGTCGCCCGATACAATCGCGTTCACGACCCGTCCGGCGAGAACCGGGGTGGCGACGGCGAGCAGCGCGGTCACCACCCCGAGGGCGACGAACCGCGCGATGCGGCGGCGGTGCGGGCGGGCGAACGCGCCGATGCGGCGCAGTGTGGCGCGGGCCAGGGGGCGTCGTTCCTGCTCGGCGTTCATGACACTGTGCAGTTGTGTCCAGGCCGTGGTCTCCATGCTCATAGGAGGGACCGTAGAGCCTCAAGCTTGCTTGAGGTCAAGGGAACTCCGCTGTCCGTCAGTACGAAGGATCCGATGACCGTACGTAAGCCTTTGTCTCCGCTTCCGCAACCCGCAGTTGGCGCGGGATGGGAAACCTCTCGGACTGTGACAGCGGTACACCTCCCCGAGATGCCCGACCGCCCCGACTTCTCCCCCGTCTGCGAACTCGCCGACGACGTCTCCGACCTCGCGGACCTCTCCGAACGATCCGACATCTCCGAGGGACGACTCCCCCGTCGCGTCCCGATCCGTCGGATCCGCCAGATCCTGTGTCTGCTTCCGCTCCTGCTCGTCACCGTCGTCGCGGTCCAGCACCGTTCGGTGCTCGCCGAGGGCTTCGGCCA
>Ga0307516_10005632_pt1 | contig 14893 bp, 14 predicted proteins | sample 19_EM_MG_FD_203310 | JGI IMG/M metagenome (GOLD analysis project Ga0307516, IMG submission 203310) | Populus trichocarpa ectomycorrhiza microbial communities from riparian zone in the Pacific Northwest, United States - 19_EM | ecosystem: Host-associated > Plants > Roots > Unclassified | place...
CCCAGAATGTGTGATTAGGATAATTACTGAAATGGCTGGTAGAGATGGCCACAGAGCCCCAAAATGTGTGATTGGGATAATTACTAAAAGGGCTTGCTAGGGAGGGTCAACTCACATAACACAGAGTGTTCGTGATTGCTTGGTGACTGACAGCTTGAACAGGATAATTTTTGCAAGAATTCCAAATGCAGGTAATGGAGTGCCAGAGTTGCTTGGTTTGTATAATTAATAAAAGGCTGCAGCAGGAGTGGTAAAATCACATCAGATCATCAAGCGCTGTCCAGCAATTATCAGACCTGTAAGTCTTGCAAGTATAGACCATCTGCATAAGAACGACGTACCTTGTAGAAGGGCAGTCAGAATGACCCTGTACGTCAAACATTTTTAATACCTAGCAACAAGGACGCATTTTGTCAATGAAGACATGCAGAGATAATACTCGATCATTCTATACCGAAATGTCATGGTTCAACCGCTGAACAACAGAATTTGATTCATTCTGGCAATAGATTATGAATAGTAGGTACTGAATTATGCCCCCAGATTCTGTTGCCTCAGCACCACCCTCTTCTTCTTCAGCTTAGCCAGCATGCTCATTTTTGTGACTGCGTGTTCACGAATGATGTAGCTAGGAAATATCTGGCTATCCAGAAATCAAGGCATTAACTTGAAAACAAAATTCGAAACCCAGCTGCTGCACTCACTAATTCCACCAGTCCAGCAGTTCGTGAACATCATCCTTCTCATCTGGATTGTCCAAGAAGTCCAAAACACTATCGTAGAATCCTTCTGAGTCTGTGGTAGTGTCAGTCCTGCAAAAGACTGAGGAGGATGACAGTGCAAATCGGAGCTGCCAGATGATCAGTGGCATAATGACGGAACATCACCACTAAACGCACTTGTGTCACTACATATGCTAGGGAAGCCGTGGTGATCCACTTCATGCCATGTATCCGAGCATTGCTGGATCTGGTTGCTTTCACTTTCCTCTCCATGGAGCTGGATGAGGTGAAGATGTGCTTGTACGCCTGTCCAATTAGAACTAGTAATATATAGGTTGCACATGAATGAGTGGAACTCACCCAAATGAGAAGCTGGCTTCTGAAGAGGCCATTCCAAGAGTCTTTGGGGTCGTACTCTTGGTTCGCATAGACCAACATCGGCCATTGATTGCCACAAACAATCAGTTCCCCACTGGCAAGCTTTGTACGCACACTAAATCAAATATGAGTATCAAAAAAAAAGTGTCAGAAGAACCCACTCTGCATTCCTCCAATCTAAACCAGCGGAGCAGAGAAGGGCACTGGTAACAGGACAATGAAAGCCTCTGTTTGTCTTGACATTATGGGAGAGGGGCAGCACCAAGGGCGTGTCTCTCGGAGTTATCCAGTCCACAACCACGCCTTTTAAACTCTTGGTATCATCGGACCTCACACTAGATATACCCTTCTGAATCTTCAATGGATGAGAGAAAGGTTTAATGCTCGGGTGAGTGATGGACATACTAAATCAGCCATCACCATGGACTCCTCATCGGATGCTTCCATGAGGTGCTCAGTCAGATGGGGTACCATCCGCAAAAGTTTTTGAAATGCTCTATGCTCCTTCCTGGCCCTGCATTTGAGAGGGATACGTCAGCCAGAGATAAATAAGATGAGATTGGAACAAACTGGAAAGTGAGTGTCTCTTCTGCGATCTCCCCATCCTCACCCATACAGAGTATACTATCCACAACCAATGCTTGTATATTACACATGGCATGCACTGTTCTACCAAAATGTCATCCATGGTGTATTAAGGGATCTCCCACACGGCTGAGCCGGAATGATTCGGTCCATTGAAAATGGATGGCAGGACTATGGACTTATGGTATTTTCCTCTTTGCAAGCCTGAGAGCGTTGACTGGGGCATTATGGCCCACAGGCAGAGAGTTTTTGTTGGATATTGAGAAAATGAGAGAGATGGAGGAGCACACTAGAATGGGAACATGACGGGGTCTGGTGTATGGTCAGAATACTGCTGCTGCCAGCAATTTGCACACAACCTGGGAGAACGAACACACTGGAAGGTGGACAAGATATGCCAGGCTTTTCTAACCCCTGAGGCATGCGAGTCACAATGAGTCAGAGGGAAGAACCAGGGACACCAGAGGTGACTCCTTATGACTTGTATGGTGTGGGTATTGGAAAGCCTCCTCATTTTAAATCATAGAGGTCAGCATTAGCTTTGAACATTGGAAGACATCTTCACCTTCACTACTGCTCGATCTTGCAATCTACCATGGCCATGCAAGGAAATGCACAACCATTGATGGTCACAACCTTCCCAACATACCGACAAAAGTTGCTATATGTCATCCAGAGCTCAACCCACCACGTCATGTCCTTTAATACAGCTACAATGGAGTTAGTCCCACATTACTGGTATGTGACCATAGCTCTTACAATGTATCAATCTTGCATTGTTTCAAAAGGCCCGTCTATGAGCGTGCATGCATGTCACCAGCAAGATTGCGCAAATATCGTGAAGTGCATCAGTACCTTGGGCCAGGATGCTTATGTCCGCTGTTGGAACCATTGGGCAAGGAACCCGTGTTCACTGAGGCAGCAATATACTTGACAACATTTGGGTGCTACGAGGGAGAATATGTTGCTGAATGTGCAAAAGCTCAGTGCGGATATTTAGGTCAGTCTCTGTTTTCCTGATTAAAAAAGGTAAGCACTTACCCTCTGACATTGCAGTACCATTGGAGAGATATGATATATCTGATGTATGGGGTCCTAGTCAAAGTCTTTTCTCTTCGAGGTCAGTTGCTGGGTTCTCACAACATCAATGTCAGCCACTTACTATGAACGTGAATGCAAGACGCCAGTACACCCTGCCTGCCACAAGTGTTACATAAGCGAGAGATAAGGCCCAGGACCCACAGGCCGTTGAAGAGGACATCTGCCCAAGCCGGTATGTGAGAATATTTCTAGAAGTATATATTGCTCACAATGAAATGTGCAAGTAGATCTAATGGACCCACCCACCCCTGCTCCTGAGTTTGATGGGATGGATTTGAATTGTCGCACCAACTGGCGGAAGTTCGTCAAGCTCGACTGCATCGATAGGCCTGGATTAACCAAAGATAAATTCATGGGCTTGTTTGTCAAGTGTGACGTGTGTGCCCTCATCACCATGCATCTAATGTTCCGCCGCCATCACTGTGATCCACAAACAGCAGATGACTTGGTCTTGACTGACTGGGAGTAATGAGACATCTTTGATATAGAATATTGATGATTTTTTTACACTGTCATCATGATCATTTGAGCCTCCATTCCCATCAAAGCAGTGGAAAAACATAACAATTACACTTCTTAAATTAATTCCTTTTCAGACTTTCGCATACATTCCAGCCCCTTAATAGACTTTAACTTTAGCTGTTGCCACTTAAAATATTTCTATTTCAATCCTGAAAAAGTCAGTTGAACTGGATATAAAATCAACCTAATGGATCTTGCGTTATCAATGGTTTTGTAGAAATCTAAATGAAAATAGAAATACCTAGTGTTAAAGCAGCAAATCTGACAGTATGAGTTTGAGTTGACCACTTCTGAGAATAAACCGGATCAAGCAGGCAAAGATCTAACAAATGAAGAAACTTACTTGAGCCATTTGAATACTAAATGACCAGTGCAAGTGTGGGCATGAAAGCTGGTCGATAGCATGCTGACTGGCATGACAGTCTCGTCAGATATGAGTCGACACTGATGACTCCTAGTCTAATCAAGCTCGATAGCATGCTGACTGGCATGACAGTCTTGTCAGATGAGTCAACACCGATGGCTCCTAGTCTAATCGGTCTACAAATGGACAGACACCCAGTCTATGTTCATTTGTAGTCAGACCAAACTGTGAGAGGTACAAAATAATCTACATGAATATTACCGGAACCTTTAGAGAAGATGAGGGGAAAGGCAATTAAATCATTTAAAGGAAAGACCTACCACGAAAGACTAACGAACATGAGAAATCAATGCCACTCCGAAGATAATGACAAGAGCAAGCAATATGAGAAAGGCAACTACGAGCCCTCCTATAAAGATTAATAAAAACATGCGTCTAAACCCACTGAATCCATGTACCGATCACAAAAAGCAAGTGACGAATTGTAGGAGAGCCTCAGATGTTGAAGCTTGATTTGTCAACATATTTTGACAGCTGGGAGTTGGGGAATCTGTGGGCAAGTCTGCACCAGTGACGCCAAGTTTAGTCAAGATACTCTCATGAGCCTCTTGCAAAAAGTAGGGGAAGCTATGCCTGACATGATGATAGGTTGTCGTGACATATTCTGAGAAAAACACAGGAAACTACAAAGTAACAATATTCCATGGGTTTATGCTGTGTAGGGTCAATCATCAGCTTTCTTGTTCAGATTTGCGGCTGCAACTGCAGTGCAAGGCCATTGAGAGTGCTCCTATGGGCGTCGTCTGGAGCATTCCAGAACCAGTAAGCTTGGTCCACTAATTTGATGACCAGGCCATGCGATGTGTAAACAAAATTGGACTCATGGCACTTGACCTGATATCATACACCTGTTCATCATCTGAGAATTGTAAAACTCAATACTCACATTGGGAGGCCGCTTCATTACAAACCCACTAGTGGCTGAATCATCCCTGTCGACATGAGAAGATGCACAGTATGCAAATGTCCCAAATAATGAGAGGTTTGGGTATCCAAGGATGTTTCTTAGAGACAGAGATTGTTTTGAAAGAACCTTAATATTACTCTTGATTCAGTACAAACAATGGGATATTTATTCCAATATGCACAAATTGCTTTTCAGCAAATGGCAAAAGAAAACCTGCCAGAAATTGATGAGAGCAGGCCTGAATCACTATAGCCCAACCATTGAAATCAGTCATATTATCAAATAGTAGCATTACTTTCCTACATGGAGCAGTAGTCTTCATCCCAACCTGCAATTTCTTTGCAGTCTCAACCTTCTCCACAGTTCTTTCGGTTGAGTTCTCAGATTTCATAGATGGAATATGGATCTAAAAGGATATCTTGATAACATTTCAAAAAAAACTGAATGATCAGCTTAACCTGAGCATTATATGGCTGTCCAAACATGGCTTGTGGACCTGTCCCTTTGACCATGACCTCTCCCTGTTTAATCTGATCTCTAGGAATGGGGTTTGATGAACCAGTCCTGAAATTCAAAGCCAACATCAACAAAATTGATTGATGGTAGAGGAGGGCCTACTCAAGACTAATTTGCATAGCCCACATTTCTTCTTTGACTGCAGCATTCTCAATCGAAAACTTGCTGTCCAGTTTGTCCAAACCATAGACCACACCTCCAAACTATATATATATATCGACATAAGTTCTCTGACCATGTAGGATTGGAATCTGAAGTTGGACGTACCACCTTGTCCCACGTTTTGACCCTATTGTCTGCTGATTCCTTTGTCCACAGAATAATGGAATGATATTGAAGTTCCCCAGGTTTTGGTGCACATATGCGGTTCATCAGCTTGTCTATGCAGATGTACCCATCTTCTTTCAACGCCCCGGATTCAATGCCTGTCTGCACCTGTTGCTCCATCTCTACCATGCTTTTACCCAACCATTCCTTGACTTGTTCCTCACTCTCCCTGCAATCCTCATGAGGCGTCGGCAATGCATATGTGAGACGACATACCTCATTACTCCAATCCACACAGCTTTCTTCCTAGACATTTCCCCTGTTCATTTTGCATTCCTCAACTGTTCAAAAATCTGCTTCGACTTTTTGAGAGTCTGTGCGATCATCTTGCAAGCATCGTCTGATGTTCTTGTTGTAACTGTTACCTTGAGCATTGCTAAGACTTGTTCCTTGCACACATCGGTTGGGTCATTCTGCGAAAATTTTGTCAATAATTGTACACATGTTTTCTAACCAATCCAATTGTACCCACATCTATAGTTTCCTGGAGCTTCTTTGTGTTGCTTCCTTGAATTTTCCCTCTCTGTTCAGCCTTCACTTTCTCCATCATCACTGGCATAAACAACTTATAATAGAAAGTGTTGCCATTAGCAAGGAAATATGGTAACAGAGGATCAGTAGTGTCTTTGGACATCCAGTCCCTTATAATATTATCATTGATTCTGTGGATGGTCTTTGTCAGCTGCTTGGGCAACTGAGTCATAACAGGTGGCTCCTGTTCTATGATGTAAAAATTTGAGAGAGTTAGTATACCCTTCAGTTTTATCTTCAACTTAATACACTTACTATTCCACATTGGTCTGCACAAATTATCTTCATCTTCACCTGGCAGCAGCCATCCATCTTCCATCTGCCAATGCCATTTAGAGCTGGGTACATTGCTTGGCACCTCACCTGGTGAATCTTCTGGAGACTCTTCCAGGGGCGTCAATGGTGGCAATGGTCCATTGAGCAAGAGATCATGGATGTCATCAATGACAATATTGAGGGAAAGGTCCCAGCGTTTAGATTCGGGATTGCTGAATGAGGAGTTTGCATGCCGTCTGTTCATTGCAGTGCCTTGGGGGAAATCTGTTCAGGATTAGTAGTAGTTCGGAGGATTAAATAGATGATGAAGGGGGCTTATTGTTTAATAAAGCACAAGGGACAGCTTCTTTCGCAACAATAAGACTACAGCATGCATCATCCCAATTGACAACAATGATCAGATACTCATGCTTCTCAGGGGCAATGATTCTCTTGACAACAAGCTTCAATGTTGTCCCAGCAAGGTCTATTTGCATGTTGTGGAAGGAGAAGTGTTTTGGGTGCGAATAAGGGGTGTGATATATAATGGTTTGGATGGAGGAATGAGAATACTCACAGGTCTTTGATGAGATGTGGAACAGGTGCTAAGGGCACCACAGCAATTTAAGTGTCTATGGAATGACTTAGTTGAATACAAGGAAAATAATGAGGAGAGAACTGACAATGGCTTAGAATGACAATGAATGGCTGGCAGTACAGGCTATACTGGTTGGTCTGACCAATGATACCAAGTCTAATCAGTCCACAAATGAACAGATGCCAAGTCTATGTTCTTTTGTAGTCAGAGGGTGACACCAAGTCTAATCTTGGGCAATCCATTATGTATATGACATGAGACGGGCCTGTGCTGAAGTTGATACCACTGGATGTTGCAGAACCTTTCGAGTGAAGAGATTAAGAGGAGAGAGGAATACCCACATACCCCTATGTGTAGATAAATCCTGGATTCCTCGATGTGCACAATGACAGTGGCAATAGAAGGAGTAGGAGTAGGGATGAACTTGGGAATGGCAGTCTGGCTGCGTGCACTGATGACACAGAGTCTAATCAGTTCACAAACAAACAGATGCTAAGTCTATATTCATTCGTGACCAAGGGGCGACATGAAGTCTAACCCCAGGGCAGTCCGGTAGATATGCAACAAGGGCCTGATAGGTTTGAGTCTGGCTGAATGCACACCAATGACGCAAAGTCTAATCGGTCGACAAATGAACAGATGCCAAGTCTATGTTCATTCATGACCAAGGGGCGACACGAAGTCTAACCCCTGGGCAGTCCAGTAGATATGCATCACGTCATCACCGTCGACAAGTAGTGGTGGGGTAACAGCGGAGGTAGGTGGTGGAGCGCATGCTGTAAATATAATAACATGGTCAGTAGGATACCAAGGTTATGTGAGGGACATACCATGGCGGAATGGATAGAATATGTCAGCAGCCACAGTGTTCATCAGCAAGCATGAGTTAGGTTATTTGTATGCATTTGGCAACAGCTTTGCCCACAGCATGGACAGGTGACCTCCAAATTCTATGCACGTCACGTGTTACATATCTTACATTCTCGCACACAGGTATCTAACTATCTTACAATTCTCACACAACACCTGTCGTTCATTCTCTCTCCCCCGCCCTCGTTTGAAATCGAGGTGAATTTTAATTAATTTATGCATGGTCCTCTTTTTGATGTGGGAAGACCACCTACTGCCGCCTTCAGCTCACTACCCATCCCACGCATTGTCTTCAACCACAGGTGCGTACCAGTTCCCTTTTCATCATCAACAAGGATATGAGCTAGACTTGGTGTCACTCATACTCCTTAGAGACTTAGACTTTGCATCGTCTCGCTGATCTACATGCCTTACTTCTGTAACCTGAAACTTTTAGCTCAGAACCCCCTTTGCCCTGGCTCACTCGGCTTCCCTTCGTTCCCTTAAAGCATCTTCTTCAATTCTCACTGTGTACTAGTCCTCTGTTCATCATCAGCAGGGACATGAGCTAGACTTGGTGTCGCTCATGCTCTCTAGAGACTTAGACTCCACATCAGTCTCTTGAGGTTAGACTTTGTGTTGTCTTGCTGATCTACATTCCATGATTTTTTTGTAACCTGAATAACTTTTAGATTGTAACCCCCTTCGCCCCAGGCTCTCATCACTCAAATGTTGGTCCGAGAAACATGTTCAGCGTTCCAATCCTTACCATGATTGTCTAACATCTACAAAATGCCAGGGAAGTTGAACAATATCTGTACTGGTGGTCAAATGGCTGAGGTGAGTCTTCTCCCTTCCCTATAAGCATCCTCAGTTTCTACCACAGTGTTGACCATTCTTTTATACTCCAGGCTTTCATTAGCCGCATGAGTAGTGAAGAACTTTTTTCTGGTACCATGCATCTCCTCAAAGCCATCCTGAATGATGGGAAGTCTCGTGGGCAACTGCCCAAGTCAGATTTCAAGAATTACATGATGATTCTCCTCCAGTATCATTTGATCAATATTAGCATTTGGAGATTGCAGCAAGTGGAATCCATGCACATGGGGAATTCTAAACCTACAACTTCTATTGCTGTCCACACCTTTTGATGACATTGTTATGACCTGCTAGCCCTTTCCTGAACTTGAAGCTTGGCCAACTTTGATATCACAGGCTAACTTACTGATACAGGACATGGATGCGGCTTCTCCTTCTGATTTGAATGTTCCAGATGTCATTGTACAGAGGTACACAAGCTTGTGTGCTGCGAATGCCAAGAAGAAAGAATTCACTATTCTCTCATCTTTTGAGAAAGCATTGTTCTATCTGGGCTATCTTTTCAAGGCAAGTCCCTCCTCCCATTGAGACTTGCAATACTCAGCTGATATGTCATCTAGGGGAACCTTGATTTCCCAAAAACAGTCAAGGACCTGGAGGAGGACCTGCGAAGTGTTAAAACCAATCAAGCCAATGCAATACTGGTGAACCACTAGTCAAATACAATGTCAAGAAAGGTTTGCAGTTCACCAATATCACACTGTTTGTTAATAGTAGTGTGTGCTCAAGTATGCCGCTCAAACGTGTATCGTCAAGTGTTTCACTCTCCGATATACTAGGAATACTGGTCTGTTTGGTACTGTTTTGACCAGAAACGCATAAGGCGTGATACAGGGTGTCCACCATATCGTGTTTCTGCATATTTAGTGTATATACAAGTATATAAGTATGTACAATCATTGGGAATGTGTACTTATACATAAAAACGCGTTTTTCAATGTTTAGCTTGTATGTAACAGTGATATAAAGCTTTCCAAAATTGTTTTATCACTATTACAATCCACCACTGTTGCATGAGCAATTGAATCCTGGTTATACACTTCTAGTGTTAAGACTAATCATCTTCAGTACAATATGAAGGTGCACCAGTTGAGTGACTAACCATCCTCATAGTGATATGACTTAACAACTCATACTCTGCCAATAGCACAATAGCTTAGTTGGTTAGATTGCCAGTCTAGAGAACTGAGTGTCGCTGGTTCGATTCCAGCTTGTGTCAACATTTTCCCTCTTCCATTGCTGAGGTCATTTGATCGTGTCAAGTTGCTGCCACACTTGTTCACACAGTCATGTGACTTCTAACATGAAGATGTGCACCTCCACACTTCAGTATTGAAAATCACAGACTGTCATCACCAGGAGGGAGCTGAAGTTAAATGATGTCCATTTTGGCCTATAGAAAAAAGTGCATCTGGATTTAAAGAGTCTGAGACTACCCCTTCTGATATCCTTAGCCATGTCTCCGCTCTGTCTCCTTATTGGTGATTCACTGCTCCGTCCAGGAGGTAAGGAGGGGATTCTCAAGGTAAGCTGTCAACTTTCATATTTTTATTCCACTTGACTGTAGTCTCTGCAGCTTTGGGAAAGTATGGGAACTTTCCGGCCACAGATTGTTGCAGATATCAAACGGCATTTATGGGCTGTCATCTGGTCAGGTGTTCAAGGACAAGATCTTCAGACCAATCTTCACAATGCTCTCTCCTCCATCGTGGCCTCTCTACATTCTGAGGATGCCACTTGTTTTGACCCCTGTATTCAGATGTGTATGTCCTGGCATGCTCTCTTACCCAATCTTACGCACCATTCCAGCTCTTGATGAAAATCTACCAGGTGAAACATTGCCCAGTTCTATGCCAACCCCAGCTGCCTCGCCTCCTCCTCAGATTGATGATGATAAAACTCTTTCTTTGACAGGTTAGCATTATTCCTTTCCCCCTTCATAATTGTTCTCACATGGTTCTTAGTAGGAATGCATACCCAATCAAATGGATCTCAAGAACTTTCTAGCCTGATTGGGCAGGTTGACCATCCTGTGGCTATTGCTGACCAGCTAGCCTCATCACAGGAAAAAGGTCAAAGTATCCAGTCCAGTGCGAGTGCTGCCTCCCTGTGTGCCACCAAACTAACATCCCTCCCAATCTAGATGACTCTGCTGACAGTGATTTAAGTAAGTGGCCACCCCAGATACACCTCAATAGCAGAGACACACTTACATACATTCAGGCCCCCCCCTCAGAGTCCTGATCCCCCACACTGAATGCATCTCAGGCCCAACCTATGACTTCCAGAGGTTCATCCACCCATGGGGCTCAGGCCAGCCGCTCTCAAGACCCGGAGTTTGGCGGGGAGAGTGGATCAGATAATGAAGTAGGCGAGCCACCTGCTTCAAAGCAGCACAAAGCCAAGGGCTTGACAGTGGCCAGCTGCTCTCAAGGCCCGGAGTTCAGCAGGGAGAGTGAAGTAGATGAGCCACCTGCTTCAAAGTGGCACAGATGCAAGGACTTGACAGTGAAAACCAGGGTTCAGAACTCATCTAGAAAATCACCAGGCACCTCCCTGAAGGGCAAGACCAAGAGTTCAGGACCCACCTCCCGCATTCGAAGGGGGACACTTCCCCAACATGGGATAGTAACATGCTTTATCTTATTATTTAATTTCTGAAAATGACCTGTACCATTAAAAAGATTGATCTAACCAATGATTCTGTGCGTAGAATCAAATTTCCTCATTCAGCAAATAATTAAGTCCTAAAACATTATATAGCATGATGACTATGAAAGCAATGAGCCACAGGATTTCTCAGAGGAGATAAAAGTTCCATTCACATTTCCTGATATCCTAATATGCATCTCAACTTCCTGCTAGAAAGTGAAAGGTCCAACTCCAGCATATTTTTGCATTCCAGGTGAAGACTCGATGTATGAATATATTCCAGCTTTTCATGTAAGTTTGTTTATAGATAACTGGGCTTCTCTACATCAATACTTATTTACTGCAGTTTGCAGAAGATTTAGAACACTTTTACAACATTTATGCCTCTGTGGAGAAGGGTTACAAAGACGGAAAGCCTCCCTCTGCACTTGGGCCCAATCACTCCTGCGCTCAAATCCTCAAGCATGAGGAGTTTTGCAAGATGTCGCATGATAACATTCAGAATATCATGAGGACACACCATATCATTGTTACTGGTGCACCGGGCCACAAGTTCGAGTTCGACGACGCCACTTTCAGCAGCCTTAACCCGGGCAAGTCACTGAATAGAATCGTTACCATACACGGTGAGTAATAGTAAGCTGCACCCAGCTGCTCTCGAGTAATCTGAATGTATTGCAGATCTTTCCATACCTGTTAAGAGCGATCCAGACATGCGCCATACACTGGGAACTGTGGCTGAACTCATCAAGGCATCGTGCCTTGATGATGGCAAGTCCCTCAATGCTCTTGATCTTCCGATTTCCATTCCCAATCCGATATTTTCCATCGCAAGTGAGTCTATCGGTTGGAATGCAATGAAAGGCTTGGCCTGGTGCAAGAATCCGGATCCATACCCCACATCTGATCTGACCTGGGCTATCATGGCAACAGCAGAGTGTATGCACAATTGGCATATTGATTCTGATGGATTCAGTGAAAAGGTGGAAATGGATGAGCGGTATGCAATGCCAAAACACCTCAAACCTTACACCAACTAACACTCAATCAACAAGTTCAATGGGTGGTGGGCGAATGCACTTATTTAAAGTGATTCGGAGCATTTGTCTTTTGTTTGAAGATCAACTTGCGAGAGTGTGTCGAACTTCGGGTATGTGATTCAATAAGGTTATAGAGAATCGCTTTTAATCCTCGAAGAGTTTTCAGTACCCTCTCGGACACAGTGGGACAGTGGCAATGACAGAAACAGTTAGGCACAGATGCCTTCAGTGGGACAGCAATTTCTATGGTCTCGAGGGGTCGAGAGGGCTTCTATCTTCGACAGAGTGGAGTGTCGTCAACATGTCGTTGGGCGAGCATACACTGTCGATGTGTCAGGGTCTGATCGGACGAATTTGGGTCCCAGTTCCCATGGATCATCGGTCCAGAACGGGAGAAGTAGGGTCTTTCTATTTAGAGATGGATCCGGTTCCTCGGAAATGGTTGGCAATGCCGTTTCCAGGGTCCGTCTATTTTGGGAGGATTCACATGGATTGGCATCATGGCCTCCAGTGATCGAGTGATGTGTGGGCATTCTTGTAGCATGCATCATAGATATTAAGTCCCCCATGTCCCGAAAGTCCATAGATAGCTTTTAGAGAAATATCAGGTCATTGAACTTATATTAACATTGGCTTCTTCAATGGTCTTATCCATTGATAATTGAATGGTTTTGTATCAAGTCTATAGTTAAGCCCTCTGAGGGACTGTTCCCATGATCATGACCAAGGGTGGTCCAGTAGTACTTAGACTCTCATATGTAGTCATTCATACTATCAGTTCCAATTAGAATAGGTTCTAATGAAGCCAATATTATATTCAATACACTGATCAAACCATGGGAAAATCGCAAGATCAAGCGCAGCCGCCCAACAGTTGTATCATCGGTACAGTCATTGAACCATTTACAGGTTGCAAGATATGGATTGTCACCCGCCCTAAAGAGCTGCACACCTATGATGCCTTCGGCAGCACGGAACTATTCCGTCCATCGTTCGATGTCGAGAAGCCCAATACTCACTTATGGAAGGTTGAAGCATTCATTCTGCGGCTGGGGATGCAATTGTGAGTCACAAAGTACTGAGTATCATCATCATGGCTTTCTGTCAACTAGCTTCATGTGGCCTAATACACCCCATTTTGTCATCATGCCAGAACATTCTATTTGTTGAGGAGGCCATTTCTATGGATCCTCTACAATTCAGGATGCGTGCTATAGGGTGTTCCATTCCTTTGTCTCTAGAATGCTGGTTACGAACACCAAGCATACTATCGCCTCTCACCAACTCTTGTGTAGAATGCTTGCATTCTATGAGAGGTATCTGATTCCTTCTCCTGGCACTATCTGTCCCCCTCCAATCAATGGTTCATCAATTGATTCTATTCCATAATTTCGATGTTAATAGATATCATTTTTCTCCAGCCCCCCAGAAGGCTCATCTCTCCAATCTGGAGACCTTTGATGGTCTCAAGGATGTCATGGCACTCTGCGGCATCATCGAACTTAACAGCCCCGCCAAACAGGTTTCCCACTGTGCCAAAATGGCTGAGTCAGCCGCTGACCAAGCGGGTGACGATGGCACCCATGATACAATAACAATTACGAGATTCCTTCTTCCTCATCCTCATCTTCAAGAACTCGATATTTGTAGTGTCTCCAGGTGAGATTTTCTTTTCTTTCTTCTTTTTCTAACCTGAATCTTTTAGCTTGCCCCTTCCCGATGATTCACCCTCAACACTTCCCTCCTATTTTCAGCAGGAAATCTTTTGAGATTAGACTTTGGTCATCTCACCGATGTTACTCGTCTCAACGCTTGACAGACGTCTTTACAGAACAATCATTATGGCAAGACATCTCTCCTAAAATCCAGCCTCATCTAGTTCTCAGCCATATGGTATGTATTCACACCTCCCTCCTCCTGTGCTGGTGATAGTGCAGCAGCCGGTCTACATTATGAATGTTTAGTGGTCTCACCTTGGCCTAGCCAGGTCCTGGCTGACTCCCTCTACTGTTATTCCACATTTCCCCCCATATTGCATTGTCTCATCCATTTGCAGATTCTCTTCATGTCTTCAATGCCAAAGTGCTCTGTCAATAGAGGCATTGGGCTATCAGCACACCAAATCAGGACAGCATCCCCACTCCACCTTGGGGAGACCGCAGTGTCTGTCTCCAGGCAGATCTAAGATATGGGCCAGATGACCACACCCTCTGGCCGCAAGCCTTTGTCCCCAAATACCCACACCTCGCCGCCATCCCACACAAACCAACGGATCCCAACGACCCACTCTCCATCATGTGGTTTAACCCCACCATGTCCGACTTTATTTCATGCCGCAACTCTCTTGTTGAGAGTATAGGTCTACTTGCACCTTCTCATTATGAGGCCCTGAATAACTGCCAGCGCAAAGTTTCTGACCGTGTCCATGCCTACGTGAACATGATGGACTTAGAGCAGTCAAAAAGTCTCATCTGGAACCCTCTGTTGGATTGTAATAGTGATAAAACACTTTTGGAATGATTTATATCACTGTTACATATATGCTAAACATTGAAAAACGCGTTTTTACATATAAATACACATTTCCAATGATTGTACATACTTATA
>Ga0307516_10005633_pt1 | contig 14892 bp, 21 predicted proteins | sample 19_EM_MG_FD_203310 | JGI IMG/M metagenome (GOLD analysis project Ga0307516, IMG submission 203310) | Populus trichocarpa ectomycorrhiza microbial communities from riparian zone in the Pacific Northwest, United States - 19_EM | ecosystem: Host-associated > Plants > Roots > Unclassified | place...
AGAACCTGGAATACTTCACAACGACCAAAGTGCTAAATCGCCGACAAGCGCGATGGGCCCAGGAACTCGCCGGAATCAATTTCAGAATTTACTACCGACCCGGGACGAAAAATGGAAAACCAGATGCCCTGTCTAGGCGTTCGGAGTACCGCCCTGAAAAGGGGGGGGTAGAAAACCAGCCAATAACGACTGTTTTGGGAAAAAACCACTTCGAAGAACGCGTGTCGCGCACGTTCGTCTGCTCATCAGCAAGGATAGCATCACTCCCGGAAAGAAAATGGTCGGAAGAATTCCTGGCGAGGGTCAAGGAAGAAGGGAAAAAGGACGAAGCTTACGCACAGGCTATGAAACAGGAAGCAGTGACAGAAGAACTGTCACCGAAGGACCGAAAGATCAAGGAATTAAGGAAAGAAAACGAGCTGTTGTACAGAAGGAACCTACTCTGGGTCCCGAGGAACCTGGTACAGCAGATAATGGAATCAGAACACGACACGAAAGTGGCCGGACACATGGGACAGGACAAAACCATCGAGCTAATACGACGAAACTTCTGGTGGCCAAAGATGAAGGAACGAATCATCAACTTCGTCAGGAGCTGCCCGGAATGCCAGCAAAACAAGGCGACTCGCCACCAGCCATACGGTCTATCCTCGCCCCTAGAGCTCCCATACGCCCCCTGGCAATCGATCACCATGGACTTCATCACGGAGCTCCCGCTTTCAGAAGGATGCGACCAGCTCTGGGTAATCATCGACAGGTTCACTAAGATGGCGCACTTCCTTCCTCTCAGCGATAAAACAGCGGCGGACCTGGCCATCATCTTCGGCCGCGAGGTATGGAAGCACCATGGCCTCCCCACTGATATTGTGTCAGACAGGGACTCTCGGTTCACGTCGGAAGTCGGGAAATAATTCTTACAACTTTCCGGCATTCGACCTCGAATGTCGACAGCGTTCCACCCACAAACGGACGGACAAATGGAACGGCTCAACCAGACAATTGAAGCCTACCTCCGTGCCTTCGTCAGCCGCGAACAGGATGACTGGGTACGCCTGCTACCCATGGCTGAATTTGCTTACAACAACTCAATCACGGTTGGAAAGGGTATGTCTCCATTCTACGCTAACTATGGCTTCCACCCGGTGGCCATGGACCCGGCGTCAACAGAACCACTCAACCCGGCCAGCAGAGTATACGCCCATTGGATGCACACCGTGCACGACGAGTCCCGGCAAGGGCTTGAAGAAGCACAGGAACGAATGCGGCGTTATACGGACCCGAATCGGAAGAGACCCCCGGCATACCAAGTAGGGGACTTGGTAATGCTCAGCGGACGCAATATCAAAACACGCTGCCCCTCGAAGAAGCTGGACCACAAGATTCATGACCCTTTTCAAATCGAGAAAATCGTCTCTCCTCTAGCGGTACGCATCACGCTTCCCCGCAAGTGGAAGATACACAATGTCTTCCATGTCTCACTCCTCAAACCATCACGAATGAGTGAACACCGAGCCCCACTGGATCCGTCCAAAGTACTCCGGGAGGCGGACGACATCGAACAAAGCGAGGAATACGATGTTGAAGAAGTCATGTCCTCGGTCGAGCACGTCCGGGGAAATAACAAACGAATTCTATACCTCGTCAAGTGGCTCGATTATCTGGAACGAAAAGACTGGATGGAGGAACCATTCGACAACTTTTCGGTAGGCAGTCTGGAGAAACTCCGGGAGTTTCACCAACGAAATCCAGACGCGCCGAGGGACTACCGGCTCACCGAGGGCTAGGCCAGTTCCCCCGAGGATCTGGCGGTAGTGGGCTGAAGGGGCAGAGGACTTCAGTACCCAGGCATCAAGATCAACAAAAAGACCCGCTTCTTGGGCAACCACAAGAAGCCGCCGACCGGGCGCCCGGCGAAGAAGGCACGCGACCGAAAACCGTTGAGAGTCAGGAAAACCGTTCAGAACAGACGTATCGACCTCTCGGCGACCAACCCGAATCGACGGAACCGGCGCAGATGGCACATAAGCGGTGAAGCGAGTCCCCGACAGCGCCGCCACTGCTCCAGCATACTAGTCTCCCCCCAGAAGGACGTGGGTGCAGTCACTGCCGAGTATACGGGTTACTAGCACGAAGGACACCATGCCTCTCCCGATTCCCTGGGCCAACTACGACCCCGGAACCTCATCGGGCCGGCGAAGCCTTGACGCAGCGCGGCAGCGAGTACGACTCAATAAGACACGACAGTATGAGTACGCATCGGCCTACTCAGAGGGCCCAGTCGTACCGACGGATTACAGGCACGTTCTGAGGGAAGAACTCTGATCCGGCGACTGGGAGGGCTGCAGGGGAGGAGGACTGCAGTCCGTGACGACGAAAGAATTTTCGACGTTGAAAGAATCATATGATCACAGAAAGAGGAGGGCTACTCAGAGAAGAACGTGTTAGCACTCGAGACGAGGCTAAGGGGGAGGGGAGGTAGTGTTACACTTGAACAAATTATCCCGAGTACGTAGCTAGATAAAAGAGGAAGATCCAGTGGCTAAAGGACGAAGGAGGCTGAGGCCGTGGCTGGAGAAATCAGAGAGTCTAGGCCGGAGATAGGGAAACGGAGTTAGATCGGTCGAGGCCGAGGAAACTCGGGGATAAAAAGAGAGAGATTGCAAAACGAGCGGAATCGGATAGGAACGGACTTGGGCTAGACTCCTGCAGGAAGATAGCTACTCGGGCCAGACTCCTGCGGGAAGACAGCCACGCCGGTCCGACTCCTGCGGGAGGAAGGCCGTATCACCCTCAGCGGAACAGGGAGATCCCGCGGGACAAGACCCGGTTGGCTCCTGAGGGAGGGACCCCGCTCACGGTGCAAGGGAAAAAGGTCTGGACTGACGCCGACCCCGCTCCGGCGCATGAACACTTCATCTACCTTATCTACACCCCGACTATGACCAATGAATCCACCCACGTTCCTTCCGAGGTGCAGAAACCTTGGAGGAATCCACGTCCGATCCACCCGCATCTCTCCAAAGGTATGCAGTTACCTCGAGAGAAAGGACGGACCGGATCACCACTTCTCACTCGCGCGCTCGCCGATATAAGGAAAGGATTTCTCGCCCCGACGAAGAGAAATCAGCCAGAAACATCCTCACAAACACTACCACCGAACCCACACACAAGATCTAAGATTATTCCGTTGTGAATTATCGAAAGTAGCCTGATTACCTTTGAACCCCCCCACACTCCAGTTACGAGACAACCCCAGTGTCACACTCTAATAGGTTCTTACAGGTAGTGGTCGCAGCGCCAGGTCACGGATGTAGAGAGAGAGGTCTGTGGAGAGAGATAATATGCGACTTCGATCTATTGCGCTTTACACTACAGGTAATATGCGCTCCTCCTCGCCATACCACCCCCATAGGGCTCCGATCTTTCTGATAAATGTTCCCCTCCTCCTGCTAGCCTATGAACAGTCTCTCTGGGATCAGACCACCCTCTCAGTACCCATCTAGCTATAGCGCGAAGCACAAAGTATAGAGGCCTGGGTTCGTCTTCTAGTCATTTCAAAAGGAAAGAAGAGGCACCAAGGAAAAACAACAACCCAAGAAAAACGGAAAAGGTGTGTGCTCGCACATGCCAGAGCCCGCGACCGTGTGGTGGGTTGGTCACGCGTGCCGAAGCCCACGACCATGTGGTTTGGTGGTGACGAGGCTGGGGCCATCAGTCACCGGGTGGTGGTGTTTTTGGTGTTCGGATGTGCCAGGGCACTCGATTGCCGGTGGTGCATGGGGCAGTGAGGGCTGTGGCCAACAACTGCCAGGTGGTGTTGGGCCATTGGGAGTATACGCAGGTGTATACGGCCGTCAGGGGAGGGGTTGGTTCGGGTCGTTGGTTGTATACGCCAGGCGTACGACCGCTGAGGGGCCTGGTGGATGCGCGAGCCGGAGCTCACGACCGCTGGACATTGTGGTGGCGGTTTACGCAAACCAAAACTCATGGCCGCCGGTTGGTGGTGGGCCGGTGGTTGCGTGTGTGGGTACGTATGGCCGCTGGGAGGGGTTGTGGTTGGTGGCTGGCAGCCAGGACAGGGGTCCTGCTGTAGCCGAGGTGTGGGTGGGTGTGGGCTTGGCTGACTTTTCAGGGTCAAGGCCATGCCCCCGGGGTTTTGAGGAGGGGTCTGGTTGCGCCGACGCAAAAGATGCAACCAGAGAGCAGTTGTCGTTTTCTGTCGCGTGAGCGCAACAGGAAAAGAAAGAGTTGGATCTGTCACGATGGCACAACAGAGGAAGTGTTGTAGATGCCCTCGGCCATCAGAGGTAGACTCTGATGGCCATGGGGAGAAGTTGTTGTTGTTGTGCTCGCGGAAGGTTGGGGGTGTTGGAGTGGATAATATTCGATTACGATCTAATGCGCTTTAACACTACAGGTTTTATGCGCTCCTCCTCGCCATACCACCCCCATGGGGCTCCCATCTTTCCCGTCCGCCAAAAGAAGTAAACGCACCAAGGAAATCGAAAGACAAAGCATGTACGACGTAAACAACGAGAAACGAGTACATTCATTGAACTCAGTCGTGGTAACGTTAAGTTTGAACGGCGCCGAGATGGCAGCCGTTGGGGAGGTGGAGAAGTAGCAAATGCCGAAGCGTGAGCCCGCCAAGTAGGTGGGGTGGCAGCCAACGCCGGAGCGCGAGCCCGCCACGAACGTGTGTGGCAGCCAACACTGGAGCGTGAGCCCGCCGAGAAGGTGTGTGGCAGCAAACGCTGGAGCGCGCAGCCTCTGAAGAGGTGGGGTGGCAGCGAACGCCAGAGCGCGCGACCGCTGAGGAAGTGTGAGGTAGCGGATGCCGTGGCGGGGAACCGGGTGACAAAGCCGATGCCGGTGCTGTGGCACGCAACCGTAAGGTGTAGGTGGAGAAGGTGGAGGAGGTGGAGGAGGTGGTAGTAGCGGGGAACCAAGCCCGTGACCGCCGAGGAAGTGTGAGGCAGCGGGTGCTGTGGCAGGCAATCAGGTGACAAAGCCGATGCCGATGCCGTGGCGCGCAACCGTGATGTAGAGTGGGAGCGCACGCCGGAGCGCGCGACCGCCGAGGAAGTGTGAAGTAGTGGGTGCTGTGGCTGGGAACCAGGTGACAAAGCCGATGCTGATGCTGTGGCACGCCACCATGATGTAGAGTGGGAGAGCACGCCGGAGCGCGCGACTGCCGAGGAAGTGTGAGGTAGAAGGTGCCGTGGCGGGGAATCGGGTGACAAAGCCGATGCTGATGCCGGGCGCACAACCGTGATGTAGAGTGGGAGTGCACACCGAAGCGGGCGACCGCCGAGGAAGTGTGAGGTAGTGGGTGCCGTGGCTGGGAATGGGGTGACAAAGCCGATGCCGATGCCATGGTGCGCAATCGTGATGTAGAGTGGGAGCACATGCCGGAGCGCGCGACCGCTGAGGAAGTGTGAGGTAGTGGGTGCCGTGGCGGGGAATCGGGTGACAAAGCCGATGACGATGCCGGGCGCGCAACCCTGAGGTGGAGGTGGAGGAGGTGGAGGAGGTGGAGGAGGTGGTAGTAGCGGGGGACCAAGCCCGCGACCGCCGAGGAAGTGTGAGGTAGAAGGTGCCGTGGCGGGGAATCGGGTGACAAAGCCGATGCTGATGCCGGGCGCACAACCGTGATGTAGAGTGGGAGCGCACACCGAAGCGGGCGACCGCCGAGGAAGTGTGAGGTAGTGGGTGCCGTGGCTGAGAACCAGGTGACAAAGCCGATGCTGATGCTGTGGCACGCCACCGTGATGTAGAGTGGGAGCACATGCCGGAGCGCGCGACCGCCGAGGAAGTGTGAGGTAGCGGGTGCCGTGGTGGGGAACCGGGTGACAAAGCTGATGCCGATGCCGTGGCGTGCAACTGTGATGTTGTGTGGGAGCGCACGCCGGAGCGCGCGACCGCCGAGGAAGTGTGAGGTAGCGGGTGCCGTGGCAGGGAATCGGGTAACCAAGCCGATGCCGGTGTCGTGGCGCGCAACCGTGATGTTGAGTGGGAGCGCACGCCGGAGCGCGCGACTGCCAAGTAAGTGTGAGGTAGCGGGTGCCATGGTGGGGAATCGGGTAACCAAGCCGATGCCGGTGCCGTGGCGCGCAACCGTGAGGTGGAGGTGGAGGAGGTGGAGGAGGTGTAGGAGGTTGTAGTAGTGGGGGACCAAGCCCGCGACCGCCGAGGAAGTGTGAGGTAGCAGGTGCCGTGGCGGAGAACCGGGTGACAAAGCCGATGCTGATGCCGTGGCGTGCAACCGTGATGTAGAGTGAGAGCGCACGCCGGAGCGCGCGACCGCCGAGGAAGTGTGAGGTAGTGGGTGCCGTGGCCGGGAATCAGGTAACCAAGCCAATGCCGAGGCTGTGGCGTACAACCGTGAGGTGGAGGTGGAGGAGGTGGAGGAGGTGGAGGAGGTGGTAGTAGCGGGGGACCAAGCCCACGACCGCCAAGGAAGTCTGAGGTAGCAGGTGCCATGGCAGGAAATCGGGTAACCAAGTCGATACCGGTGCCGTGGTGTGCGACCATGTTGTGATTGGCAGCTTAGCAGACAGGAGCGGGGTACGGCTGCAGCCAAGATGTGTTGGCGTGGGTAGGCAGAGTTTTCAGGGTCCGAGCCGTGCCCACAGGTGTTGAGCGGGGTATCCGTTCGCGTCGACGCAAAACGAGAACGGAGAAGAAAGAGGTTTTCTGTCGCACGCGCACGACAGGGAAAGAAAGAGTTGGATCTGTCGTGATGGCATGACAGAGGAAGTGTTGTCGATGCCCTCGGCCATCAGAGGTAGACTCTGATGGCCGTGGGGAGAAGTTGTTGTTGTTGCTGCGCAGAAGGTTGGGGGGTGTTGTGAGGATAATATATTGCGTGGAGAAGAATCTCCAGACTAGCTACCACGCTCCTTCCTTTATACCTCTTCCTCCACTGTGGACATCACAGTCTCGCCTGCAAGACCAACACTCAATATCCCCTTCATGACTCAATCGCCGCACCCCAAAACACACGATGGTACTCGACTCTCACCCCCTTCGCCCCGAAACAGACTAATGCAAGGCAGACACGCAACAGTAAGGAAGCAACAAGGAAAGCATACAACCGGAAACCTGATAAGGAGAAAGGGAAACGCAAGTATAGTAAGGCAGACTCGCAAACAGTGAGGAAGCGACGAGGAAAGCATACAAAACCGGAAACGTAACAAGGACAAGGAGAGACGCAAGTAATAAGCTCGAGGTGAGTTCGCAAGGCAGACACAGATAAAAAGGAGACAGATCCTGGGCGGCCGGTGACCAGGTCAGAGTTTTGTGGGACATCGCTGCCAGAGCGCTGTCGGACGGACCAGGATGAGGCGCCTAGGTACGTAGGACAACGACAGCAGCGGCAGAGATGAGGAGCAGCCACAGGGTGACCAGCGTGAGGGCGGTGCCCGAGGCGACGCTGAGCCTGTGGCGCCAGATTCTTGACAGTCCGGTGGATAAAGACTGGGAGCTTGCGAGTCTCGGCCATCATCCTCCCTCCACTGGTGGTGAGTGTCTTTACATAAGCGGTGGCCTCAGATATAACTGAGAGCTTGCGAGCCACAGCCATACTCCTCACCTTGTTGGTGGCTTCACATGACTGGTGAAGTATACTGAGCAGCGCCCGTCAGATAAAGACTGGGAGCTTGCGAGCCGCAGCCATCATACTCACCAAGCCAAGTGGCTTCACATGACCGCCAGCGGATATCGAGCGGCGCCCATCGAATAAAGACTGGGAGCTTGCGTCTCCGCCATCACGCTCCCTCCGGTGAGTGCCTTTGCATGAGTGGTTGCCTTGGATATCACTGGGAGCTTCGGAGCCATGGTCATCCTTCTCACCTCACCGAGTGACTTCATATGACGAGCAGCGGATGTCAAGCGGCACCCTCGGATAAAGACTGGGAGCTTGCGAGTGTATCCTTCTTTCGGTGAGTGACTTTACATGAGCGGCGGCTTCGGATATGACTGGGAGCTTGCGCACCACGGCCATCATCCTCACTCTGGTGCTTCGGTGACTGACACAGCATGGGTGGTAGCCTCAGATATGACTCAGAGCTTGCGAGACTCAGCCATCCTCCTCGTTGCGGTGAGTGATTTTACACGAGTGGCGGCCTCAGATATGAATGAGAGCTTACGAGCCACGGCCATCCTCGTCCCATCACCGAGAGGCTTTGCACCAGGGGCAGCGGATATCAAGCGGCGCCAGTCGGACAAAGACCAGGAGCGTGGGAGCCATGGGCATCATCCGCCCTCCGGTGAGTGACTACACATGAGCGAAAACCTCAGATATGATTGGGAGAGTGAGAGACTTCATTTATTGCATCCGACAGATATGATTGGAAGCTTACGTGCCATGGCCATTCACCTCCGTCGAGTGACACTACTTGAGCAGTGGGGATATTGATGATAATGATGATGCTTCATTGATCGTGTGCGACCCTATTGGACCATGATGATATTATATACAGTCCTTTCCCGTTCGCCATCCGCTGTGCCCTCCAACAGTCCGCCAGCGGCTCACGGTGACTCCCCCTGCCCCAGCCCGGCCTCTCCCAAGATAAGAAGGAAAGAGAGAAAGACAGTAGGAAAGAAAAGAGGAAGGAAAGAGAGAAAGACAGAAAGAAAGCGTAACTAAGGAGACTGAGTATCTCCCTCCTCCCTCTCCCCCCCCGGGTCTGGTGGCCCCGTCCTGGCCCTAACCCTCGTCATTCTCACGAAATCCAGAACTGCTCCAGTGCAACGCTTGTCCACGAACATTTCGCTGATTGTGAACCAGCAGTGGGGATATTAATGGGCAACGGTCAGATAAGACTGGGAGCTTGCGAGTCACGGCCACCCTTCTCACCTCCGATTGGCATCACATAACCGGCGGCGGATGTCGATTTTGTTTCCTTTTTTTTTGGTTTATTTATTACTCATGTGTGACCTATGGAGATAATGGCAATATTATGTACAGTCTGGTTCCTGTTCACTGTCCGTGCAGTGGCGGCACGCTGCTAGCACCCCTTTGCTCTCTGCCCAGGCCTGTCCCGGAAAATATGATGCGCGGCGCCGGATGTCGAGCGGCGCCCATCGGATAAAGACTGCGAGGCTGCGAGCCATGGCGACCATCCTCCCTCCGGTGAGTATCTTTACATAAGTGGCGGCCTCGGATATGAATGTGAGCTTGCGAGGCACGGCCATCCTCGTTCCTCTGGTAAGTGACTTTATATGAGCGGCGGCCTCGGATATGAATGGGAGCTTACGAGCCACAACAATTCTTCTCGCCTCGCTGAGTGGCTTCATACGACTGGCGGCGGATGTCGAGCGGTGCCCGTCGGATAAAGACTGGGAGGTTGCGAGCCATAGCAATCCTTCTCACCTGGCTGAGTGGCTTCACATGACTGGCAGCGGATGTCGATCGGCGCCCATCGGAAGAAGACTGGGAGGTTGCGAGCCACGGCCACCATCCTCCCTCCGGTGAGTATCTTTACATAAGCGGCGGCCTCGGATATGAATGTGAGCTTGGGAGCTGCGGCCACCATCCTCCCTCCGGTGAGTATCTTTACATGAGCGGCGGCCTCGGATATGAATGTGAGCTTGCGAGCTGCAACCACCATCCTCCCTCCGGGGGTTTATCATGTTGCGTTTGTATTGCATTGAATTTTTAACAAAGATTGACAATGAAAAGGATCTCGAGCTGTGCGCCCCTTCTCCCACACGGGCGTCCACTTTTTTGAACGACTCTATCAATCCGCGACTGCTGCACCTCTACATCCCCAGCTACCTTGTTTTGTAGCTCTTCCGTCAATGCGCGCATGACAACCTCCCCCATTTCCTCCTTTTCAATGTCATCTCTATCCTCCTCCTCACCCACCCCCTTGCCCTCCTGCTCATCTTCATCCCCATCCACATCGATGCCTTCGGGCTCAAGTGGCCCCTCCACTGCACCACCCATCTGTACTGCAGCTAACACCGCCTGAATTCTCCCCTCAACACCTAGGAGTTGCTCGTGGTCACCGATATCCTGGCGGAAGGAGTTTGCCCTGTCGAGCATTGACTGTACAGTCTGAAAACTTGAAAACAACAGCAGTTCCAGGCACTTCCGAGTGTATCCTACGGCAGGATATACATGCTGTCCTTCCAGTATCCGAAGAAGTATCTCAGATTGTCGGCAGGCCCATTGACAAACTTGTTGAATCTGGAGGAGCAGTTTGGCCTGCTCTTCTTCAGCACGCTTGATGTGATGTCGTACTTCTATACCCTCTTGCACAAACTTGTGAACAGCCCAATCCGAAGTGTATATCAGTCTATCGATATCCCAGATCTCACCATCATAGTCGCCGATACCATCATCCTTTAGTGCCCGTAGCGAGAGGGGACTTAGTCTCGCGTGGAACTCAGGTTTTGCAACTTGAATCTTCTATTTCGACACCAGCCATTCGTGAGGTTTCCACTGTCTGTTGAGTTGATTGATGAATGTCCTAGCTGTTTTTCCACTTTGGACGCAGTGATGTAGGACATCCAGTTCTACTCGATGTTCTGTGACCTGCTTCACAATTTCTCGTTGTAGCTGCTGTGCCTCACTGATATTGTCTGCTTGCGCTCTAGTTCTACGCATGATAAGTAGGTGTGAATACCAAACAGTAGGCCTCACAGATGTGCACGTACTGGTGGTAATCCCGATAGTAGGCTACTTGATCTGCTTCCTGTTCATTGAGATATGCTAGGGTAACCGGTTGCTGGAGATATACACGGCCACTCTTGTCGGTACGGTGTGGTACCGTCATACTCACCACACATTGCAAAATGGTATTGTTAATCTGTAGTACCTCACGCATTCTCTTCCAGTGACGTGAGATGTTGTAGCCAATTCTCTCACAACTACAATTTGCTAGGTATTGTGCGTCACCAAATTAATCAGTAAAGAACTGTAACAAATAAAAAGGGAACCTATACCACTGGTATCAATGTTCTGTGATCTTCGTGGGCCAGACGACACCCATCCGGTTTTGATCAGTCCTTTCAACATGAACGAGAGTTGCTCAACCTCCTTGCCAACCATCAGTCCAAATCCCTTAGTTCTTAAGAGATTGTACAGGACATGGCATCTCATCTTGTGTCCATAAAGATGAAATCTGCCGATCTGTACCTACTAGTGGTTAGACGATATCCAGTCAGATTTGCACCTGTAAATACTGACATGCACTCGATCTACCCAGGGTGTGTCATGGTAGCACAGAGAGGGTTCAAATGCACAGGCAACATCATAGCACAGCTGGATCTGTCCGGCATCCACACAATCGGCTTCGATTGATTCTAACAAACGAATTACATGGCTGTACCACTCATTACCACCATAGACATTCATGAATCGGAGATTTGTGCCATGAAAGCAGGTGGCAGCCATTAGTCCAGTCTCATCTGAGGCCTTTTTTGACTGCGCTACGGCTTCTGCTTTGTTCCAGCCACTTGTTGCCTTGAAATTATTTCCACATCCCGCTTGTTCTGTAGTAGACCCTGCCAGATCAAACCTGCGGCATCCGTAGTCCACAAAAAGTTTTGGGGGCAGCTTCTCATACTTATTTGGTGATTTGTCCTTCAAGCGTATATGCTGCTGGTTGCCGTCGATGGAAATGGTTATGGTATTGTCCTCACCCGGTGAGATGTCAAAGCATGCTGGGAAAATGTTGGAGAGTGCCTCAAGTTGCCAGGTGACACCATTCTGACATTCCAATGAATCCGCCACCATTGTGTCTACCCGAGATTTCACTGCGAGCCAGTGGTGGTAGGCATCACGCAGCTACACTTTTCAGTATTCAGTGGTGCTAAACTATCCAGTGGTGTACTTACTTCTCTGTCAAAGGCCGGTAACACAGCCTTCTTCTCGTGCTCAAATAATGCTTGAAGACCACCTGACCAAGCACTTGTCGAGATATATCCAAGCACAGACTGCTCGTATAACAGCTGCAGAAGCTGTATCGAAAACGCAGGCTACGGTTTTTTTGGTGCATATGGGAAGTAGCCCTCTTTGAGGAGACAGGTAGAGGATCGGGGGCAATTGCAGTATTGGAATTCGTTGTTTGTATACGAATTGAGATTGATCATACACACAGTAACAATATCATCTCGGGTGCAACTGCATGGGTCCAGAAGTCTGTCCTTCAGCATCATATCGGCAAGTATTGCTTCGGTGTGTTGCCAGTTTTCTACTTGCAGCGTACGCTGATTCATTGACAATCTGGTTCTTCAGCTAATGATCAACTCCGGCTCCCCATCAACCTCGTAGTCTGAATCTGCATCATCGGATTTCCCGCCGGCTCCACCAGCATCTGCAGGTCCGTACTGCCCCATACCACTTCCCCCCTCACTATGTCCATGGGTGCCACTAGCACGTGACAGATTTCGTGGAAATACCAGCTGCGCAGCACCGCCACGCACATATTTGGTAACTTTCCCCACAGAAACCAATGCTGACTTAGCGCCTATTCCCCCCATCCCTGGGAATCCCAAGAAATGGACACGAACCTTTGGCTTTCTTCTGCTGGGTGGCATTTGGACGCTCGATTGTGTTTTGTAGAAGATATAGATAAAGAATGGAATAACAAGTACCAGGTGATGGGTGACGGGTGACGGGTGATGATTGGCGAGTGACATGGTCAGTCAAGAGGGACGGGAACGTAGAGCAACAGTGAGCGAGCATATGAAATTTTTATTACCCCACATGTCATCAGATCACATGTCACTAAATCACGTGTCGCCAGATCACATGTCACCTGGATCACATGATGTTAGATTACATGTCGCCAGATCATATGTCGCCAGATCACATGTCGCCAGATCACATTTCGCCAGATCACATGTGTCATATCACATGTTTCCAGATCACATGTCGGATTACATGTCAGATCGCATGTCAGATCGCATGTCAGATCGCATGTTATGGTGCGAGTCCACCAGTGTCACGCAACATCTTTTTAAGCCCATCATCTCTACTCTTACCTCGTCTCGCCTCTTCTCACCTGACCGTGTCTCATTCCGATCCTGCTCCTGTCCTTATTTCCCTGCCACCCCGACCTGCGACCGGCGACCCGTGACCCGCGGACCACGTCGCTCGTTGTTCGCCGCTTGCCCGCCTGCTGATTGTGTCGCCCGCCACTTACACGCTCGCTGTCTGGGTCGCCTGCCACTTGCCCGCCTGCCACTTGCCCACCCACCACTTGCCTGCCTGCTGACTGCGTCGTCCACCACTTGCCCAAACACCGACTATGTCGCTCACGGCTCACCACTCACCCATGCAGTGCAGGCCTCGACGTCTGCAAGGTTCTGGCGAGAAGGTTTGGAATCGTGACCTGTCTTTTTTTTGGTTTACTCATACTCGCATCCAGCCTATCTAGACTATAGTGGCGCACATGTTTTAAACACTTGTTCAGTATTCGCTTGCCTGTTTCCCTCCGTCCATCGCCCGTCGCCCGCTGCCTGCCACCGCCCTGCCCGCGTAGTGTGTCGCTCCTTGCCCGCCAGCCACTACAGTTGTCTTTGTTCGGTCTCGTGGGCCCCGTTCATGCTGGTGCTGACCGCCAGTGAGCCCGGCTCTGCAGCAGGTGCTGGTTGTTGGTTTTCCAGTCAGTTTAGGCTCCGCCCACGTCTGCCCAGCGTGCGAGGGAGCTTACAGCGACTATGATGTAGCGCATACGCCATTTGAACTTGGTGAGTGACAAAGCCAATATGAAGTATAGTCTTGACTGATCCTGTAGTGCTCAGTAGTGCCGGACTCAATAGTGGCTCATGTCTGGGAAGAGTGAGCGCCGCTACAGGAACACGCGCTACCAGAGGAATTCGAGTCTACATGGCAGAGGTGTGGCTACATGGCAGATGTGTGGTGGAACTATGTCTTGAAGCCGTCCAGTATGCAGTGGGACATTTTTGTTTTTTCTGTTTAATCGTACTCGGTGCTCTCCATCCAGGCCAGTCCCAATAAGATATATCACGCAATAAGGAAATAACAAACAAAAGTACTGAGGAAATTGAGCCCCCCCCCCTCTACTCCTTGTCTACGTGTGGGCAGGAACAGCGGTAGAGCCCCCCGGCACCCGGCAGCTCCTCGGCACCCAACTACTTTGCCTCCGCCCTCCTCTTCTCGCTCCCTCCACCAGGTGGTTGGGCATGTTGTCGCTCAGCCGAGGGGGAAACCGTGAGCAATCCATCGTGGAAGCTGTTGCGCAAGGTATGCTTCCAACCGAACACCAATCCGAACACCCTCTGGAGTGCTCAGCTGAATATCGAATCGAAACCCTCAAGATTATCTGTTGTAATGGTGGGCGTTGGGAGCGCGAGCGGGAAACCCAAGGTGCCCGAATGAGTTCGAGGACAGGAGTGGGCGGACGCCTGACAGAGGACAGGTGGACGTCGGACAGAGGACAGGAGGGCGTTGGGCGGAGGATTGGTGGGCGCCGGGCGGAAGACAGGCGGGCGCAAGGCGGAGGACAAGGTGGGCGCAGGGCAGAGGACAGGGCGTACGCCGGGCAGAGGACAGATGGGCGCCGGGTGGAGGACAAGGCGGGCCAGGGCGGAGGACAGGGTGGACGCCGGACAGAGGACGGGCGGGCGCTGGGCACAGGACAAGGTGAGTGCAGGGCGGAGGACAGGGCGGACACCGGACAGAGGACGGGTGGGAGTCGGGCGGAGGACAGGCAGGCACCGGGCGGAGGACAGGGGGGAGGCCAGAGGACGGGCGGGCTCTGGGCAGAGGACAGATGGTACACAACTCATAACAATCAAAGAAAAAAGGCATCCACCATGTATAAAGATGAAAGGAAAGCTGAAAAAAAAAAATTGTAACACTGTGCTCCCCAAACCCTAACCAAAGAAGCGAGTTAAGAACAAGGCCACACCAGA
>Ga0307516_10005634_pt1 | contig 14889 bp, 23 predicted proteins | sample 19_EM_MG_FD_203310 | JGI IMG/M metagenome (GOLD analysis project Ga0307516, IMG submission 203310) | Populus trichocarpa ectomycorrhiza microbial communities from riparian zone in the Pacific Northwest, United States - 19_EM | ecosystem: Host-associated > Plants > Roots > Unclassified | place...
GGGTGATAATTTCTATAAAGCCTGTCTCCAGAGCCATAGAATTGAGACTCCATGGCATCCAAGGGAGTGGGAGGGGCCTCAAAGCCGGATTCCGTGTCATTCTCGTTAAGAGGGTTCAACTCCTCCCAATTCGGAATGTCCTGACCATTTTCTGGTTGGAAAAAGGGCTAACAGGTCTGGCTGGAGAGTGTAGCGGTGGAGTTGAAGTCCAAGGAGGGTTAGAGGGTGTGATAATCAGATGATTTGCATGCCTGTGCTTGGTGCGCCCAGCAGATGTCTTGAAGTGCCGATTACAGCCAGGATGGCCACATGGAAGCTGGTGTATGGTGTGCTGCTGGCGAATGTTCCAGTCAGCGAACATAACAGCAAGAGAGGTGGTGTTTTTTTTTGTGGAGAGCTGACAACTTGACTGACAGGTTACGGAAATCTGCCAAAGTTGTTAGTCCAATTCTTTTTGGGGTGAGCGCAAAAACTTACAAATTGTCAGGGCCCACGACCCGCTTCACAACTTGAACTTCTCTCGCCCCCCTTCCAAACAAACTCCCCTACCATTGACCCAAGCCCCAAGCCTGCACCTGATGGACGTCAGTGAGACTTCTCGACCCCACACACAAGCCAAAAATGCATTCACTCACCCTGGGGACATTGTTCTCCAAGCCCATGGAAAGCGGTGCAGCAAAGCCGAAAAGGCAGCTGATGACAAGCTACTCAGAGATGCTTTGTCAGAAAAGGAGCAGGCCAGGAGGGAGGGAATCACACGCCTGGCAGACATGGAGATGGAGATGGAGGTGAAACAAGCTGTGGTAAAAAAGTTAGCACCTGTCTGTCCGCATCCATGAGTTAAATCCAAGAATGTTGGACCCACCTCAATGGAAGTCGCATCTGCAAAAAATGGGACTATGGAAACTGAGGTGACATGCTGTTTTATATTATAATCAATGAGGCACTGATCAAGTCATGATAAAGTTTGGAGAACTCACCTCCTTCGCTGGTCGTTCACATGCTAATGATGATAGTGTCTCAGCTCCAAGAAAGGCTCCAGGGAATAGGTCGTTGAAGGAGCAGATCAACACTGTGAAAGCACAGCGTCAACTGGAGGGAACAAAACAGCAGAGTCCGGGTGAGTCATGTTTTGACCACTGCGCGCCTGTCTTCTGATGCAATGTGCAATCTGCATGCAACACCACAGCCGCACTTCAAATTGGGTAAGCCCCACTCTCACACGTCTAACCATGTTGTTACTCACCCAATCTACATTGTTCTTCCGTGACCTGGTGCTCAACACCAGGGTTCAGGATGTGGCCGTCGATGGGCATGTTCTGAAGTGGAAAGCAGGTGTTACCGCTGCGAAGTCACCTGCAACGTCCGCAGCTGACACAACCTCCTCTGCTCGGCGCCGCCCTCCCTCGACGCTTACTTTCACTACCCATTCCTCAAATGCGACTTCCTTGAGTGGCTACTGCCAGAAGCTGCAAGTTCCATCCAATACCCCAGATCTGGATGTCCCAAAAGAGTTATTTAGTGATGATGTTGATGATGAAGACGAGCGTGCACATACTGTCAGCAAAAATCAAATGGGCAAAAACAGAAAGAATGTTGTTGTGGTAAGTGGAACTTGTGCGTTGATAATATCACTTACTTGGTTGCCATGATGAGATCACCATTTCCAGCCTACGTGTGCAAGGCAGTGCCACAGGCTCCAGCATGGGGAAGCGAAAAGTCGATGAATTTGACAGTGAGCCTGAAGAACTTGACACTGTGAAGGAGACCCACACTCTGTTACACAAAGAAAGTGGGACGCTGCGAACAACCGTCTCCGTAAGTTCATTTATTTGGATGCTGTTTTGTAGCTACAAACTAATGAGAACTGATACAGACAACAGTCGGGGTCATATGTGAACCTCAGCCACTACAAAAAAAAGTTAAGGTTGAGGAAACCGGGCACACGGGAGTACCACCTCCAGATAGTATGTTCAGTGCTTTCAGTGCTTCGATTACTAACGCTCATACTGCTGCAGAGGTCCGTTATGATGCAGACGGTTATATTATCGAAACCATCAAGAAGAAATATACCATCAAGGATCTTCCTGTCCCATCTAATGATAGTAGGTGGTCCCGTGGGCTTGTTGGCACGATCACGCTCTGGGCCGGTGCACAACCTAACATCTGGGTGATACCCGAAGAATTGCTCATTGCAGCAGTGCAGGTTGTCTGGGACGTTGTGTTCCCCCATGTCAAGTACAGGGTCACTGCAGACGGGTTGGTTATGGCAATTGTAAGTTCAAGATTCAATATCTGGTCATGAAAAATGTTAACTGCATACTCCAAGATCCAACAGCGCCTTGCTGAGTGGCGCAGTGGAATTGGGTCCACTGCCATCTGCATCATGATAGATTTTTTTTCCAAGTTAGATGATGACGTGGATGTTACTGCTACAGCAGCAAGGCTATTCAAAGACTTCGCATTCCTCTGTGAAACCGCTGATGAGCCCTCTTCTGAAGGAATGTTCCGGTCTCCTTTTCTCGTCGAATTACTCGGTACCACCCATCTCAATGATATTGTGGGCTATATTGATATTCATCAATGGAGTACGAAGGATCTTGCAGCTGGAAAGGACATGGCAGGTGTTCTTGGATTGGCGTCTGCAGCAGTGAGTCCCTACACTGTTCCCCTTGTGTCCTGACATTAATTTGCTTTGTTTCGAAAGTTGGAGCGTGCTGTCAGGTACATCATGGAGGGAACCATTGATGTAGATGATGTCCTCACTGCCATGGCAGAAGCTGGGGATGGCAAGATTAGATTCAAGCTTCCAAAGGTGCTCAATAAAGCAACCAGGAAGAACACATCCATGACATTCAATTTCTCGTGGCCAAACTGGGGTGCTGATTCGTTGGCATACAGAGATTCAATTGCCAAACGTGGTTCCGCTTGGCTTCGTGACACGGTCGAGGCTGCCCAATGTGCCCGCAAGCTCAAGGTCGGAGCGACTAGCAGTGCTGTCACAGATGATCCCTCGGAAGCTGTGAATCCTCGATACTTCCTTTGTAAGTAGCTCATTTTCAGTTGTTCCTTCAGTTTACATGTTTCGTTTCCAGAAACGTTCTTGCAAATACTATACCCAGTCCATTCACTATCGCCTGCTCTCTTCGGTTCTGTGGTAGGGTCCCTGCGAGTAGTAATGTCACGAAAATTGACGTGCCATTTACTACAGTTTTTTCTCGTTCCTGTTGTCCTGAGTACCCGGTTGCTCCAGAATACTATAACAGTCGCTGTCGGTCTTTTCGGCAAATATTATACCCACCATCGCTGATCGCTATCGCCTGCTCCTCGCTACTCACTTTTTCTGCATCTATCTACCCACCATCGTCGATCGTCTTACCCGCTCTTTATTACTCGCTTTCTCAGCATTTATCTACATCTTACTGTTGACTTTTTGTTTACTTAATTGTCTGGTTGTCCGTATTTCAATGCCTTTTCCTGCTTATTTGACCAGTGAATGAAATCATAACAAGGTGCTACAAGAACAAAAAGGTGGGATTAAGTTTGAAATAAGCTCAAATAAGAAAATGAGTGGTCTGGATGGTGACTTATTACACTTATTGTGAAGTCGACTTATTTGAGCTTATTCGACACATTTAAGTTGACTAAGGATTAAATAAACTTAAATAAGTGATGTGTTAAATTCCTGATGCACCACCTGTGTAGCCAGCGCCATGCCAATATTGCTACTGCTGCCTTGCAACTGGCAGCACAACAATGTCATCGGTGTCACCACCACCCTGCTGGGGACGACGACGACAGTCACAATGACGGCTATGACCACCGGCCAGTGACATGATGATGTTAACAACTCCTGCGACCACCACTACTGTGCATCCAGGGACACCAATGACACGTTCTCTTCCATCTCCACCATGCACTGGTCGCGGCACAACAACAGATGGTGACAGTGACCCGTGCTGCCAACCTACCTTGTGACCACCACAGCACACATGGACACAAGGCCACCACACTCACCCTCCTGATCACAATGATGATGACATGCATGCAGGTACTGTTGCTGTGAGACAATGCTGACAGGTGTGACAAGCACCACCTCTTCACTACTTCCTCTCACACCAACCACCACTGCAGCACACACACGCACATCACAGCACGCACATAGCTAGTTCACTAGATAATACATGTAATGATATGCTAATTAATAGTACCCTTCCAGGGTAAACTCGTCATACTGTATACCTCTTGATATGCCCTTAGGGGCTAAGTACCCATGTAAGCTCCTAATTATGTGGTCTGTAGGAGATAGGGGGCTTGGGTGTTCCAAGCAAGGTGGTCGCCGGCGCCAGCCGGCACTTCCCCGAGTAGGGTAGAATCATGAGATATTTACATCCAGGACGAGGGGGTGGCATATATGCGCCACTGGATGCAAGTGAATACAACGCCTTCGACTGTAGTCGAGAAGGATGAACGTGCAGGATGGGATAAATGACCCAGGAGACACGGAATTCGGAGTAGGTATCTTGTCGGTGGGTGTGAAGTCTATCAGACATGCCCAGTCACAGTAGATGGGAGGATCGGACTGCACACTTGAAGTGATTGCGACGGCACGGACTATGGCAGGGAGAAGCGATGGAGGGGGACTTACCTGGGTGACATCTGATGGAGCTCCGTTCCTTTAACCACTTCAAAACATCCTCCCCCCCGCCAAGTCAGAAGTTTCTGGTTGAGCAACCTTGTCAATTCGACATCAGGAAGAAGGGCGGAAGCACTGCTTAGTCTGGATACCAGACTGTCTCTATCGACAGCTTACCGCTCAAGCTCCATAGACAGTCTGGTATCCAGACTAGGAAGCACTATGGGACAGCGCCAGCATCCAAGATGATCGATCTGATCCATGTGCCGTAGCACCGGTGACCGGGTTGACGAGAAGCCATGCGTATTCGCCACGACGGTTGCTGGTTCCCCTGAATGCATCTTGGAATTTCCAATTTTGCGTTTCGGTGAGCTCTGCTAACCGAGAAGGCACTTTCTGTGGAGACGACAGGATTTATACAGAATCAGATTTCGCAGTTGCTTGAAGCTAATGCTAGGTCAGAAGTGTCTGTACATAGTACATAGTGGTAACTAGCGTATTTTGAAATGCACTGATACTGGTACACGAATTGCGGTAACCTGACAACAACAGGAGGCACACTATTACAGGACAAAAACCGTACACAGACTGACCTTACAATCATCTCAACATGCTAACCAACCAGTTCTCTGAACTCCAATCCCCACTGATCGTTCCTCTTGATGTCCTCCACGAACACCTCAAATTTCTGCGTACCCCCGGTTGTACCTGCCCCCACAGCGTTCCCAACAGCCATCACCTTGACAAGCGCAGCGACAGCGCGCATCGTGCTTCGTCTCAGCTCTGCCGCGCGCTCGAGATCCTGTTTTACCGTGTCCTTCGTGATTGGTGCTCCGCGCATCGTCGTCTCCAGCGCCGGCGTGAGTGCATCGAGCCGTGCAAGGAGAAGAGGAACGCCAAGTGTGATGGTCGAAAGGCGTCCGAGCAGCAGGTGCGCGAGAACTTTGATCTCGTCCGACGGATCGGTGAGTGCGGAGAGGAGATGTGTCAGGAACGTCGGGAGATCGAGTTTGGGGAGACAAGTGTCCAACTGTGATATGTACGTCAGTAATCGATGAACTACGCTTGTGCGAAAGCTGAAATGCTCACCAGTGTATAAAGCGTCTCCCAAGCTGTCTTGCGTGCATCCAGGCCCTCGTCGACTTTGTGCTGCCAGGGTCCCATCTGCACAGTACGAATAAGATCGGGCTTGACAACTGTCTCGGAGTAGAGTATAGGAAGAAGGGCGGGCAGGTGGTCGCGCACGAGGTATGGCTTCGTACGTGCGGCTGAGTTCAGGGCCGAAAGTGCGAGGCGGCGGACAGTCTAAATGAATGTTAGAGGTATGAACAATGACAAAGTTGAGGACGAACCAGGTCCGAGTCCTTCATCAGCCCTAAGAAGTCCATAACTAGCGGCGCCAAAAGTTCATCATATGACGGCGTGTTGTCCGCAAACGTGTAGCGGATTGCAGAGATAACCGTAGCACGCACGGCTGGATTCTCGTCCCGAATGCGAGTATGGAGCTGGGGCAAGTAGCGTGAGGGCTGAGTCGTCGTTAGCTTGCCCAGACAGGCAGCCGCAACGTTCCGAGTTGATTCTTCGGCATCCGATGTGGAGCTACGGAAGAGAGGGATCCAGAGCTGGTCTGCGACAGGTTCGAGCTGGCCGTGCGATCCATGCGTGACCACCTAGATGAAGGTCACAGATATTGTCAGTGGCTCTGCTCTAGCTTCGGGAACAGCCATCTTTCTTACCTCTTTCAAAGCATGGAGAGACAACAAACGTTTTGAAGGATCGCTCTCCGAAATCCTAAGGATGGCAGGAAGGAACTGATGCAGGTTTCCAATCGCAATATTCCCTGATGAAGGATCAGTCAAAAACAAAAATGAAGACAATGGGGTAAACGCATATACCAGCAGAGAAAGCCGCGGCGGTCCTGACCCCTTCTTCGCCTGCAGAGAAATGCTCGATTACATTATGGAATACATCATGTTGAGGAGACATGTCGCTATTTTGCGTGAGCGTCCAGCACTTTTCATATAATGCATAGCAAGCTTACATGAACCTCCCTAACTCCCCCAGAATAAGCAAGCTCAGCACCACAGTCGGCACATGCGCCTTCGACGATTTCTGTTATGAGCACGAAAATCCATCAGCCATCAACACACCACATCCGCAGAGCAGCCACAACACACCTTGATGTACCTCGAATACTCCGCAATCGTGCCTGCTGCCACAGCCTGCTGGCTTCTCACCACCTCTCCTACGCACTTGGCCACATTCATCACGTTCGCATCCGTCCTCTGCCCTTTCTCGACGGCGATGACAAGGTTCGGCACGACATGAGTCGCGATCTGTAGATCTGCCTGAACAAGTGCAGAGAAAAACGCGAGAAGAGCGTCGAGTGCGGCGCCGGACACGAGCGGGGAATGCGCGATCGGGTATATATCGGTGAGTAGCTCGCGCTCGACGGCGGGGAAGGTCGTGGACGGGGCGAGATCGAGCAAGGCAGCGAGTAGGGAGAGCGCCTGGGAGAGGACGGAAATGTCTGACGTGGTGATATATGGCTTGACCTGGAGAACAAGCATCTGCGGGAGGTCGGCAGGGACGCCAGACTGGTATCTGACGCATAGACATAGGTAAATGTAATCCTGAGGGGCGGTAAAAAAAAAGCAAAGCAAGCACGTACCGTCTGAGCAGCGTATCCAGCGCAGTGAAAAGCTCAGTTTTGCCTCCCCTTCCACTCTTCTTCAAAAGCCCCATCACCCACTCGACGCATGATCCCACCCATGCATCGCTCATCTCGACCTCTCGTGCTACCTTGGTGACGACACGCACAGCACCGGCTGTGTTCCCCGTTGCACGACATATAGCCTGCCACTCTCTCCCATCCTTGGTCCTCACCACGTCTGATGCGCACACCCAGAGATCGGCAATGCAGTCCTCGGCGCAGGCGCGTACTTCGGCATCCGTGTCGTTCGTAGTGAGGCGTTGGAGAGCCTGGTCATAGACGCGTTCGGAGAAGTCGCCGTTTTTGACAGGGCGGGTCGCGTTGAGCAGGGCAGAGAAGGTACGGAAAGATTCAGCTGCGACGCGTGGGTGGCGCTCTCCGAGAGATTTGAGGAGGACCGGAGTGAGGGTGGGTAAGGACGGTGCAAACACGACAGGTGCGTGTGTCGAGAAGAAGAGACCAAGGAAAGACAGACAGGAAAGATGGAGCGTCGACGTGGACGTCGTTGGTGATTGCGACAGGACACTTTTGACCGTGATGACAATCTGTGATACTTGAGAAGGCAACGATCCTGGAAGGACGGATAGCAAAGCATGGAGGACTTGGAAGCCGGCTTGCAACGTCGTTGGTGCGGTCTTGGACGATCTGAGCTGGGCAAGTAATGCTTTCGACAGGGAGGGGATTTGGGATTTCAAAAGCGTATAAGGGGTCTCCTCAACATCCATCCTCTCCTCGCTATCGCGTTTGCGCTTTCCACGCATGACGTTGTCTCCATCCGAAGAAACCTGAGGCAGTCCTCCGTATGTGCTTGTCTGGTTAAGCAGTGCTACATATGTCGCCCAGACCTCTAGACGCACTGTCTGCTCGCGGTCGCCAAACCGGGATATGAGCACTGGCGAGACTTCCTTGTACAGTGATATGAGGAGCTCGGGGCGGGTGAGGATCACGGATGCCAAGAGCTTAGTGGCAGCACGGCGGATCTTGTATGATGTGTCTTCGTCGTCAGAATACCTTTACACATGTCAGTAGATGGAATGCATCAGTGAAAGTCTCGACTGACTCATCGTCGAGTTCTTCATCCTCTTCCTCCTCGTCAGCTTCTGCCATTTCATCATCATCGTCCCCTCCAGTGTAATTCTTTGCGCGATCAATACGTGGATCGTAACAACATTGAAAGGAACGTACCGGGTCGTACTTGATGTACTGCATACCAGTCTGAATGATGGACGGCACGAACGGTGTGGCTTCAGCCGAGGATCTCAATAGGAGAGTTTCCAGAGCCTGAAAAGCGGCATGAGCCATACAATTCACCATCCAGTCTTTCTGATGCAGACCTGTAAACACCCTTCTCGCAGTTCATCATCGTCACGCTGAATGGCCCTCAAAATCCCTGGTATAATCTGGCTGAGCGACGTTGTCAGCTGTTGTGGGGACTGTCTCAGAATCGCGGTGACCAGGTTGACTGTCGTACGCTGTTGTTCCAAACTGGCGTTTGGTTCGAGGTTCGGGAGGACGTTTGTGAGCAAAAGATGGTTGCATAGCTCGGGAGGGGACACTGGAAAGAATTGTGACAGTGTTAGGATGGCACGTTTACGCACTGCTGGGCGTGAATGTGTTAGGAGTGGGGCGATGGCTGCGAGAGGTTGCGGCTTTGTGAGAGGATCGGAGAAGTGGGCTGGGAAACGGGTGATCAGGATGGATAGCGTGGATAGCGTCTCGATCAGAGTATCTGGTGGTGTGTCGGGCTGTCGATGATTGTTTAGACATCCCCAATAACTCCTGAGACACATAATCTGCTCACGTTCAACACCTGGTTTAAGAGTTTTGGTGTGAGCTTCGCACATGCTTTTCCGGCGATCCTGCCCTCCGGTGGCAACTCGGATGTGATTGTTTTCAATGCTGGTACTGTTCGAACAGCGAGTCTTGCACCTAATGCAACGGCCACTCACCAAGACCGGATATGTCTCTTAATTCCTCATCTTTGCCCACAAGAAAGTGTATGAGCGAATCGACAACGAACTCCATCTGGCTCTCGCGCATGATCTTGATAAGTTGGCCGAGACTACATGAATGTCACTGAGCATACACGAATGATGGCGGCGATGGTTGTGCAGTGCCACTCGTGTGCACACGTACCATTTGACAGCCTGATTCTTGACCTCGGATATCTTATCTTCGACGAGTTTGAGCACTTGTCGGAGAACCTTGTTCTCGACTGATTCATCCCCAATGAAGCTGTTTGGATCCTGTTTGATTTCGTTCATGAGGTCGTTCAGTCCCATGAACCTTCGGGAGCACAGTCAGCCATCGATGCTGCAGACGCGCCCATAACACACCTGAAGTCCTGATCAGGGGACTGCATCTGCGATGGACGGTGTAAGACATGAATGCTCGTCGGTCCTCGGGCACACCTTTTCGATGAGACTATTCATCATATATGTTTTGGTCATTTTTCTTTGTGGTTGCAAGTCAAAACACGTATGAATACAAAATGATTGTGATGTGCTACAATTGGCTTGTCCTCTTCCTATTACTACCATCAAAATACCACCGTCGACCAGCGACAACAGGTCAATCACTTCCTTGCTTACTCCCAACGGTCGCTCTCCGACCATCCTGCTTCGTCTAACAGCTTACGCGTGTGCGGCGTATCAGGTTTGATTTCTCCATTCAGCGGGGCGAAATATTTACGGAACTTGTTGTTGAACACGACAAGCCAGAAGAGACCTTCACCCTGATGCACCGTCGTTTCATGGTGAGTGTCCAAGTGCACGAAGTGTGGAATTGCAGCGCACCTGTCTTGTTCGGCCCTGCTTTGGCTGACCAACAACCCGACCCCGATGCCAATTCCCTCCCGTCGTACACACCCACACCTGGTCGCCACTCTGCCCATTCTGTCAGTCTATGTTAGATCCAGTGATACAACCGCTCACCTTAAATCGATATGGCCACGGCTCATCTAGCTCGTCCGGCTCAGCTTCCGTGTAAAATGGATCTGCATAGACCCGGTCGTTCCACGCATCGAGGTCAACGGGGTGGAGCTTCACCGACTGCGTTGCACGCGGGATTAGCTGGGGACGTGGAGGGCACCCAAACTCCATTATCGTTATTCAAATTGGAGGTGAGTTGAGTGGAATCGATGTGAATATATCGAAGACAGCGGTCTGCACTTGATGGGGCTGCGGATAATCGCTGGGTATGCAGAACGATTGTGTATCCTAATCTCTCCTTTATGTACCATTTCCAGCGCTATACAAGACTCCTGTGGCACTTACCACAGCGATTCACAGGAAGGACAAAGACAATCGGCGCGTCTGATTGTTCTGAGTTCTATTACCGGAAACGACAATAAGGTATTCAGACATTCGAGCATGTGCGTTGTCAAGCCCAGCACTTTGAGGCTACTACAAAAGTTGCTATTGTTCCGCTTTGAACTTTCCATCCAGGAAATGAACAGTCCGTGGAAACACTTGGGTTATCCACAGCACGGCCATAGTTCCGTCCACAACCCAAACGGTATTTATATATTTGACTCAACCACGCAGCATGACGACATATAGTGTCCCACCATCTTTCCGGGATCGCCTGTATCTCAATGTCACCATGATTTACGCCCTGTGACGGGGGCTCCGTCCATTCTCTCTACATTAAGCAATGGATCGAAAAGAAAGGGAAACTCTGATCAGTGGATTTACAGTTACTATGCTGGTTGGCATTGTTAATACATCACCGTGCTGGGGCTCCGAGTCCGTCATGCAAACGAAGAACAGCTCGGAAACCGGACTGTCCTAGGAGCCTCGGAAGTTCAGAATGTTGAAGTCTCCATTGTAGGAGAGCGTAGGGCGAACAATGAATTGCCATGAATGACTCTACGGCGTCGAGTGGTACAGCATAGTAGCACCGCACTGCCGGCCTCTCTTCAAGGCATCATGACTTGCCTTTGGCGACCCACTCCCCTCTGCCTGTTCCAACTACACACCATTAGTATTCGTTCCAGCCTCAGTCTTTGAAACTTGTCTAGCAGATATATCGAAATCATGGCAGAACGTTAGTACATAAATGACATGTTGGATCACTCAATCTTTCATCTTGTGTTAGCCCGTCTCATGATTTGTTTGTGCTAAATCTGCCTTTACTTTGCGCGATATCAGGTGCAGTGAAATGTGTGCAGTTGAGTGTGGTCAAGGGTGAGCGTGTTGAAATGAGTGCGGTGAGTACGATCAAGGATGAACATGATGAAATCAACGCGGTGATATTATGGTGGCGGAACGCTGCTCAGCGGGTATGTGCCGTCGAGACGGTCGAGTTCCCTCATGTGAGGGGCTGAGCGTGGCCGTGGATTTCCATATTTGGCCGAGGGTAGAGAGAATCGTGTGGCAGTGGCACAGCCGTTTTGCAAAACAGTGCTGTGGCTCACACACCCTCAGTCCACACTCATCATCGTCTTTGAAACTACACATTCGTGCTCAAGGTATACCACTGAAATCATGCCAAAACATAGCAAAAAGAACCACTCTTCTCTTGGAAAAAATCGGAATCTGGTGCTTTGGATTCGCACTTCCATCTCTCTTCAAACTAACCGAAGAGACAGCAGGGATCTTCTGGGAAGACCTCTCGTGCAGGCAGGCTTTTGGATGCTGGCCGCAAGGTATGCACTTCGGTTGTATTACATAGGTGCCTGTACTTGTACTGAATTGCCCCGCAATACAGTTGTTCAACCTCTCTCGCAGCCCCTCAAGGAACACTCCCGTCGAGCAAAACCCAGATACAATGAACTTGGTAAGCGCAGCGGCACATTGAGTTTGTGAGAGACAATCAACCTAGTGATTGTGCAATTCTGTCCGCAGGCAACAGTGCCTATCCCCGGCACATCCGCAGCAAACATTGCGCTCACGCAGAGTCAAGGTGTATGTTATCTTGCATTGTGTTCCGATCTCTATGGTGATACAAAACTAAGGTCGTCAATGCCAACATCGCAACCAACCTTGGTGCTACTCCCGTGGAGTGTGTTCTCATCTCAGCAGATGAGATATCGACAATCGCGCCTCCCTCGGAGGTTCAAAATGTGAGCCAACGTGCATATCATCGAGAATTAAGCACCGATCTTACTTGGCTTCATCAATGGCAGGATGATCTCGACAATATTGTCACAAATACCATCACCAACACAGCTTCGTCTCCTGCACAACAAGCTTTTGAAGTGCAGGATTCTACACCTGATCGTTTCCAGGTAAGGAGTAGAAACAATATTGGGTCCAGGTTCACAGGGGTCTCATCCGCCCTCAGGTTCCTCCTACTGATGATGCGAGGAACCTAGTCAGCGGTCTCGAAGTTGCGCAAAAAGACGTGTCGCAGATGAAAAATATGCCAGGCAGCATGAACAAGGTGTCCGATGGCGTGAATGCATCCCAACCTGTTGTGGATCAGTTCGATAACGTGAATTCATGCCTTCAACCCATTAAAATCTTCACCTCCGTTGTCCAGACAATTTCCGATGTGCGTCCTCTTTCCTTTGGTGCACACATCACTAACTGCGCTTAGATCCACCCATATGCGAAACTAGCTTTATGTGCACTATCATGGGCTGCTCAGGTACGTCCCAAAGTTATACGAGATTGCACTGTATGTAATATGTGGACAGACTATCATTAAACAAGACACGATGGATCAGTCGGTCTGCGGTCTCTTAGAAAAAATCAGCCATGTCTATGCTTTCCTCATCGAACCTCGTACCCTTGAAAAGGTCACCCAGATAAAGGAACCTCTGTCGAAAATTTCCGAACTGATGCCCAAATGTGTCAACTTCATCCAGAAATATTCTAAAATCAAAAGCTTTTGTATGTCATACTCACACTTGAGTTTCAATGTTCGGCTAATGTCTCTTCATGAAGGGGTAAGAACAGCGAAGCATGTTGGGGATGAAACCAACACTGTGATTACTACCTATGGCAACGCGTTGGATGTTTTGACGCAGCAGTGTCGGGACCTTATATCTCGGGATACCTGGGCGACCGTTCACGAGCTCGATGACAAGGCTGACCATATCTCAGCCAATGTTGGGAACATTTGCGACGTCGTCAGTGACGTACAGCAGGAGGTTCAGCGTGTCTTAAATGGCGTCTGTTGCGTGGAGGATGCTATCGGTCATGTCCAGAACGGTATCGATGAAATTGAGAACAAACTCTCAAAGATGGGTAAGGATGGTTCCACACGGTTGTGACTTGTCCTAAGCAATTGTCATGCAGATCAAGAGGCCACCCTTTCTCAGCTCGCCTATGTGGGGAATGCTTCATTTGTCGCCAAGAAGGTCTGTTTGGAAGGCACGAGGGTTGATATCCTGGGGGACATTGTAGACTGGATCAGTAATTCGAAGCCTGATACTCCTCGGGTGCTGTGGCTCCATGGCCAGGCAGGCAAAGGGAAGTCAGCCATCGCCCATACGATCGCCAGCTGGTTTAAATCTCATGGAGCGCTTGGGTCGTGTTTCTGCTTCACCCGCGATCAACAGGCGGAACGTCGCCACGAAAAGATATTCACCACCATCGCACGTGATCTTGCAGATCGTGACCCGACTTTCAAGCGGATTCTAGCCGAGGTCATTGCAGGTGATAAGGCGCTATCCACCACGCGTGATGTGGAGCAACACTGGGAGAAGTTCATTTTGGGTCCCATTTCCAAAGTTGCAACGCCTTTGGTTGAACGGGTGGTCATTGTGATTGACGCACTCGATGAGAGCGGTGTCGAGGCCTCCCGGAAAGAAATTCTCAGTGTTCTCGCTTCTGCACAGGTTACCAAGCTCCCGTCCAGCATTCGTATTCTCATTACATCCCGCCCTTTACCCGATATCACCGAGGCCCTTCAGGACGTTCCACACATCACATGCAGATCCATGGGCGACATCTCTACTGCGAGTGCCGACCGTGATGTTCATCTCTACGTTTCTGCTCAGCTAGGAAGAAAACTGATGGATCGTTTCACTGGCCAACAAATCTCACGGCTCGTACACCTGGCGGATGGGTTATTCGAGTGGGCTCGGTTGGCTTGCGAGTTCATCAAATTACGGAAGGGTGGGTTCACACCCATGGAGCGATACGAGTCCCTGGTCTCTGGGTCGCCTGGAGCAGGAAAAGGACTTTTGGACGAGATGTACCTTACCATTCTGAGAGACATCATCGAGGACGACCCGAAGGCACGTGCGCGATTCCACTCTGTGATGCAACAAATACTGTGGACCCAGGAGCCCCTCCCAATGGAGTCGTTGGATGCGATGCGGCGCAACTTCCCCGACAATGATCTTTCTGAGGTCGGGGTGATCCTCGACCCGATGGGTGCCCTACTGAGTGGCATTGCTGATGTGTCAACCCCAGTCCGTGCATTACATGCATCATTCTACGAGTTCTTGGCTGACCCTGCGCGGAGCATGGAGTTTGCCATCAAAATGGAAGACATTCATTGTCAGCTTACATGGGCTTGTGTTCGAGTCATGAAAACTGGGCTGTGTTTCAATATCTGTCAATTGGAAACCTCGTACCTACCAAAC
>Ga0307516_10005635_pt1 | contig 14888 bp, 20 predicted proteins | sample 19_EM_MG_FD_203310 | JGI IMG/M metagenome (GOLD analysis project Ga0307516, IMG submission 203310) | Populus trichocarpa ectomycorrhiza microbial communities from riparian zone in the Pacific Northwest, United States - 19_EM | ecosystem: Host-associated > Plants > Roots > Unclassified | place...
TGCATGGAGAAGAATCTCCAGACTAGCTACTGCGCCCTTCCTTTATACCTTTCCTTTCCTCTGTGGAATCACAGCTTGCCCGCAAGACTGACACAGTTCCTCCCTAGCTCATCATGACTCAATCGCCGCGCCCAAGGAAAACACATGATCATACTCGGCCGCCGCGTGGCCAACACGCTACTTGCGGCAACAGGAGAAAGGACGCGCAAGCAGTAACAGTAAAGGAAAGGAAGACTGACGTACAACTTAATCAAGGAAAAACAATACTCATAACGAACATGGGAGAAGGACGTGCAAGCTCAATCAATGGGAGACAACAAACGTAGCAGACAGGAGAAAGGACGCGCAAGTATCATAACGGAGACGAAGGAGAGAGGTCTAGACTGGCCAGCGGTCGGGGATATCGCTACCGGAGCGATATTGTGGAGATCAGTCGAGGCGCCTAAGCGTGGAGGATGACCGCGGCTGAGGTAGCAGAAACGAGGATGTGCCGCAGGGTGACAAGGGTGAGAGTGGCACAGGCGATGGCGCCAAGAAGCCTGTTGCATCAGGTTCGTGACAGTACGTCCCCTGTCCAGACCGAAGCTCTGGCAAGGTCATGTCTGGTCGTCAGAGTCCGGCGGCGGATGGGGGTGCGGTAGATACGGACGGGCCAACTAGCCTGCTGCCAGGCTTGGAGTTGTTCGTTCATTCGCTGTTGTTCGGTGATGATGGCTCCCAGAGGGTTAGTCATCTGCAGGAGTTGCTGTTGGTCCAAGTAGTGGAACTCGTTCATCCGCGGGGCGAGCGTCAGATGTATGACATGATTGCGGCGGGCGTCCCGGGTGGTTGTTTGATGTATCATGGTGACGATTTCCCCCAGGAGGGCGAGTTGCTTGTCCTGTAGTGGCGTAGTCGTGGCCGTGGGGTTTATGTTTCCCTGATGTTCTTGTGGTGGTGTGATGTCCGCCAAGGTTTCACGTGGGGCTGCAGTGCTGCAGCGAGGTGGTGGTTTTCCATGTCCACGAGGAACCGGCATTTGGGGCAGACCCGCTTTCCTCGGTACCAGTCCGTGCATGCTTTGACGGGGTTGAGGCGTCATTCACGGGTTACTTCGAGTAGTTCGTTAGGGTGTGGGAGCGGGCAGTTGCAGTTTGTCTCTCGGCGGCGGCGGCTTCAGCGCCGGTAGTAGTTGTTGTCCTTGCTCTGGCTATGGGTGTTGCAGTAGTCATCGTAGCAGGCCGTCCAGTGCAGGGATACGTGGTCATTGGTATGGGGCTGTCCTGCGGCAGACAGCGGGGGTGAAGGTGTGGCTGGAAGGGCGCCCCATCCGTCGGTCGTGGTGGCAGCAATGCCCCAGTTATTGTTGGGTTCGTTGGTGGGTAGTTTGGTTTGTTCGTTATTGGCGGAGGTTGTGATGGGAATCTCGGAGGTGCAGCTGCGGCCAGCGAAGGTCCAGCCTTCGTTGGTGTCGACAGTGGCGGTGGTGGGCATATTGGGTTTTTAGAGTTTGGGTGCAGGTTTCTCAGGGAATTCCTCGTGGAACTGGCGGACGAGGTGTCAAGATCCTGCCTTGACTACTCCGTGCTGCTCGACAGGTAACGTAGGCTTGGTTCTTCGGGGGAAGCTCGTGATCACACTTCCGGCGTACTCACAGGCCGCTCGTAGTCACATTTCCAGCGTACTCACGCACCGCTCGTAGTCACACTTCCAGCGTACTCATGCGCCGCACGTAGTCACACTTACGGCGTACTCACGCGCCGCTCATAGTCACACTTCCGGCGTACTCACACGCCACTTGTAGTCACACTGCCGGCGTACTCACACGCCGCTCGTAGTCACACTTCTGGTGTACTCACGCGCCACTCGTAGTCACACTTTCGGCGTACTCACGCACCGCTCATAGTCACACTTCCGGCGTACTCAGGCACTGCTCGTAGTCACACTTCCGGCGTACTCACGCGCCGCTCGTCATCTCGCGGTATCCGTCACGCCCGGTGTGGTCTCGTCGCTGTCCTCTCATACACCTTGCGTGGGCTCGTTGTTCTTGCGGTATCCGTCACGCCTGGCGTGGTCTCATCGCGGTCTTCTCACACGCCTTGCGTAGGCACGTTGTTCTCGCGGTATCCGTCACACCTGGCGTGGTCTCGTTGTTCTTATCCGGGTGGTGGTTGCAGCGCCAGTTCACAGGTAGAGAGAGGTAGGTCTGTGGAGAGAGATAATACGCTTTTTATTTCTATTGTGCTTGAGGACTACAGCCTATATGCACTCCACCTCGCCATACCACCCCCATGGGGCTTCCATCTTTCCAATCCGCCAAACATAAAATCGCACCCGCGAGAAGAAATCAAAAGCAGAAATAGCAGGGAGTATGCGACAAAGGACCAGGGAGAGGGGGTATCAGGCAAGTAACAAAAGGAAGAAAAGTCCACCGCCACCTATCCGCCCCATCATTGCGTCCGTCATTTTGTCAATTCAAGGTTCGAAGATGCCAAAGTCCGGCTCGGGCGAATCCGAGTCCGAGGCTCTATCTTCCCCCGAGGGTGTGGGCTGCCTGTTGTAGGAGATCTTTCCAGTGTGGCCGAGTCCGGTAGCGCGTAAGAAGTTTCGTAGACCCAGCCAGTTTGCTGGATTCGTGAGGAAGGTCTGAGATTTCAGGTCACCTCTCGTCGACAGCCGCATCCGTGAGCGTTGTTGTGCGAGAAGGGTACAGTCTTGGAGAAGGTGGTGGGAGGTATGCAAGTCCTGTCCACATGGGCACGGGTCGGCAGTTTCGTTCGGGTGTGGGTCGGAGGGTGATCGATTGCTGAAAACCCGCCAGAGTGCACGTGTATCTGCCCAGTCAACACCGTGCAGGTGGGTTGGAAAGGTAAATGAGGGGTTGGAGAGAGGGAGTTCCTGCTTCCAGCGTTGGAGGAGCTGAGCTCGTGCTTGCGTCTGCAACCAGACTTTTGTTGTGAGGGCGTGGCGACATGGAACGGGAAGGGATGTTCCGATTTTTGCAAGTGTATCGGCACGTTCATTTCCCATGATGCCGCAGTGCGAGGGGCACCAGACCGTACTGACTATCCAGCCAAGTAGTCGGAGTTGTCCAATGCATTCGAGAGTGCACCGTGCATATTCGTGGTTGTCTTTGTTGAACTCGAGTGTATCAATTGCGGCCTGATTGTCGATGCAAATGAAAGCTGTGGAGCAGGGGATGGTGGTGGCGAGGAGAGCTGTTGTGGCTTCCTGCACGGCATGTAATTCGGCGTCGTAAACTTCAGCCCGGCTGCCAAGATGACAGCTTCCTTCTTTGACTCGGAATAGTTGTTGGTTCCCAACATTGTAGATTACCCAACCACATCCGGTCACTCCACTGTCCAGCTTAGAGCCATCAGTGTAAATGATGATGGTGTGGTCGGGAAGTGAGCGGATCCACTTCCCATGCAGTTCTTGGGGGGATGTTGTTTTGTCTGGGTTCGGGGAGGAGACATTTTGTATTCCATCAGCGGTAGAAGTGGTTGTACGATCTTCGAGCTTTCCCACGATCAGATGTTTACTGAGATTGTGGAGGCGATGGAGACCGGGAAGGTGATTGTGTGTTGTCGGATCTGCACATGGCCGGCTGAGGGCGTGATGTGAGGGTAGGAAATGGAGTCGAATTGCGTAGCGTAGGGAGAGGTAATCTAGATACGCCTCCATCGGGGGAAGGTGGGCCAGGGTGAGCAGATTGGTAATTCGGGTGTTGTACGGAAGGCCAGTGATCCATCGTGCTATTGCATTGTAGGTGAGTTTCAGAGTGGAGGTCAACATCGGAGTGCCAGTCCACCATGCAGGTGATGCCCAGAACATAGCGGGCAGCACGGCCGCCAACGCCAGGTGGTGGGCAACATGTGCAGGGATCCCACGTGACTGGTGTCGTAAGAAATTGAAGCTTCCGAGTACCCGGTTACCCTGACTGGCAGCCATAGATGCATGGTGGAGAAAGCTGAGGGATTCGTCGATGTAAACACCCAGATACTTTATCTGACGTTTTGGTATGATGGTGGTATTCATGACTCGGAGGGGGGGATGAGAGGAAAGGCTGATGTTTTTGTATTTGCTGTTGAGGGGGAGGCAGTGGTGAGGTACGATGGGTTTCGGTAGGATCATGTCGTAGAAGAAGCACAATAGAGGACAATGATGAAGAGTGAGAAAACGTAGGATGGATTCTCTGTCTGGTGGTATCAATGATCAAGAACACAAGAGAGAGTCCCAACAACAAAAGAGAGCAACACAGTTCTGCTCACCCCTCCCTGCTCGCCGAGCCACGTTCACGTGTCGATGACACAACCACCAAAACCAAGCTCCACAGCGGGGACCCAAATTTGTAGGTACTTGCAGGGATTATCACGCTAAGCAGCTTCCTAATTAGGCTAGCGCGAGTTAGAATACATGACTACATACATATCATTCTAGACGAAAACATCTCTGTCTGCCCTCCTGTGCGATTTGTACTGCTTTTCAGCACACTCTCGTTATTCCACAGTCAGACAGTTTATATAGGCCATCATCCACCTTTTGCTCTGATCTGCAAACTGTCAGATAGTCTTCAGTTCCACTGAGTCAAACGCAACAAACAAAATCTTCTCCAATTCCGGAAATGAGTACTGGCAGTTTGCACGAGTGTATCGCTTGACCGCACCCCAGTAGTACTCGATATAGTTGAGCTCGCAGTGAAATTTTGGATAGAATATGGCTTCATGACCAGTGGCATTGATAACTGTCTCCAGCATGGACTTCTCCTTAAGGAAATTTGGCTGCGCTTCAAGGATCCGAAGATGACAGCAGTCTTTACCAATCTCACATTGATCCGCCGTTCGAGCTTTGTAGTCGTTCATCTCCTCTTCGAATAATCGATCACCATACTCCAGGTTACGAGATCGCTTGTTCTTCGTTGCTCTGCCATACTGCTTCAGAAGATCCGGTCTCCACAATTTCCACTCTTGCATGATTCTCGTAGGATATACATAGGTGGACGTTCTGACTGCGGGGCGGCGGCGGGGGCCAGTCAAAGCTGGGTGACAAAACAGTATCTAACAGCAGGTTTGGGTTGGAGACATATCTATCTACTGGGTTCGGACGGGGTATGTAGGGATTATTTGCCGTGGTCATAGGTGAGCACTTGTGATTAGTCACCAGAATGGACAATTTGTAGTTTTGCCAAGCCTTGACCCGTCTAAGTGTCTGGCACTCTAGTTAGTTGGTCCGGAAGGTACACATCAGGAAAAAAAAAATTGTGTCCTGAGCATCCAGACACACTAGACGCTCTGGACGCTTCGGACGCAACCTGCTTAACTCGGACACTGTTCGCCATGGCACCGTGCATCCGGACGCAGCTCGCCACGGCATCTGCTTACCGGACGGAACGTATTTGGGCATTTTCCTTCTGGACGCAGCCGTGTCAGGGCATTTTCCTTCTGGACGCAGCTGTGTCAGGGCATTTTTCTTCTGGACGCAGCCATGTCAGGGCAAATGGTGTCTGGACGACGCGTGTCATGGCACCGCGGTCACACTGGCTGTCAAGGTACGGAACATCGCAGCAAATGCTCATGTCGCATTCACAAAGATGCAGCGGGTTCCAGGCATAGTGACTCAGTCCAGTTCTATTCATTATATCTAATGTACATCTATATATGCTACTACCACACTTCGCGCGGAAACAAAGGAAAATTGGCAAATACGACACGACACGTTGAGCACGACTCGATGAGCATGACGAGATGAACACGATGCGATGAGCACGACGACTATGAGGAGGATGGCGATGAGCACGCCACCGGCGGCGAGGACGATAGCAAGTAGGATGCAGCGAGTATGATTGCGAGCTTTGTGACATGGTTATCGCAGCTCTCAGAGTGACAGACAGCGGGAAGTGTACAATACAACGTGACAAGTACGATGTCAATGAGGGTGCCGGCGGCGAGAACGATAGCGAGTAGGACGCGGTGGGTAGTATGGGAGCGAGTAAGACGCGACGATTATATGGTGAGCTTTGTGACAAGGTTAGCGCAGCTCTCAAAGTGACAGACAGCGGGAAGTTGTACAATACAACGTGACAAGTACGATGTCAATGAGGGTGCCGGCAGCGAGAACGATAGCGAGTAGGACGCGGTGGGTAGTATGCGAGCGAGTAAGACGCGACGATTATGTGGCGAGCTTTGTGACAAGGTTAGCGCAGCTCTGAGAGTAACAGAGACACCGGGAAGTTGTACAATACACAGTGAGAAGTACGATGTCAATGAGGGTGCCGGCGGCGAGAACGATAGCGAATAGGCCGTGGCGAGTATGAGTGCACGTAAGACACGGCGAGTATGATGTCAATGAGTGTGCCGGCGGCGAGGACGAAAGCAAGTAGGACGCGTCGAGTATGATTGTAAGTAAGACGCGGCGAGTATGATGGCGAGCTTTGTGACATGGTTAGCACAGCTCTCGGAGTGACAGACAGCGGGAAGTTGGACAATACAACGTGACGAGTACGATATCAATGTGGGTGCCGGCGGCGAGAACGATAGGGGGTAGGACAAGGCGAGTGTGGGCGAGTAGGATGCAGCAAGTATGAGAGCGAGTAAGACGTGGCGAGTATGATGGTGAGAAAGGCACAACGAGTAAGATGTCGATTAGGAAAATGACGACGAGTAGGACGAGGTGAAAGGAGAAGAAAAAAGGGGTCTATCTATGAGCCGAACCTTACGAAAGCGCAAGCATTAGTAATGGCTTGGCGCTTTCTATTGCCATTGTTCTTGTCGCATCTTTCATGCCATCATACTCGCTGCGACTTACTCGCCGCGTCCTACTCGCTGCCACACTCGCCGCGTCCTACCCACTATCGTTCTCGCCGCCGGCACCCTCATTGACATCGTACTCCTCACTGTGTATTGTACAACTTCCCAGTGTCTCTGTCACTCTGAGAGCTGCGCTAACCATGTCACAAAGCTCGCAATCATACTCGCCGCGTCCTACTTGCTATCGTCCTCGCCGCTGGCGGCGTGCTAATCACCATCCTCCTCATAGTTGTCGTGCTCATTGCATTGTGCTCATCGCGTTGTGCTCATCGCGTTGTGCTCAACGCGTTGTGCTCAACGCGTTGTGTCGTATTTGCCAACTTTCCTTTGTTTCCGCATGAAGTGTGGCAGTAGCATATATAGATGTACATTAGATATAATGAATAGAACTGGACAGAGTCACTATGCCTGGAACCCGCTGCGTGTTTGCGAATGCAACAAGAGTATTTGCTGCGATGTTCCGTGCCTTAACAGCCAGCGTGACCGCGGTGCCATGACATGCATCGTCCAGACGCCATTTGCCCTGACACGGCTGCGTCCAGAAGGAAAATGCCCTGACACGGCTGCGTCCAGAAGGAAAATGCCCTGACACGGCTGCGTCCAGAAGGAAAATGCCCTGACATGCTCCGTCCGGTAAGCAGATGCCATGGCGAGCTGTGTCCGGACGCACGGCACCCTGGCATACGGCGTCCAAATGCAGGGTGCCATGGCGAGCTGCGTCCGAATTCACATTGCCTGTGCGTTTCGCATTGGGAGCGGTATGTGCCCTGCCAGGGTACGTCCCGAGGGTCCCGAGCGCCTGGTGCGTCCGGACACAGCCTGTGCGTCCGGACGCAGATTTTTTTCCTGATGCATATGTCTATGCCGACTTGAGGACGGCGTGCGAAAGGCCTGTCTGCATGCATAGAGTGCATCAATTACGTTAGGGGTGCAAATGTATGTGCACTGACCACACATGTATCATCATATGTACATATCTACGTACATACCTGAACACGCCCACCTCGCTTAACACACAACACACCACAGACAAAACTCAATACCAAAATTTGCCAAGACTTTCAACCCACACACCAAATTTCGTGAGCACTAAGACTTCACAGACGTCACGATGTCCAGCGAAGCGACCTGATTGAACGAAGCGGCCCTGGTGGTGCCCGCCGACATCGACATCTTCTTGCCAGAGAGCTGGTGGGAGACATAGGAAGCTACAGGGAGGAGGAAATGGAGGACGTGGGCAGTGAGGCCAGCAGCGGCCTCTCTGAGGCAGAGAGGGAGGAGGGGAAGGAGAGTTAGTGGGAGGGAAAGCACAACGGGCGACCGAACTTCAAGCATGCTGCACCAGGTGCTGGGAAGGAGCAGAGCACGTAGGAATTCTTCTGGCATGGGAACAGCAATGAAGCACGTAACGACGATGATATCTTTACGACCCCAGGCAGGCAGATCATGAGGGGGGCGCTCCCATGCTCGCTCTCAGCGGCAACCCCCAGCAGCGAACAGCAGGTGGGAACGGCTCTGACCCTGAACTCTGGCGAGGGTTCCAGCAAGGGGGTGGGAAGGGAGGGAAGCAAGGGGGTGGATGGAAGGGATGTAGCAGTGGAGGATTGGGTGGAGGAGGTGGTGAATCAGAGCGAGGCCGAGATGAAGGGTGTGGTAGGCCCAGGTAGGTCAGCCACCCCATCACCCACCCCAGGCAGGTGGGGGAGCGTGAGTGTGGTGTCACCCACAGGCCGTACCAGACCAACCCCGGTGCCGGTCACGCTGACCAGAGGCAGCAAGAGGATGGCAATGGGCACCTCGAGGCCTATCAGACACTACCAGCCGGTGTCACACCCGGGGTCTGCAGCAGGCTCGGTGCTGAAGCAGATCCTAGTAGCGGTGGCTAGGGTGGAGCGGAAGATGGAGGAGAAAGCAAGGAAGGTTGAGGAGGCAGCAGAGGCCAGGTGGCCAGGTGGGATACAAGGTTGGTAGAGGGACTGTCGGCAGTGTTGGGCAAGGTGGGGGAGATGAAAGAGAGGATGGTGGCGAGGCTACGCGCGGATGCTGAGGAGAGGGAGAAGAGGCTGGAGGTTAGGCTCCTGGCACTTGATGCAATCGAGATGGAGCAGATGCAGAAGGCCAAATGGGATCTTAAGCAGTGTGAGGAGCTGGCAGTGATGATAAGGTCGCGGCGGGAGGAGCTTGGGGAGGTGAAGCATGTGGTTGAGGGAATTGTGGCAGAGATTGCGAGAATGTGAGCTCTGGGAGGCCCACCGACTCTGGCTGCCGCCACCATTCGGGCAGTGGCCCCAGCAGTGGTGGGGCACAGCACCGCGCAACTGATAGAGGAAGTGATGGTTACTGCGCCCCCAGTAGCCTGTGTGCTGCAGGAGGATCCGATCAAGGAATTCAGCAACATGGAGGATGTAGAATGTGACTGACTCTTTGCATCACGGTATGCCCCAGCGCTCAGCACACCAACCTTGGCATTATCGAGTGCGACCCCGGCCCCAATGGACAGCGGGCCAGTACCGACGCCAGCCAGGGAGGCTCCAGTGGAGAGGGAAAAGAAGACGAGAAAGGACAAAGGAAAGGGGAAAGCGGTGGAGATTACCGCGCCACCTACCCCTACCTGCAAGCCGAAGGGCTCAGCCCAACAGCAGCTGTGCAAAACGGAAGTCGACAAGAAGAGAGCAGAAGAGGTGAGGACAGGTCCGAGAGCAGAGGCAGTAGTGCCCAGCACCCCGGCACCTCTACGGTCAATCCTCAAGCGACCAGAGACGATAGCGGCAGAGGAAGCAGAAAAGGAAGCAAGGGAGAGGGAAAAGGCAGCAGCAAGGAAGAGGTGGGTAAGGGGGGACTTCAGCAAACAGGAGGAGGAATCGTATGTGCAGGTAGCTCGCCCTCTGTGGGGCCTGGGTGATACCGATGAGGAGGAGGAGGCAACTCGAAAGGTGGCGCACCTGGCCAGCATAAGGGCAGTGGAGGATCACTGGGAGCAGGAGAAGGAGAGTGTCGCTGCACGCGCCCCACCACGGCAACGGGAGCAACAACAGTGGCAGCAGTGCCCAGTCCAGCAGCCAATGCAGCAGCAGCATCAGCAGAGGGCACCACAGCAGCAAGCAAGTAACTGGGCCCAGTGCGTAGCAGCGGCGGTGGCCCTCGCATAGACGGGGAGTAATGGTTTTAACCGGGTCGGTCGAGGAGGCAAGGTGGCCAAGCAGCCAACAGGCTTGGAGCCAATCAAGCGAAGCATCCCATGGGACGAGTGGGCAATCCTATTTGAGAGGGCAGTGAGAGCCCTACAGATAGATGCAGTGGTGGCGAGCACAGCAACACAGGTCAACATTGCCCTCAGTAAGGTCGCTCCCTCCCATATCTGCACGGAGGCGTTCAAAATCTCGGTGCAGGGAAGGATCACCACCATGGCGAGGGCAGGGGCCTCAGTGGCCATGCTCCTCCACTTCAAAAAGGAGATAATCGAAGCGGCTTGGCAGGCGGACAAGGCAATCATCAACGTGGTTGCGAATGGAACCTGGGCAGAGCTCAAGATACTGGTCCCATATGCCCAGTACCGGCAGGACAACGGGCTGGCTGCATCAGCAAAAAATTTAATTCTTACCGGAGCTAACGGAGCTAGCGAAGCTTACCGGAGCACCGGGAGTGAAATATAACTTTGCCCTTCGATAGGCGAGGGAAGCTACAGACACTACTACCACCTTACCGACACGCCCACCACCTTAGGGGAGCTAGGGAGACTAGAAACGCTAGGAAAGCTAGGGAAGCTACGGACGCAACCACCAACCTTACCGACACAACCACGAATCTTACCGACACGCCAGCCACCTTAGGGGAGCTAGGGAGGCTAGAAACGCTAGGAAAGCTAGGGAAGCTACGGACGCAACCACCCCACTTACGGGAGCTAGGGAAGCTTACAGGATCAACGAGTGTGCTCTGGGAGCAGTTTCGTACCCGCAATTACTACAGTTACAATGCTACTACACGCAGTTGACTATGCTCTTCGATCACAAAATAATTATTATATTTAAAATCTATATTATACCACGAAGTCCAACGTCTCAAACGCCGTCTGCTACAGTGACGAATAAGGGCAGACGACGCAACGCAAATGAATGTAAACCATCAATACGTAACAGCGCGGTTTTGATATGCGTACGAACGTATATTAGCAATGGCTACAGCACACAAGCAGTGCATATGAATGTAGACAGCGGTAATGACGGCAGACGCGCAGCATATAGGAATATAGGACAGCAGTGCGTACCAACGAGGTTCTGCAACGCGTACGAACGCAGGTCGACGATGTAGATGGCAGACGAGCAGCAGGTACGAATGTAGGACAGCATTGCGTACCGTCGAGGTTTTGCAACGCGTACGAATGCAGGTTGACGGTATTGACGGCAGATGAGCAGCACATACGAATGTAGGACAGCAGTGCGTACCAACGAGCTTCTGCAACGCATACGAACACAGGTCAACGATGTAGACAGCAGACGAGCAGCGCATACTAATGTAGGACAGCAGTGCATACCGACGAGCTTCTGCAATGTGGACGAACGCAGGTCGACGATGTAGACGGCAGACAAGCAGTGCGTACGAATGTAGGACAGCAGTGCGTACCGACGAGGTTTTGCAACACCTACGGATGCAGGTCGATGATGTTGACGGCAGACGAGCAGTGCGTAGGAATGTAGCTAGCGGCAATGGTGGCAGATGCGCAGCAGGTGTGAATGTAGGACAGCGGTGGGTACCAACGAGCTTCTGCAACGCATACGAACGCAGGTCGACGATGTAGACAGCAGATGAGCAGCGCATACTAATGTAGGACAGCAGTGCATACCGACGAGCTTCTGCAACGTGTACGAACGCAGGTCGACGATGTAGACGGCAGACAAGCAGCGTGTAGGAATGTAGGACAACAGTGGGTACCAACGAAGCTCTGCAACACATGTGAATGCAGGTCGAGGATGTTGACGGCATACGAGCAGTGCGTACGAATGTAGGACAGCAGTGGGTACCAACGATGCTCTGCAACGCGTGCGAACCCAGCTCGACGATGTTGACGGCATAGGACCAGCGCGTACAAATGTAGGAGAGCAGTGCATACCAACAAGATTATCCAACGCGTAGGAAGACAGGTCGACGATGTTGATGGTAGACGAGTAGAGCATACAAATGTAGGACAGCAGTGGGTATCAACGAGGTTCTGCAACACACGAACGCAGGTCAGCGATATTGTTGGTATACGAGCACTGCATACGAATGTAGCCAGCGGCAATGGCAGCCGATGCGCAGCAGATGCGATTGTACGACAGCAGTGGGTAGAAACGAGGTTTTGCAACACGTACGAAAGCAGGTCAACGATGTAGACGGCAGACGAGCAACTCATACGAATCTAGGACAGCAGTGGGTAGCAATGAGGTTTTGCAACACGTACGAACGAAGGTCGACGATGTTGACAGCAGACGAGGAGCACGTACGAATGTAGCTAGCGGTATTGGCGGCAGAAGCGCAGCATGTACGAATGTAGGACAGCAGTGACTACCAACGAGGTTCTTCGACGCGTACGAATGCAGGTCGCCAGTGTTGACGGCATACGAGCAGCACGTACGAATGTAGGACAGCAGTGCGTACCAACGAGGTACTCCAACGCATAGGGACGCAGGTCGACTATGTTGTCGGCAGAGGAGCAGCGCGTACGATAGTAGCCAGCGGTAATGGCGGCAGACACGCAGCATGTACGAATGTAGGACACCCGTGCGTACCGACGAGGTTCTGCAATGCGTACGAATGCAGGTCAGCGGTGTTGACGGCAGACGTGGAGCACGTACAAATGTAGCCAGCCGCAATGGTGGCTGACGCGCAGCGTGTACGAATGTAGGACAGCGGTCTGTACCAACGAGGTTCTGCAACACGTACGAACGCAGGTCAGCGGTGTTGACTGCATACAAGCAGCGCGTACGAATGTAGGACAGCAGTGGGTACCAACGAGCTTCTGCAACGCGTACAAACGCAGGTCAGCGGTATTGATGGCATACGAGCAGCGCGTACGAATGTCGGACAGCAGTGGGTACCAACGAAGCTCTACAACGCGTGCGAATGCAGGTCGATGATGTTGACGGCATACAAGCAGCGCGTACGAATGTAGGACAGCAGTTGGTATGAACGATGCTCTGCAACGCGTGCGAACCCAGGTCGACGATGTAGACGGCAGACAAGCAGCGTGTACGAATGTAGGACAGCAGTGGGTACCAACGAGGTTTTGCAACGGGTACGAACGCAGGTCGATGATGTTGACGGCAGACAAGCAGCACGTACGAATGTAGCCAGCGGCAATGGCGGCAGACACGCAGCATGTACGAATATAGGACAGCGGTGTGTACTAACCAAGTTCTGTAACACGTACGAACGCAGGTCAGCGGTGTTGACTGCTTACGAGCAGCGCATACAAATGTATGACAGCAGTGCGTACCAACGAGGTTTTGCAACGCATACGAACGCAGGTAGACGATGTTGATGGCAGACGAAGAATGTAGACAGTGGCAATGGCGGCAGACGCGCAGCATGTACGAATGGAGGACAGCGGTGTGTACCAACGAGGTTCTGCAATGCCTACGAACGCAGGTCGACGATGTAAACGGCAGACGAGCAGCGCGTACGAATGTAGGACAGCAGTGGGTACCAACGAAGCTCTACAACGCGTGCGAACGCAGGTCGATGATGTTGACGGCATACAAGCAGCGCGTACGAATGTAGGACAGCAGTGGGTATGAACGATGCTCTGCAACGCGTGCGAACCCAGGTCGACGATGTAGACGGCAGACAAGCAGCGTGTACGAATGTAGGACAGCAGTGGGTACCAACGAGGTTTTGCAACGCGTACGAACGCAGGTCGATGATGTTGACGGCAGACAAGCAGCACGTACGAATGTAGCCAGCGGCAATGGCGGCAGACACGCAGCATGTACGAATGTAGGACAGCGGTGTGTACCAACCAAGTTCTGCAACACGTACGAACACAGGACAGCGGTGTTGACTGCTTACGAGCAGCGCATACAAATGTATGACAGCAGTGCGTACCAACGAGGTTTTGCAACGCGTACGAATGCAGGTCGATGATGTTGACGGCAGACAAGCAGCACGTACGAATGTAGCCAGCGGCAATGGCGGCAGACACACAGCATGTACGAATATAGGACAGCGGTGTGTAACAACAAGGTTCTGAAATCCGTACGAACGCAGGTCGACGATATTAACAGCAGATGAGCAGCACATACGAATCTAGCCAGCGGTAATGGCGGCAGACGCGCAGCATGTACGAATGTAGGACAGCCGTGGGTACCGACGAGGTTCTGCAAGGCGTACGAATGCAGGTCAGCAGTGTTGACTGCATACGAGCAGCGCGTATGAATGTAGGAGAGCAGTGCGTACAAACGAGGTTTTGCAACGCATACGAACACAGGGCGACGATGTTGATGGCAAACGAGCAGCATGTACGAATGTAGCCAGTGGCAATGGCGGCAGACGTGCAATATGTACAAATGTAGGACAGCGGTGTGTACCAATGAAGTTCTGCAACACGTACGAACGCAGGTCAGCGGTGTTGACTGCATACAAGCAGCGCGTACGAATGTAGGAGAGCAGTGCGTACCAACAAGCTTCTGCAACGCGTATGAACGCAGGTCGATGATGTCGACAGCAGACGAGCAGCACATACGAATGTAGGACAGCAGTGGGTAGCAACGAGGTTTTGAAACGCGTACGAATGCAGGTCGACGATGTTGACGGCAGACGAGTAGCACGTACGAATGTAGCCAGCGGTAATGATGGCAGACACGCAGCAGGTACGAATGTAGGACAGCAGTGCTTGCCGATGAGGTTCTGCAAGGCGTACGAACGCAGTTCAGCGGTGTTGACGGCAGACGTGGAGCACGTACATATGTAGCCAGCATGTAGGGGGAGGATTCCAGCCGCTACGGGCGCCGCGGACGCTACGCCCAGCGGGGTGTCTAGAGTTCGGGTGACACGGACAGTGCTACGGGAGTGTGACATAGGGCTACATAGGACAGTCACAGTAGACAGTCACAGGCGGCGCACGGACAC